>MAAC01002251.1_pt1 | contig 15130 bp, 13 predicted proteins | sample 1115981 | NCBI WGS metagenome assembly MAAC01 (sample SAMN04961126, study PRJNA320927) | seawater metagenome | isolation source: sample BD02T64 sea water enriched with oil for 64 days | place: USA:Gulf of Mexico | collected 2013-07-27 | reverse complement strand
CTTGGTCGATCTGGAAGCGGTGCTGTTGACCTTGGTGAAGCACTGGGACTTGACGTTAGTAAATGGGATATGGCTGAGACCTCTTCTGGTGGACCTTTCCCAGAACTTCAACAACATTCCATCTTTGTGAATTGTATTTTGGCTACGAAAGAGTGTCCGCGTTTTGTAAGCGCAGATGATATCAAAGTAGAAGATCGTAAATTATCAGTCATTTCTGATGTGAGCTGCGATCCGGAAAGTATCTACAATCCCATCCCGATTTATAATCGGAGCACGACCTTTACCGCTCCTGTATTTTCAGTAGAGGGCTGCACGCCTCCCCTTGATGTGATTGCAATTGATCATTTACCGTCGATGTTACCACTGGAATCAAGTGAAGATTATTCTAATCAGTTGACCAAAGTATTATTGGAACTGAACGAGCCTGAAAAAGGTGTTTGGGGACGGGCACTGAATGATTTTAACAAAAACCTAGCGCGGCTTTAGGCATTATTTATAGGACTAAAAATATGACACATATTCATTGGCTTGGTGCTGGATTATCTTCTGTACCCGGAATTCGCCGGCTCGTAGAGCAAGGGCACAATATTACAGTATGGAACCGGACACTTGAAAAAGCTCAAGAGGCTGTTGCGGGCCTTGATGGGTCGTTCGATGCCAGATCATTTTCGTTAGAGGAATTTGAAGATACATTGAAAGCTGGGGATGTGGCCGTATCGATGCTACCAGGTGATTTCCATCCAATAGTTGCTAAAATATGCCTTCATGTGGGTGCGCATTTCGTTTCAAGCTCTTACATTTCACCAGAAATGAAAGGTCTTGAAGCTGCAGCAAAAGACAAAGGTCTATCGTTAGTGAATGAGGTTGGCCTTGATCCAGGTATCGATCATTTGATGGCCCATGCACTGGTGGATGACTACCGGAAGTCAGATGCTTTTTCTGCGGAAAACGAACATTACTTTAAATCATATTGCGGCGGATTGTCTGAAGAACCAAACGACTTTTGCTACAAGTTTAGCTGGTCACCTTTGGGCGTTCTAAAGGCGTTGCGCTCACCGTCCAAAAGTATACGAGACGGTAAAGAGTTCGATGTTGATCGTCCTTGGAATGCTGTTGAAGCATATGCTGCGGCGCTTCCAAAAGGAGAGGAAGTGTTCGAAGTTTATCCTAACCGTGACTCCTTGCCCTATGTTGATGAATACGGGTTTGGTGATGGGATGAATGTGCAACAATTTGTTCGCGGAACGCTTCGCTATAATGGGTGGTCAAAAGCTTGGGCACATATCTTCGCTGAAGTTGAAACACTTGAAGGAGAGGCCGGAGATCAACGCCTTTCTGAAATGAGCAATGATCTTTGGGATAAATACGCAGTTGGCGATGATGAAGCCGACCGGGTGGTTTTGAGTGTGGATCTATGTGCCAAAAAAGATGGCAAGGAAGTCTATAATAGATCCTACTTGATGGATGCATATGGTGACAAAAACCATACTGCCATGGCTCGCCTTGTATCTATTCCGGTAAGTTATGCCGTGGAAGGCATAATGAACGGCGAATTTACACCAGGCGTTCATGCCGCTCCAAGTGATCCCGCTATTGCATCTGCGTGGATTTCGAAATTGAAAGAAAACGGTGAAGATATGGTGATTGTTGATCATCTTTCTGCCCGTAACTAAGCTCAATTGATCCGAATCTAACTTATTTCCTGAAACGGAATTACAATGACCATAATCTATATTGACGCCGATGCCTGTCCGGTAAAAGACGAGATTTATAAAGTCGCTGGACGGCATAAGCTGAAAACATTTGTGGTTAGTAATAGTTGGCTTCGGATCCCGCAAAGCCCCTTGATTGAACAGTCAGTTGTGGATGATGGGTTTGATGCTGCTGATGACTGGATTGTTGATCACGTGGGGGAAAAAGATGTTGTTATTACATCTGATATTCCGCTTGCCGACAGATGTTTGAAGAAAAAAGCAGTGGTTATGGGCCCCACAGGTAAACCGTTCACCGAACAGTCCATCGGTATGGCACTTGCTATGAGAGAGCTGAATACTCACCTTCGCGACATCGGTGAAATCTCGGGCAAAAACGCTGCTTTTTCTAAGAAAGACAGATCCAATTTTCTAAATATTTTGGAAAACACACTTCAACGCCTTCGTAAAGCGTAAGGCTGCAGGGGTATTTGCAAGAGAACTATTACACTCATACTTGTGGGGGGGTTAAAGTGTGCTACGAATTCAGAAAATGATTTTCACGAACCGAGACTAAGAGCATGTATAAAATAGCCCTAACAATTTTCATTCCATTACTTCTGTGCTCATGTTTAGCGACTTCCATTGATAAATCATACCGATACACTGAATAGCTCCTAACTGTGTCTCAAGAGGTCGCCCCCAATCTCCGCTTGACAGGCCGGCGCTCGGACCTCAAAGAGTTTTTAAAGTTCGTCAAGCTATAGGCACGGGCAAAACAGGTCGTAGGGCCGCGTTCTCTCTTAACATAAAAGTTCCCTTTAAAAGGGAATGTAGATACTCTTCTAATGAGTGAAAGTAGCTTAGCTGCTATTCTTGGGGGAGTAAGAGTAATGAATGTCCAGACGCGGCCGCAGCTGGAAAGCGGTTCAAATGAAACCGCTCAAAAAATTCTAGATGTGATCATCATAGGCGCGGGATTTGCCGGCGTGTGTATGGGGATTAAGCTGCTTGAAGCGGAAATTTCTGATTTCGTCATATTGGAAAAGACCGACGGTATTGGCGGTACTTGGTACAAGAATACCTATCCGGGTGCTGCCTGTGATGTGCCATCCCATTTCTACTGTTATTCGTTCGCTCCCAATCCAGATTGGTCTCGTGTTTATTCTCCGCAGGCCGAAATCCAAGCTTATGTTGAAAAATGCTCAAATGACTTTGGAATTACGCCGTACATTGAATTTGGAATTGATGTTACTGAAGTCAAATTGGATGAGAAAACGGCGCTATGGACACTCTCCTTGCCCAATGGGCAGAAACGACAAGCGCGGCATGTTGTTTTGGGATCTGGCGGCTTGAATACCCCAAGTATACCAGAGATTAACGGGATCGATGCTTTTAATGGACCTGCTTTCCATACGGCACAGTGGCAAAAGGATGCTGATTTAACTGGGAAAAAAGTTGCGGTAGTTGGTAGTGCTGCTAGTGCAGTTCAAACAGTTCCAGAAATCGCAAAAATTGCTGATCAGGTTGTTATGTTCCAGCGAACTCCCAATTACATAATGCCTCGGAAAGATCGGGCTTATACTGACAAAGAGAAGAAATCGTTTCGACGCAACCCTTTGAAATTACGCCTGCAACGGCTTGCAATTTTCTGGCGGTTTGAGTTGATTTTGTCGCCAATTTTCAAAAAGAAATCCAGAATACGCAATCTCGTTACCGGTAAGATAAGGGCGTATATACGCCGCACGATCAAGGATCCTGGGCTACAAGAGAAACTTATTCCAGATTATGAATTGGGCTGTAAGCGTGTTCTCATTTCTGATGATTTTTACCCTGCATTGAACCGAGAGAATGTCACTGTAAATACCAACGGTATTGATCGCATTGAAGGCGATGGAATTGTTGACGGTATGGGCGAGAAAATTGACGCAGATGTCATTATCTTTGCGACAGGTTTTGATTTGCAAAAACAAATGGTCTCAATTGATCTAAAAGGCGAAGGTGGAACCTCCCTTCGGGACGTTTGGGCCAAAGATGCGACCGCATATAACGGTGCGATGGTTAGTAGTTTTCCCAACGCTTATTTTGTGACTGGTCCAAATACCGGGGTCGGGTCCACCTCAATTGTCTTTATGATCGAAGCACAAATAAAATTCATAATGCAGTGTATTGAACTGGCAGGTAGACATAAATTTTTGCAACCAAAATCTGATGTGCAGGCAGCGCAAAACGTCAAAACTCAATTAGATTTGCAGGAAACAGTTTGGGCAGGCTCTTGTGATAGTTGGTATAAAGACGAAAATGGACGTATTCACACCCTATATCCTCATACGGCGCTGCGCTTTCTTAAAGAACGATCAACGTTGAAAATGGATGATTTCAAAATCACCATAAAAACAAAAGAACAAATGGGCTAACACCTTGATAACGAAAGATCCAAAATAATGATAAAACTCATACTCAAAATTCCGTATATTTTGTATCAAAAGACTAAATTGTTAAATGCAAGCGATGCTTATTGGGAACGGAAGCTTAAAGGTAAAACACTCGCCTTAGATGGTCGGCAGTTGAATCCAAGAGCCCAAGGTTTGTTCAACCTACAAGAACAACTGGCAATTCCTGCCGCCAAATGGTCCAAGGGTTTAATGCGGGGAGGTTACCGAAAATCAATTGAATTGTTTGATGGTCCAAAAGCCCCCGTCAAAAATGTAGAAGATATCAACATTGAACTTGAAGGGCGAACTTTGGGAGGTCGGCTCTACAATGATGAAAATCTAGACACTGCAGGTCCGTGCCTGCTGTATTTTCATGGGGGAGGGTTTGTCATTGGGGATCTGGAAACCCATGATGGTCTATGCCGAAAACTGGCGCTTGAAACGGGTCAATCTGTTTTGGCCGTTGATTATCGCCTTGGGCCGGAGAGCAGATATCCTGCAGCCATGGAAGATGCGCTGGATTGCTGGCGCTGGTTACAAACTAACGGCGCGCGCCACAATATTGATGCCGCAAATATGTCCGTCGCGGGCGATAGTGCGGGAGCAGCTCTTGCCATTCTTGTTGCTGCTATGGCATCCAAAGGTGATCTTGGGTATCTCCCGATCGCAGCTGGTTTGATTTATCCGCCATCACCAGGGATTGAGACCACAAAATCTAGAGAGCTACTCGGCAGCGAAAAAATTCTTCTCACGCAGGAACTTCTGGATTGGTTCGCGGGCAATTTTATGACTGCCGACGCGAGAGCCGACGATACGTATTTGGGGGCTCTTTCCAATGCGGTTTCTGGGAAAATGCCACCGTCATGGATATTGACTTGCGGGTTTGATCCATTGCGGGACGATGGTGTTCACGTGGCTTCAAAAATACGGGAACTGGGAGCAGATGTCGAATTTCAGGAATATGAAGGCCTTTATCACGGCTTTATTGGTGCTTCAGCCTTATTCCCTGAAGTGGACCAGATGGTTCAGGGCATGTCTGCGTTCATACGCAAACAACAAGCGAAGGCTATTGAAAATCAAGCTGTAACCGCCGCTGAATAAATCGCTCGAAAAGAAGCTAGGTGCAAGAAAATGAGTTTTAACGGAAAAGTTGCCGCCATCACAGGTGCAGGCTCTGGCATCGGCCGGGCCCTTGCCATAGCGCTTGCAGAACGCGGATGTTCTGTGTCAATTGCGGATATCGACGGGGATGGATTGAAACAAACCGAAGCGCTGGTTGCTGCACATAACGTTGGTAGTAAAGTCACCAAACTGGATGTCAAGAATAGAGATGCAGTTGAGGCTTGGGCTGATGATACGGTTCAGGAGTTTGGTCAGGTTGATTTTGTTTTTAACAATGCCGGTGTGACGATGTTTGATACCGTATCAGGGACCAGTTATGAAGATTTCCACTGGGTTATGGATATTAATTTCTGGGGTATGGTGTACGGAACCAAAGCATTTATGGGGTATTTTGAAAAAGCGAATAGCGGTCATGTGATTAATGTCTCTAGTCTTTTTGGGCTGATCGCATTTCCAGGGCAAAGTGCCTATAACGCAAGTAAATTTGCCATTCGGGGCTTTACCGAAGCATTGGCAATGGAAATGAAGGGGACGAATGTTCAGGTGAGTTCTGTGCATCCGGGCGGCATTCGAACAGATATCGCCCGCAATGCCCGTTTTAAAAAAACAGATAGGGGCGAGAGAAACAGGAAGAATGCCGTTCGGAAATTTGACGCCACGGCTCAAACAACACCTGAACAAGCTGCCGCCGTTATTTTATCTGGTGTAGAGGCGGGAAAACGCCGCATTCTGATCGGTACCGACGCTAAAATCATAGACTTCCTTCAGCGATTAATGCCCATTAAGTATGTAGGATTGTTGAAACGCATTATTAAAGTTTGAAGACGCTGTTGACTAGGGAATTGATGCCCGAATGGGTGTGATAGACAGGATTGCTCAGATGAACTAGTTTGGGCATTTCTTTCTGTTTATGGGCTTCGAATTATGGATTCTTTCACGACACATTTCTCTCATGCAATTACACGTCGTCCCGCACGCAGCATTGTTGATGGTTTGCGCGCCGATGACGGTGGAAACCCAGATTTCGATCTGTTTTTGCAGCACCATGAAATCTATGTGGCAGAGCTTAAGAAAACTGGAGCAAAGGTGACGGAACTTTCTGCGCTAGAAGAATTTGCAGATTGTGTGTTTGTGGAAGATACCGCTCTTTGCCTTAAAGAAGGTGCAATCATTATGCGTCCCGGGGCTCCGTCTCGTGCGGGTGAAGCTGCTGCGATGCGGCCAACTCTTGAAAAATATTTCAAAGATGTCCGAGACATTGAAATCGGACATATAGAAGGCGGAGATATTCTCGTTACAGCGCGTGAAATCCTTGTTGGACGTTCCGAGCGGACAGATTCTGAAGGGGTCGCTAGTCTTCGAAAATGTGTGGCAGATTGGGGGTATACGGTTCGGGAACTGCAAACGCCCCCAGATGTACTTCATTTCAAAACCGATTGCGGTCTTCTTGACGAAAATACAATTCTGTCAACGCGGCGCCTTGCTGACACGGGCTGCTTCGAGGACTACCGTGTTCTATACACGGCTGAAGGCGAAGAGGCATCGGCAAATGCCGTCTGTTTTAACGGCGTTGTCTTGATGCCCGCGGGTTTTTCCAAAACAGCGGAAATGCTGAAGGCGGAGGGATATCAAGTGGTAGAAATTCCAAATACCGAGGCCGCGAAGGTAGATGGCGGGATGTCCTGCCTATCTCTTCGCTTAACCCCAAATATTTAGTCAGTTTTACTCAGCGTTTAGGGCCTCACGATACAGGCTTTCGTATTGTTCAACACTAGGCTGAACCGGGTTCGTGAAATGACACGCATCTGTCATGCAATGACGAGCAAGCGCGGGTATCATTTCTTCGGTTACCCCCATTTGAGCCAGATTTGCAGGGAGGCCGAGGGTTCTGTTGAACTCAGTGATCCAGTTCGAGATGTCGGCGCCAATTTCCAGTCCCATTGCGCGCCGGATTTTCTCATATTTATTTCCCACATGATCTGCGTTGAAGCGGAGTACTGCGGGAAGTAAAACAGCATTTAGGGTTCCGTGATGGGCTCCGAGTTCCGGCAAGGCACCCACTGCATGGCTCATTGAGTGGACGGCCCCAAGTCCTTTTGAAAACGCCATGGCGCCTTCACTCGCTGCCATCATCATGTTCCAGCGGGCATCTTTGTCTTGACCATTGTCAACTGCCCGTTTCAGATATTTAACCACGCGTTCAAGACCATCAAGTCCAATTGCTGCCGCTGGTGGATTTATGACGGGTGTCAGATAGGCCTCGATGCAGTGGGCCATTGCATCCATTCCTGTTGCTGCTGTTAGATGTTTGGGTAATCCTAAAGTCAGGTTGGGATCACAAATGGCAATTTTGGGAAGAAGATAAGGGCTTGCTATAACAACTTTTTGTCCATCTTCCGTGACAATGACTGTTCCTCCGCCAACTTCACTGCCCGTACCTGCAGTTGTTGGAATAGCAATAATGGGAGGAGCCACACCAATTTTGTCGCGCCCACCTCTTACCGCAGACCAGTTAATAATCGGGCCATCATGACTGGCTTTTAGGGCCACGCCTTTTCCCAAATCAATTGATGAGCCGCCGCCAATGGCGATAACGCCGTCGCAATCATTCTCGCGATATAATTTAAGGGCTGCATCAACGGCAACCTCTGTTGGGTTTCCTGGTGTTTCATCGAAAACAGTGGCTGCGATATCATTGGGAAGTGCGAGGCGTAGAGCATCATAGATGCCCGTATCAACAATACCTTTATCGGTGCAAATCAGGGGCCGTGAAATCCCATTTTTCTTGAGCGCCGCCCCAATTCTCTCAATTGCGCCAAAGTCGATATCCATTTGGTTATGATAGGTGATAAGTGCCATTTGCTAATTTCTCCCGCACAGTTTTTCTGCATTAGTTTTCGTATTCTTATTTTTATTAGTACGAGTGCGGCACGTATGTGGAAAGTTAAATTTCTTGAAATACATATTTAATATAGCAAACAGCTAGCCTCATAATTGCTCGTACCTCTCTGGTGGATCAGGGAATTTGAGGTACAGATTGCATCTACGGAGGGTAGCTTATAAATTGGACCAATATTAGTTTTTGTTGTAATGTGGCATATGGGATGTGTCACTGGAAGACAACGTTACTTAAATTAATAATATTTTCCCTTACTTGCACCAACAACCAATCAGCTCTTATCGGTCGTAGCTATGACAAAAAAATCTTCTTTAGGAGTGCGAGAATTGGACGATCAGTCGGTCATGGTTGCTGAGGCACCTAATATAACGACAAATAAAACACAGCTTCAAATAATGAATGCATTTGCCGTGAATATGATCAGCATATCTGATGCGAACTGGTGAGTAAACTTGGGTTCGATGATTGTGTGGTATATCTGATTGATAAAGACAGGGACTTACTGTGTCAGCGTGCCGCGATAGGAAAGAAAAATCCAATTGATAATGTCATTGTTAATCCAATGGAAATTCCTTTGGGTGAAGGCGTGACAGGACGTGTCGCGGCATCCCGTGAGGCGCTAAACTTAAGTGATCTAGACAATTGTGATTTTTATATTTCGGATATCGAAGGTGCTGTGTCCGAAATTTGTGTTCCCATATTGTGCGAAGATCATCTTTATGGGGTCATCGATTGTGAGGATATACGCAGAAATCACTTCAAACAGGAGCATATGGATCTGCTGACCTTTATTGCAGCACTGACAGCTGCAAAGTTACAGCTTATACAGAAAAGCCGTGAACTTGTTGAAAGCGAAAAACGTAATCGTCTGATTTTTAATGCGTCATTGGATGGCATTATTACGATTGATGTTCGGGGCAACCTAGTTGAATGCAATCAAGCGGCCCGGAAAATGTTTGGATTTGGCCGAAATGAACTGACGGGACGAAAGTTTACTGATTTGCTTGTTCCTCCCGGCTTTCAAAATCGTTTTAATGAATGGTTCGATAAGTTATCAAAAGTTGCGGGGCATCGGATTTTAGATACGCGAGTTGAAACAATTGCCCAACGGAGCAATGGTGTTGAGTTTCCTGTCGAACTGACAGTTACTGAATATAAAATTGAAGAGGAACGCTTTTTTACAGGTTTTTTACGCGACATAAGCGCTCAAAAGCAAGCCGAGGCAGCACGGCGCAAAGCCCTTGTAGAGGCAGAGAAGGCTAATAAAACAAAATCTGAATTTTTGGCGACAATGAGCCACGAATTACGGACGCCTCTTAATGCAATTATCGGATTTTCAGAGGTTTTAAATAGCCAGATTTTTGGCCCTCTTGGGTCAGATCGATATGAAGAATATACTAACGATATATTGATGAGCGGGCGGCACCTTTTAAATTTGGTTAATGACATTCTTGATTTGTCGGCCATTGAAGCTAACGAGTTATCGTTGAGTAAAAAAGGCTTTTTCATCAAAGATATTGTGATTGAATGTTCTGCAATTATTAGTGGTTTGGCGCAAAAAAAGAACATCAACTATATTGAAGACGTAGCCGAAGGATTAAGCGCCCTTAATGCAGACGGGCGTGCTGTTTCGCAGATATTGATCAATCTATTGTCAAATGCTGTGAAGTTTACACCTGAAGGAGGCCGTATTCTATTGAAGGTCTCCGAGGTCGGGGCATATCACGTCATAAAAATTGAAGATACGGGGCATGGATTTCCCCCCGACAAAATCGAGTCTTTGATCAAACCATTCGTTCGTGGTGAAGATGATGTGTTGAAAGCTCAGGAGGGAACTGGGCTTGGCTTGGCTATCGTGAAATCACTTGTTGATATGCATGAGGGCGAACTTGTCATTGATAGTGAAGTTGGCCGAGGAACAAAAGTTATCGTTACGCTGCCCAATGGGAGTTAGTCATCTTTAAGCGCCTTTAAGCATGCGATTGATCCACACATTACTAATCCAGCAGATACGTAGCAGATAGCTTGTAATGAGATACCAGCATCTAGAGCAGTGCCCACGACAACAGGGCCAAGTGCTGATCCAAACACCATGACAACATTGGCGACAGATCGGATTGCTCCCAAATGTTTAAGCCCATAAAGTTCCGGCCAGAGCGAAGAAAACGAGGGACCGCTGAGCCCTGCGCCAAATCCGAAAAACGCCATAATCAATGCTGCAAAAGCGGGATGTGATAGACTGCCAAATAAAATCAGGCCTGTGGCTAAGGGCAATAAAACTACTGGAGCAACGATGCGGGCCCGAAAATGATCAACAAGAAAACCGCTGGTTAAAGTCCCGGTGAAAGCCGATGCAGCGAATATACTGAAGCAAATACTCCACCACTCAAGGCTCCACCCTTTAAGAGAAATCAGATACACTTGATGAAAGAAAATACCTGTAATTACACCTGATTGGGCAATTGGGGTGAGGGCAAGCAAATAGAAGCGACGATCGCGAAGCATTCTAGCCCTTGTCCAATGCTTCTGGTCATCGTCCAGTGCGATAAGTTCGGCGGACCCTTGTCCATCTTGAGTTGTTGTGTGGGAAATAAGCCGCGGAATGATCGGTGGTAGGGTGCAGGCAATTAAAAATGCCATCGCTAGCCATATGAGTTTCCAATCGAACGCGCCCAAAGCCAATACAATAAGAGGGGGGAAAGACGTTTCAGCCAATGAAAATCCCAGTCCTGCAATTGCAACTGCACGTCCTCTCTCTTTCTCATACCTGCGAGCCATCGACGTTAGGGCGATATGATAAAGCATACCTTGTCCCATAAAACGGACACAAAATATACCAAGGCAAAGTGTAATTGGTCCTTGAATGCCTGCGACTAAAGCAGTTGCGATGCTCATAATCACGACGGCCTGTAGGGCGAATTTTTTGAGGGGCATATGGTCTACAAGCGGGCCTGTTTTCCATAATAAGGCTGCACTAGCAAGAGTGGCGATCGTATAGATCGTCCCAAATTCACCGTGAGTAAGATTGAAATCGGCGCGAATATGGCTACTAAATAGAGAAATTACAAATGTCTGGCCAGGGCTGGACCAGAAAGTCAGAAGCAGCCCAAATAACAAAAAGCGCCATTCCCGTTTCACAAAGGCTTTTGTTTCTGGCAGTTGGAGCATCAGCAGCAAACTTCATTAGGTCTAAGCAATTAGTATTCGAGTATAAAAATCTATCCTAATTATCGCTCTGGTAGAAGAGAAATTAAAAAAGGCCGCCAATGTGGCGGCCTTAAATGTATTGAAATGACTGAATTTAAGAAATAGTCAAACTTCTTACACTGGTTAGTCTTGCGACAATTTTTGTGTCTTCAAAGGCTTTTAAACCTTTTACAGCAGCAAAGGTCACTACGGGTTCCAGAACAACTAGCACCATATATGACGCCATGAAAGCTGCCCAAGAGGCAAATGGTGTCGCAACATCGCCCACTAACAACCAAAACCCAACCATGCCGGAAACACCGACATAATAAATGGCATCCAATTTCACAATGTTAAACCAGGAAAGCCGTTTTGATAGAGCTTCTTGGAAATATTGTCTGCCGGAAACATAATGTGTGGTGATAAGCGGTAACATTAATGTCAGGCTATTAACGCCTAAATGAACAAGATCACCTGGATCAAAAGCGATCCCCTGGAACAGGAGACCAGCGCCAAATCCCAGCAATGTTGGTGTGAAACCTAATGTTAGATACATGGCCATGGCACCTACAAAATGCAGCTCCGATGGTCCAATGGGAATACTGTAACTTTGCATGAATAGTGAGAAAAAAGCTGCGGCTAGCAAGCTTTTCATTAAAATCCATGGCTGTTTTAGGAATTCTTTGACTTGTTCTTTAAAGCCCCATGCAAAAATTGCGATGGCGCCAACGTTGGCAATAGCGACTTTAGCCGGAGCCACGAGCCCGGGTTCAATATGCATTTTATTCTCCTTTTCGCACCCACCGTGCGGATAAGTTATGCCAGCCAAATAGCTGGCCGTTTTTGGGTGTAAAAGGGCAGGTCTCCTGACTCGCGCATAATCGTCGATGTCCGCCTTCCCGGAAAACTCCAGTGGCAAGATGGACAAAGACTAACGCTCACAGTTGCGGGGGCAGTCCCGGATCAGATCGTTAAATCCTACCGTGTTCCCTATTATTTCCGCAGGCAATGCCTACAGAAACCCTTGAACGCCTGCAGTATTTAGGAAGGACTTAGTCTGGGCAAGGCTAAAATAATTTAATTTGAAGTGTTAGGATGATTTCAATTTTTCAAGCCAGCGCTTGACCCGTTTGCCATTGGCTCCTAAATCAGAACGCCCATAAATAGAGCGGCTGTAAATGGCGATGCTACTTTGATTGTTCGGTAATTCAATGACTTCAATTGTGATCAGATCGGGCCACCTCAACACGGGCGTTCTAATAACTAGATCAAACCTTGTTCCGTTATCTTCGCGAACACTGGAATTACCTTCTGACAGAATAATTTCTTTCACTTTTTTTGCTAAATCCGTAGCAGAATGATTAAAAATTGGAGCCGTGCGATGGTTTTTGGCTTCCGGACAATAACCCTCTGGGCATACCAAAGCCCAATTTGGGGTCTTGGGTGTTTTCAGTTTTCCAAAATCAACAGACTTATACGTTCCAGACGATAAAACACTATCCCAAATCGGTGTGAAGCGAATAATCAATAAGATGGCAAGCGCACCTAGAGAAATAATAGTCGTGTTTAGCATCATCATGGGCCTGTCTTTTGATAAAGTATTGAGGTTGTCTTCTTCTCGTTAGTAGACAATAAATACATTAGGATTGCCAACCGCAAAAATAGTAGGGCGCTAAAGATACAGAATGAACGATTTACTCGCCGGCGTAATTGCCGCCGTAAACCTTGTTATTACATTGGATAATGACCTTGTGGAGATATCGTTGCGGTCATTGCAAGTGAGCGTCGTTGCGGTTCTTATAGCAGCAGTGATCGGATTGCCTTTTGGTGCTTTTCTTGCGGTCGCACGGTTTAGGTATCGCCGCATAGCTATAGCCATTCTAAATGCGCTGATGGGGTTGCCGCCCGTTGTTGTTGGCCTCGTGGTATATATTCTTTTGTCGCGATCAGGACCATTTGGAGTGCTGGATCTACTCTTCACCCCGACCGCCATGATACTTGCGCAAGTAATTATTGTAACACCGATCATTGCGTCCTTGTCTCATCAAGCGTTGAGGGATCTATGGTACCTCTACCATGATTTGCTAATCTCAATTCATACGACAAAATCACAACGAATTTGGGTGCTTCTCCGAGATGGGCGGCGGGCACTCCTGACGGCAACTTTGACTGGTTTTGGCAGGGCCATTGGTGAGGTTGGGGCGATCATGATTGTCGGTGGTAATATCGACCATCTCACACGGGTTTTAACAACGGCTATTGCACTTGAAGTCGGAAAGGGTGATTTCGCGTTGGCTCTTGGGTTGGGAATTGTTCTGATTACCATTGCCATTGTGATTAATCTGGCTGTCCACAGCCTCTCTAAAACAGAAAGAGGGGGCGTATGGTAGTTTCTATTCTTCCGCTCAACCTTGCAAATGTCGCCGTTGAAAAGTCAGGAAAAGTGATCCTCGGGCCCGCAAGTTGGACGCTATCCTCTTCGGGGTGCACAATTGTTATGGGGCCAAACGGCGCGGGGAAAACCACTTTACTTCGCTTGATGCACGGCTTGCAGAAGCCAACTGTGGGGACAGTGACTTGGCAAACAAGTTTTAAAACCGCCAGTGATAAACAATCGTTTATTTTTCAAACACCTGTGGTAATGAGACGATCCGTCCTAGAAAATCTCATTTTCCCGTTACGGGTTCGTGGGATACCAAAATCAGCGGCGATTGAGGAAGCTTCAATTTGGCTAAAGGCTGTTGGGCTTGAGAGTTTTGAGCATAAGCCTGCCAGCGTTTTATCTGGCGGGGAAAAGCAAAAACTTGCCGTGGCTCGCGCTCTAATAATTAAGCCTGACGTTTTGTTCTTGGATGAACCGACCACTAATCTTGATGGAGCCTCCACGCAAGCCATTGAAAATTTAATTCAGACGGCGATTTCTGGCGGAACCCGAATTGTCATGGCGACACATGATATGGGGCAAGCTAGACGATTGGCGAGTGAAGTTGTGTTTCTATTGCGGGGGGAAATTCACGAATTTACGGATGGGGAGCTGTTTTTTATTGAGCCTAAAACCCCAGAAGCAAAATCCTTTTTACAAGGGGATATTTTGCTATGAGGAACTGGACCGGATTGATTACGGCTTCCTGCCTAGTGATTATAACGGGGATCGCATCTGCTGCTGAAATGAGACTTGCCGTCACCACATCGTTTCACAATTCTGGCCTGTCTGATGTCTTGCTCCTAGAAGTGAAAAGGGATTTGGATTTGGATGTGCGCTTACTGGTCGTGGGAACCGGGCAAGCGTTGAAATTGGGCCAGCAAGGTGATGTCGATGCTGTTCTTGTTCATTCCCGTGCCGCGGAAGAAAATTTTATAACGCAAGGTTTCGCAGAATACCGCCGCGAGATTATGTATAACGATTTCGTGTTTCTAGGACCTGCAAGTGACGTCATTGGCGGTGGTTCCCAAAAAACGACAACGGATGTTCTGAAAGCAATACGTCAATCTGGGAAAGCTTTTGTAAGTCGCGGCGATGAAAGTGGGACCCATCGCAAGGAATTATCACTGTGGGAGGCGGCGCACCTGAAACCAGATACATTCAGTAGCGCATGGTACAGGGCAAGTGGCTCGAGCATGGGGGCGACCCTTAATTTGGCATCCGCTATGAATGCCTACACATTTTCTGATCGGGCAAGTTGGCTTAATTTTGGAAACAAGGGAGGCTTGAAAATTATCTATTCTGGCGACCCTCTATTGTTTAATCAATATGCCTATTTACCTATCAGTTCTGTAAAACATCCACATGTCAAAAA
>MAAC01002383.1_pt1 | contig 15136 bp, 17 predicted proteins | sample 1115981 | NCBI WGS metagenome assembly MAAC01 (sample SAMN04961126, study PRJNA320927) | seawater metagenome | isolation source: sample BD02T64 sea water enriched with oil for 64 days | place: USA:Gulf of Mexico | collected 2013-07-27 | reverse complement strand
TTTACTATTGTTGTTGCTCTGGCAACTTCCTCGCCAATGCGATCCAGCATTATTCGATCAACTCCCTTTGCGGGGGAGGGAGTCCAGCTTGTATCCGATGGTTTCAATTCAACAGCCAAAGTGAAATCAGCATTAATACGCATAATCGGCTCCAGGTCGTTAGCTTCAAATTATCAATCTATGAGTAGGTAGTTAATCTTAATAGATAATTTAGGTCTTTAAAATTAATCTTCAAGACGTTATCTATCAAGTAGTAGATAAGAGGCCGAGATGAACAACAAAACAGATACCGCAACCAGGATTATGGACGTGGCTGAAAACTATATCCGAACACAAGGATATAACGGTTTTAGCTTTCGGGATATTTCTGCCGAAATCGGAATTAAGACGGCAAGTATTCATTACCATTTTCCATCAAAAGAAGATCTAGGAGCTGCGGTCACAAAAAGATACACAGAGCGATTCCTGACGGGTCTTGGCTTGCCCGATGCCTATCCGGCAAATGAGCAAGTCGAGCGATATAAAGAGGCTTTTAGATCTTCTTATGCAGCCGGGGAGCAGATGTGTCTTTGCGGGATGCTGGGTGCTGAAATATCATCTTTACCTGCAAATTTGATGCTGGAGTCAAAAGAGTTCTTTCAAAGAAACATGACATGGCTGGAAGAGGTTTTCTTGTCCGATCAAGAGAAAAAAAATTCCCCTGACATCGCGCAGCAAAAAGCTCTCAAACTCTTGGCACTGCTAGAGGGGGGATTAATCGTGTCGCGGTCTCTTGGGGGACTGAAGACTTTTGATAAACTTATCAGTAATAACAATGACTAATGCAAAGTAATATTTCCTTTCAGCAAAATGATAATAGCTATAGACATATTTCCTATGGCTGTGTCATTGTTTATCCTGTTCTCGTAATGGTTTTGGTATGTTGTAACTGTTAAACGATGCAATTTATTACCCGCCAATGAAAATTTGTCAGGATATCTAGGCTTTGTTGGGGGGCCTTTTGCCAGTGTTGTTGTCTGGGGAAGTGAAAAAGCAGAAAAAAGCCTTTCGTGTGGCCCGGTTATGTTACCTCGCGTGCTTTTTTTCTATGGTAGTTGGCTTTAACGCATTTATTTCCGTCTCGGCCTATGCGTCTAATCCCCAATTAGAAAAGGTAATGGACGATCTGTATTCAGATAATCGTTATCAAAAAGAACTTCCTCTCGATTTAGAAGAGATCAAGGTCGAAAAAAAAGCTCCGCTTCCACCAAAACCCAAGAAAAAGGAAAACTCAGAAAAGCTCGATCTGTCGGCCTTGGAGTTTCTAGGCAAAATATTGCTTTATGGATTTTTGATGCTCGTCATCGTTTTGGCCGGTAAAGCGATTTTCAATTACCTTCAGGATTTAAAGCGACGCCCTCAAAACAAGGCTGTTCTGAACGAAAAGCCAACGTCTTCTTCTCGGGTGTCCAACATGCCCGAAGAGTTGAGTCAGGAAACACTGGAATACGCAGACCAGTTGGCACAAAAAGGTCAGTTTGAAGCGGCAATCCGGGCACTGTTGTTCTGTTGTCTGAAACACGTCAGAGAAAGCTACTATTCAACCTTACCGGCTGCTTTGACCAACAGAGAGATTTTGCAGGCGGATTGGTTGCCACCGGATGTGCGTCAAAAATTATCCGTAATTATCGACGCTGAAGAAATTACCGAATTTGGGGGGCGCTCTGCCGGCGCACATGAATTTCAGGCCTGCAAAGAGGCCTTTCATGTTTTTGTAAGACCTAAGAGATCTGCATCACTGGCTACCGAGGGGGGAGCTCTCTGATGGATGATCGGATCTTTTCACGGCGCACACTTTTCTGGTTGGTATTGATTGGCGGGCTCTCTTTTGTGGGTGCTTTTGTTGCTTCCATATACCAAGACAAGATTGCTCAACTCAGTTCATATGGCGCTAATTCCTATTCAGAGTCAGCGATCGGGCACAAAGCTTTTACCAAGTTGCTTAAGGGGATGGGTTTTCGGGTAAGGATCAGTCGACAACTCCGCAGCGGGTTTAATTTTTCAGACGTGAAATTGGTTCTGGAACCTGCAAGTGAAAAGGGTCTGGAAGACGCTTTATCTGGCTTTAGCGGGGTTGGATCTCTGATTGTTTTACCAAAATGGCAGGCTTATCAAGACCCTGTTGAAAGACAGTGGATCAAATTAACCGAGCTTCGGGACCCCAGCCAGGTTGAGGGAATTATTGATTATGTTTCGAGTGATATTCAGCTCGTTCGTGGTGATTTAGAAACGACGGCTGAAAACTTTACCTGGGGTTCAGAAATTTTTTCTCTGGATCAGCAACCCTCAATCATTGCCCCGCAACTGATTTCTGGAGATTCTGAACTTATACGTCCGCTTGTTTACAATGAGAGCGGTGTTTTATTAGCAGAGATCATCAAGCCGGGATTCCTTTATGATATTGATCGGACATGGATTTTAAGTGATCCGGATATCCTTTCCAATCACGGGTTGGATAACGGTGGAAATGCGGAGTTCATCATTAGTATTTTGAACGAACTGACGTTGAATAAAGTTGGCGGGATCATCGTTGATGAAACCTCTCATGGTTATAATTTTGAACCAAGTTTATGGCGCAAAATGCTGGAGTTTCCTTTTGCTGTTGTAACTCTTTTATTTGTTTGTTCCGTCTTGGTGCTGGTCTGGAGTTCAATGTCTCGTTTTGGCGCACCAGAGAAAACGGGAAAAGCCTATCAGTCGGGGAAAGAGTTCCTGATTGGAAATACAGCAGAACTACTTGCTTTTGGCGGGCATGGCGCCCTTATGCTGCGCCACTATGTTGAAAGGTCGTTGCAATCAGTTGCAAACAACCTTCATGCCCCAAAAAATCTGGAAGAATATGAATTACTTCAGTGGCTTGATCGTGTTGGTCAGGCACGGGGTGTTACGTTAAGTGGTGGTGAGGCCTTTCGAGAGGCTGAACTACAATTTACAGCTCAATCATTTAACATTTTGTCGGCAATAAAAGCGGCTCAGAATGTTCATCGTTGGAAACAGGAGATGTTGCATGGAACTGGATGAAATCCGGACCATTAGTAACGGTTTGAAAACAGAAGTACAGCGCACTATTGTTGGTCAAGAGGGCGCATTGGATTTGATGCTGGTCAGCTTACTTTGCAAAGGACATTTACTTTTGGAAGGGGTTCCTGGAACGGGGAAGACTCTTTTGGTGAGATCTTTCTCTAAAGCTTTGAGCCTTGATTTCGGGCGTATTCAATTTACACCAGACCTGATGCCCGGGGATGTTTTGGGTACCAACCTGTTTAACTTTCAAACCAATGAATTTTCCCTGACGAAAGGACCGATATTCACCCACCTTCTTCTTGCCGATGAAATCAACAGGACGCCGCCTAAAACACAATCGGCCCTCCTTGAAGCCATGAGTGAGCGCACTGTCACAATCGATGGCATCAGCCATGATCTTGGCGAGGGATTTTTGGTGATTGCAACTCAAAATCCAATTGAACAGCAAGGCACCTATCCTCTACCGGAAGCGCAACTTGATCGTTTTATGTTCAAGTATATCCTTGAATACCCAAGCGAGGCGGAAGAAAGAGCAATCGTTTCCCGCCATGGTCACCAAACTTCTATGCCAAAACTGGATGAGTTCGGCGTTAACAGCATTGCGGATTTGGACAAATTGGAAGCGATGAGAGCTGTTGTTAGCAGCGTTAAGCTCAGTTCTGAAATAACACATTATATCGTCGCTGTTGTACGGGCCACGCGAGAGCACCCATCTTTGCAATTTGGGGGTTCCCCACGCTCAGCCACGATGTTGGCTGCAGCTTCACGGGCCTATGCGGCCTTACAGGGAAGGGATTATGCCATTCCCGATGACGTGAAGTTTGTTGCCATTCCAGGTTTACACCATCGTGTTGTCCTGTCCCCAAGCGCAGAGATTGAAGGAATTCGTACGACCAGTGTTATTCGGGAAATCCTGGAACAGACAGCCGCGCCGAGATAATGAGACCCACCCTTCGAGCTGCCTTACTGATATCTTTGGGTGTCCCCCTTAGTCTTGTCCTGATCGTCTGGGACGAGAGCTTGTGGTTGTTTGGTATCGTCTATCTGTTTCTCGTTCTTATGCTCGTTGGCATAGATTTTTTGAATTCGCTAACGCCTTCACGGATTACTCTCTCTCAGAAAATTACGCCTATTCTCTATGCTGGTCACGAAGATTATGCGTACTTTTCTTTATCTGTTTCCAGTCGACATATTGCTTATGGACTGGAAGCGGTGTTGGAAGTTGATGATGAATATCTCGTAAGACCTGATGTTGGTGAAATCGTTCGTCTGGATAAATCCCAGGAGGGCGAGATTGCCTTTCCTCTGATTGTTAAACGCCGGGGGAGCGCCAACATTTCACGGCTTTGGGCAAGATGGTACAGTCCCTGGGGGCTGATCGAGAGAAAGACCACTTGGGAACTTAACCATAAGGTATCTATCTTGCCAAACGTGCATGCTGTCAAAGCTGCCGCATTGCAAATAGATAGCCGGGATGCTTTCCACGGCACTAAAATTCAAAAGCAAAGAGGGGACGGCACCGAGTTTGATGCCCTGAGAGAGTACGTTCCCGGATATGATTTACGATCTATCGATTGGAAGCACTCTGCCAGACACCGAAAACTTGTCTGTAAAGAATTTCAGGTTGAACGAAATCACAATGTGGTTTTAGCCTTTGATACCGGCCACCTCATGACCCGGCCATTGGACGGACTTCCACAGCTTGACCATATGATTAACGCTGGATTACTTCTCGGGTTTATGGCTTTGAGAGGCGGTGACAGGGTGGGCCTTTATGGCTTTGATGCCAAGGTCAGGTTGCACGCTGAGCCGTTAGGCGGAAATCAGGCTTTCAACCACTTGCAAGCAAGCTGTGCCCGGCTTGAGTATCAGTACAATGAAACGAACTTTACCCTTGGCCTTTCAAACCTCATGGGGAAGTTACAACGTCGCTCTCTGATTGTGCTCTACACTGACTTTGTTGACACCGTTACAGCTGAATTGATGATCGAGAATGTTACCCGCTTGTCCAAGCGGCATTTGATTATCTTTGTTACTCTGGAAGATAGGGAACTTGCCGATGTTGCTAACCAAAAGCCATCTTCAATCCCCGACATTGCCAAGTCTGTTGTTGCCGATGACTTCTTGAGAGATCGGCAAGTGGTGTTTGAAAGGCTTCGTCGGCTTGGCGTTCACTGTATTCAGGCACCCGCCGCTTCCATCAGTGCTGCTTTGGTTGAACGCTATCTCGAAATTAAACATCAGGAGCTTATCTGATCATGAGAGAGAAGACAGATGTCAGATAGTGTGCTTAAAAGTTCACAGTTTCGTAAAGAGCGAGAAGCCTCGTGGAAAGAGCTTCAGGGGCTCGTTGAGATTGTTGAGAAAAAGGGCATAAAAGCGCTGACGGCTCAAGAGCTTACACGGTTGCCCAACCTCTATCGCTTTACCTTGTCTTCTCTTTCGGTAGCGCGTGGTGTCTCGCTGGATCGTAACTTGCTGGAGTATCTTGAGCTCCTCTCTACCAGAGCCTATTTTTGCATCTATGGTGTACACGCCAGTTTTGGCAGGACGGTAATCAAGTTTTTAGTCGAAGATTTCCCGGCCGCAGTTTGGAATGCACGTTGGCGGTTATTATTCACAACTCTTGTCATGCTAATCGGGGCCTTGATGGCCTACTATCTGACCATGGCCAACGAAGAGTGGTATTACACAATTGTCAGCGATGGTCTTGCCAATGGACGGACGCCTGCGAGTGCGACTGAGGATCTACGAAAAGGATTGTACGACGGCGGTGACATTGATGCGGATGATTTGAATTATTTTGCCTCGGGGCTCTTCTCTCATAATTCATCTGTTGGAATGTTTTCATTCGCGCTTGGTTTTGCCTTGGGTGTTCCTACGATCATTCTCATCTTTTACAATGGCTTGATGATTGGATCTTTTGTCGCACTCTATGCAAGCCGGGGATTGGGAGTTGATATCGCCGCCTGGTTATCAATACACGGAACCACTGAACTGCTGGCGATTATTCTTTGCGGGGCTGCGGGACTTGGGTTGGCAAAGGGAATTATTTCTCCAGGGCGTAAGTCTCGTTTGTCGAACCTTGCGAATGAAGGTCGGCAGGCGGCAATGGTTGTCATCGGAGCCGTTCTGATGCTTTTGATTGCGGCCTTGTTGGAAAGTTTCGGCCGTCAGTGGATCACTGATATTACGATGCGTTTTACTGTTGGCGGCCTGATGCTTGTTTTGTGGCTTGGCTACTTTGGGTATCTCGGGAGGAAAGTATGTCAACGACGCTAAGCTCTCCAGAATACAATCCCGGAAAGAAAAAAATAAGACAAAAAAAGGATGAAGGTGCCTGGCGGAGAGTTATCACACCAGAAGGCGTTCCTGTCAGGCTTGAACTGGCTTCGCGTGGTGATCGTTTGGCCGCTTTGTTACTTGATTTAATGATTGTTTACGGGGTGCCGATTGCTTTGATTATCGCCTTCCTGTTTTCAGAAATCTGGACACCTCTTACAGGAACCAAGGGAGCGGCACTTGTGCTCTACTCTTTGGTGACTGTTGTTCTGTTCCTTTGGTATAATTTTTATTTCAGTTTTTTTGAAATCAGGTGGCAAGGGCGAACGCCGGGAAAGAAGGCGCTGGGTATAAAGGTCGTGGATCGTCATGGTGGACAATTGAGAACAGACGCTGTTTTCGCCCGTAACCTGATGCGAGAGTTGGAATTGTTCTTACCGCTTTCCATTTTATTTTCTCCTTTTGGTACTGGCGAGGAGGGGCTGACAGATCTATTGACGATTATCTGGGTTGGCCTCTTTGTCTTCATCCCTTTTTTTAACAAGGATCGATTGCGTGCTGGCGATATGATAGCTGGAACCTGGGTAGTTAAAATTCCGAAAACTGTCTTGATGGGAGATATCGCGCAGGAGACAAGTACGCAGCTTCCGGAATCTTCATCAATGACAGGGCAAGGTTTGTCCGAGCGCTATGTCTTCTCCGATGAACAGGTTGACGCTTATGGTATTTATGAATTGCAAACCCTCGAAGAGCTCCTGAGAAAGCCTGCTGTCGCGCCCAAGACTTTAAAGGAGGTCACCGAGAGGATTAAAACCAAGATTATGTGGGTTGAGCCAACTGAAAACAGCGAAAAAAACATAGGGATATTGAATTTCTCAAGGCTTATTATGCCGCTTTACGGCGACGTTTGGAAGCAAAGATGATGTTTGGGGTTCGCCGTGAAAACAAACATGATAAGCGCTGAGATGTAATAAAAAAACTTTCTTGAAAATAACACTGTTCAATAGGTAGTGTTCAGATATTATTCGTAACGTATAGATAGAATTTTTATTCGAGTTGGGGGCTTAAATGGCAATAATTGAAGAAACTGTAAGAAGTGATTTTCGTATTGGAGATACGCTTGGGAAGATTTTCAATATATTTTTCAGTAAATTTATTCCTTTGAATCTCTTAGTATTGATAATCCAGGGACCGTTAATTATCTGGGCGTATTTTTGGGATGCGGAAGCTATTTCATACGTTGGTGAAAACCCGCTTGAAGCGATAAACTGGTCTCAAATATCTATAACATTTGTTCTTGCTCTTGTCCTTTATTACGTTGCCACTGCCGCGGTGACTTATGGAGTGTTTCAGGAATTATCAGGCCGAAAATTACATGTCGGTGAGTCCCTTTCCAAAGGTTTATCTGTTACACTTTCTACTATTTTTGCCGGAATTATGCTGTTCGTTATAGTTTTAATAGGGGGCGTTATTTTAGGGGGAGCTGGAAGTGTTTTGTTCAACATGTTTGGCTGGTTAGGTGCTATTCTTTTCGTCATACCTGCAGTGTATGCTCTTCTGATATTTCTGGTTGTTTTACCAGTTGTTATTGTCGAAAATCCAGGTGTTTTTGCGAGTTTTGGTCGAAGTGTTGAGCTGACAAAAAATAGCCGTTGGGCTCTATTGGGAATGCTTGTGATCTTCGGCGTGATGCTTGCTGCTACTGATTGGTTGTTCGAAATGATTTCTACATCTATTTTGCTGATGAACTTTGATCTTGCGGTCACTATCGGTACATTTGTATATCAAGTACTTAAAACCACCATCGGAATCGTTTTTATTGCTGTTATTTACAATAATTTACGCGTTTCCAAAGAAGGTGTATCGCCAAATCAGATAGCATCTGTATTTGATTGAAGATTTTAAATGTTGAGAATCCAGTAGTCTTCAAAAGCCGGAAACCACTTTTCCCGACTTTTTTACACGAAGACTTAAAAATAGGTACAAGGCATGGACGACACTCACCAATCCCACAAACAGGTTTTGAACCGTTTGAAGCGGGCGCATGGTCATATGCATAAGATAATGGATATGCTGGAAAACGGGCAATCTTGTGTGGATGTGGCGCAGCAGCTCTATGCTGTTGAAAAGGCTGTGGTGCAGGCGAAGCGGGTGCTAATCCATGATCATATCGATCACTGTCTTGAGCATAGTGATGGAATAGATGAGAAGTCAGATGTCTTGAGTGAATTCAAAGAAATTACAAAGTACTTGTAGAGCCGTTAAATCGATAAGATTTTAATCGTTCTTTTTGAGATGGTAAGTCAAAGCCATGGAGATACAATGTTTTAGAGCGGGCACAGGGATGTTGTCTTCGGCTTCAAAAATAATGCAGCGATTACCGCCATACTTCATTTCTTGGGGATAGAGCTCACGAAAGCGATCAACGAGGTTGGTTTGGCAGTGGAAATAGATGGCGTACTGGCCGTTATCTGCCTTGGTCTGATCAATTCGAATAGTTGATCCGTTCTTTGTTTCTGGTGTTAGAAAGCTGGGTTGGCCCCATTTAAGAGCTTCTTCTATTTTGCCAACTCCAGCGGTCTCTTTCGCGGTTTGCAAAACCAGATCACGGAGAAACAAAAGCTTCTCTCGTGTTGGTTCTGGATACCGGGCAAAAGTATTCACCAGCTGTCGTGGTAACGAAGGTCTGGGCATTTTCGTTCAGAAACCTTATTAGAAAGATCAATTGTTATTGACCATTCTAATCAACGAACAACCTCCTGTTCAACATTCTCAGGCTATTTTTTAGCTATTTCAGCCAGATACTTCTTGATTGCTCCATCCATTCCATAAAGCAGTGCATCAGATGTCAGGGCGTGGCCGATGGATACTTCGTCCGTCCAGGGGATCGCTTTGAGAAAGTGAGCGAGGTTGTCGAGGTTCAGATCGTGACCCGCGTTTAGGCCAAGGCCAGCATCACGTGCAGCGATGGCGGTGTTTTTGTATTGCGAGAGTACCTGTTCGCGATCATTCCTGAAGAAACATTCGAAATAAGGACCAGTATAGAGTTCAACCCGGTCGGCACCGATTCCTGCGGCTGCAAGCGCAATCTCAGGCTCGTGATCAATAAAGACAGAGACACGCGCGTTTTGCGCATGGAGCCGATCGACGATCTCAGTCAACCGTCCTTTGTTACCCAGGATATCCCACCCATGATCAGAGGTGTTCTGATCTGGATCGTCTGGGACTAACGTTACTTGCTCAGGTTGAGTTTCAGCCACAAGTGCCATGAAATCTTCGGTCGGATTTCCCTCGATGTTAAATTCAATAGGAGCAGGGTACTCTTTACGCAACATCTCAGATAGTTCGTAGACGTCTGATTTTCGGCAATGGCGTTCGTCAGGTCGAGGATGAACGGTAATGCCACCTACACCTGCCTCGAGGGCAATACGGGCCATTCCTGTAACACTTGGATAGTCGATGTCACGTTGATTTCGCAACAGGGCGACTTTGTTTAGATTTATGCTCAGGACAGTCATGCTAGCCTCGTATTGTTATGGTAACAATATTTATTGTTGCGGTTAATGTTAGAATAATGTTCTTATTATTGTTGTAGTCAATGAAAACATTGTTGGGGTAACAATGTGGGTTCCACATAATCTAGATCCGGATCTATCTGTTTACCGCGCGATCAGCGAATGTTTGGCATCAGACATCGAACAAGGTCGTTTAGCAGAGGGGGAAAAACTTCCGCCGATGCGGGGGCTTGCCGATGAACTCGGTGTGACTGTTGGTACTGTTTTACGCGCCTATGATCTTGCAGAACAAAGAGGGCTGTTGGTCAAGCAAACTGGCCGAGGGAGCTTTGTGCGCAGTAAAAATGATAAGGCACCGCACATAAGAGAAGTTCTGGATGAGACGGGAGCGGTTGATCTAAGCCGGAATACGCCACCATTTATCAACTTGGAAGCTCAGCTCCGACGTTCCCTGATGGAGATCAGCAAAAACAGTAATCTTGATGGGATGCTGGATTATGGGCAAAGTCAGGGTTTGCTGCGTCATAGAGAAATTTTGTGTGAATGGCTCGATGGCCGTGGGTTCAAAGCAGACCCTGCGAGGCTCATTATTACAGGCGGTGCTCAGCAAGCTCTCACGGCTGCCTTGGGGGCGCTGACATCACCAGGTGATACAGTTCTGGTCGAAGAACTCTCTTATCCGGGTATTAAAAATTACGCGCGATTTTTTGGCATTAACCTTGTTCCCGTCTCGCTTGATGAAGGCGGATTGGTGCCAGATTCAGTAGAACAAGCATGTCTTCGAAATTCAGTTAAGGCGCTTTATTGTATGCCGTTCGCACACAATCCGACGACGGCAACAATGTCGGTAAAACGCATTGCCGAGATTGCAGCGACGGCAGATAGGTATGGATTTTTTGTCATTGAAGATGATGTTAATCCGCGCCCTCTAGAATCTGACTTTAAACCAATCGCAGCCTTTAACCCCGAACGAACGGTTTATATCAGTAGTTTGTCGAAGACGATATCGCCAGGACTGCGTGTCGGTACGTTGATGCCACCTCAGGGTCTGTTATCGCAATTTCTCGCAGCCAGCCAGACCACAAGCTGGATGGCACCGCCTCTCATGGCTGAAGTCGCGTGTCACTGGATCAAGGATGGTACGGCGACAGAGCTGGAAAGACAGCGGACAGTTATAACGACGAACCTTTTGCATCAAGCAGCTATAACCTTGGAAGGCATACCCTATCGGTATAATGAGGCCACATCTCATTTGTGGATACCTTTGTCCGGGGTGTGGAAAGCTGAAGAGTTTGCCGAGACTTTGGGGCAACGTGGGGTGCGGGTTTCTCCCTCAGAAATCTTTGCGGTTGATCCCGTATCAGCGCCATCTGGCGTGAGAATTAACTTGACGAATATAGGCGATGACTTGCTGCAAAAATCGCTGTCTACTGTCGTGGAATTGTGGAATAGCAACCCTCAAGCGACGAAATTTCATATGTGAGACTGCCCCTACATTTTTAAATCATACTTTCGCATCTGCAGATTATTTGACTTTATCAAGGATGTTTAGTATTTAACAAATGAGTTAATTAACTGAGTAGTTAATGTGGATATCTTAAGCGATACATTTTTTGCACTATCTGATCCTACGCGCCGTGCAATCCTTTTGCGTTTGTCCAAGAGCGAGGCGACAGTGGGTGAACTGGCGTCGCCATTTGATATGTCGGCACCTGCGATTACCAAGCACCTGAAAGTACTGGAGCGGGCTGGACTTATCCGTAAGGAAAAAGATGGGCAACTCCGCCGCTGTATTCTGCAGCAGGCTCCGTTAAAAGGTGCTTCTGATTGGCTTGAGCATTATAGCCACTTCTGGGAAGAGAGTTTTGACCAGTTGGATGGCGTCTTGAAAACAATGGTCACAAGTCAGGCTGATGAAAACAAAGAAGAGGGGAGCTAGTGTCACAGATGGAAGAAGACAGGATATCTGGCCATGAGGTTAATTCGGAACTTATTCTTGAAATAACCCGCCGTTTTGCCGCTCCGCGAGCGCTTGTTTTTGATGCCATTACTCAACCAAATATCTTTCAACAATGGTGGGGCCCGAAGGGGTGTCGTTGCACGGGCTGCAAGATCGACCTTCGAGAAGGAGGGCGTTGGCAAACAATCCTCCAAGATACAGAAGACTGTGATACCAATAGTGTAGGCGGGATATATAAAGAAATAGATAAGCCTTCCAAGCTTGTTTTTACCTGGGCCTGGACACAGGTTGATGGCTCTCTGGCACATGAAACAGAAGTGACAATTCTTCTCCATGATGAGGGTGACAAAACTCTTATGGAGTTCTCACAGCAGATTTTCTCTGATGCTGATCAATGTCAGAAACATCGTTTTGGTTGGGAGAGCGCTTATGACTGTCTCGACCAGTATTTATTAAATTCAGTATAAAATATCGTATCGCGAACTTTTATCCCGGTGACATAAACCGGGTGACATAAACCAAATGACATAAAAAGGAATTATATCATGGGCTGTCCTGTTGTTCATTTTGAAATTATCGCTGACGATGCGGGTAAGGCTCAAGAGTTTTATGGCGATCTCTTTGGCTGGAATATTGATGCCGATAATCCGATGAATTATGGCATGGTTGATACTGAAAGTGATGATAAGGGAATCAATGGTGGCATTGGCGAAGACATGTTGGATACCGGGAACCACCTGACTTTTTATGTCGAAGTAGCTGATGTTGCTGAGACATTAGAAAAAGCTGTGGCAAAAGGTGGCACAATCGTTCTGGATGCGATGGATGTTCCTGGTGGCCCAACCATAGGTCTCTTTAATGATCCGGATGGACGTCGTGTCGGTTTGGTCGAGGCTTAAAGAATAGCTGTAACTTTCGTATGGCTACTGTCCCAGTTCGAAATATGAACTTAATCGCTTGTTAAATTTTATCTCGTAACTCGCTGCATTCTCTCACTTCCAGATCATCCATATTAAGTTGTGTCTTAATATTACTGCTGGGGAGGTGATCTGTGATCAACAAGTCCAGCTCTTTAAAGGCTGCGACTTTAACATTGGCAGGGCGGTTCCATTTCGTATTATCGGCAACAAGTATCTTACGGCGGCTATTTTCCAAAATAGACTGGGTAACATAAGCCTCGTCAGGCTTGAAATCCATCATACCAAAAGCCGGGTCGAGGCCCCCTGTACCAACGATGGCATAATCGGCTTTGAAGGAAGAGAAGAACCTGATTGTTTCGACGCCGACGAGGTCATGATCACTTTGACGCAATTTCCCGCCGGATACGTGGGTATCTATTCGATCATTATTACAAAGTATTGCTGCGACTTTGAGGTTGTTGGTCAGGACTCTTAGGTCATTGTGTTGCAAAAGCGCTTTTGCAACAGATCCAACGGTTGTTCCTATACCTAGAAAGATCGTTGAGCCATCGGGTATCTGTTCGGCAACAGTACGGGCAATTTGTTCCTTGTTTCTGGCATTCATCACTTGCCTGGTACTAAAGGACAAATTTTTGATAGCCGACGGAAGGCAGACCCCACCATGAACGCGTCTCAGCATGCCGGTTTCACAAAGAGAGTTGATATCTTTACGAATGGTTTGAGTACTTAACTGGAAGTGCCGGGCAAGATCATCAATACTTAGGGCGTCTTCCCTGCTTGTCCATTCCAGTATTTTGTTTTGTCTCTCGCTCAGACGCATGATCATGCCGTTATCCGTTAATTACAGTAAATCTGTACTGTCATTAATGTTATTTTTTAATTCAGAACCTAACCTTCATTCTGTCAATTTCCGGGATGGAATTTTGGTCTGAAATATAGATCGCCAGTTATAAAGAGGATCTATACTTCAGACCATGCACAGAAATTAAATGACACGCCTAGGGTCGGCCCTCAAACCAGACGAAGACCAGTTTCTTTCTTGAAAACAAGTGCGTTTTCATGATCGTACTCAAGCTGTAAAGTTTCCCCGATCTTGGGTTCCTGTTTTTGATTTACCCGAAGGCAAATTTCCAGATCGTTACCCTCTTCAGTCGTGGCATCAATCAAAGTTCCATAGATGAGGTTATCCGCGCCATGTTGTTCAACCAGATCTATCTTGAAGCTGAGAGGTCCGTTGTCACTAATTCGAAGATGTTCAGGGCGAATGCCCAGGGCCAGATTTTCTCCTTGAGGAAGGCTGTCGAAACCTTTTACTTCCAGTGTCCCACTTTTGAGTAGCTTTCCATCAAATTGGACGGGAATTAGGTTAATCTGAGGAGAGCCTATAAAACTGGCAACAAACAAGGTTTTGGGGTCTTTATAGAGCTCAATGGGTTTTCCCATTTGTTCAATGCGACCATTGTTAATAACAGCGAGACGGTCGGCAAGGGTCATGGCTTCTGTTTGGTCGTGGGTCACATAGATACTGGTAACGCCCATCTTACGTTGTAGTTTCTTGATCTCAATACGCATTTGGACACGTAGTTTGGCATCAAGATTACTTAGTGGTTCATCAAACAAAAATACTTTGGGATTTCGGACAATGGCGCGCCCCATGGCAACACGTTGACGTTGTCCGCCTGACAATTGATTAGGCTGTCGGTCAAGAAAGTCCTCAATATGAAGTGTTTTTGCCGCCTCTACGACCTTTCTGTCGATCTCTTCTTTTGAATCACCTCTGTTTTTTAAGCCATAAGACATATTCCCGCGGACAGACATGTGAGGATAGAGGGCGTAGTTCTGGAAAACCATTGCGACATTACGTTCGGCAGGAGAGACATCGTTGATACGTGTGTCTTCTATGTGAATATCGCCTTCGGTAACCGTTTCCAAGCCGGCAACCATACGTAACAAAGTGGATTTACCGCAACCACTTGGGCCAACAAAAACAATGAACTCACCGTGGGTTATTTCCATATTAACACCGCGAACAGCATGAGCGCCGTTTGGGTAAGTTTTGTTTACATTGGTAAGTTTAACTTCGGCCATTATTTTTCACTTTCTACCAAACCTTTAACGAACCAGCTCTGAAATACCAGCACCACAACAACGGGGGGCAGGGTAGCCAGAATGGTAAGTGCGTATGCTTTTTGGAATTGGGGGAGTTCACCCCCTTCAGACAATACCTGGTAAATTTGCTTAATTCCGATTACCAAAGTGTAGTTGTCTTCTTTCGTCGTCATGATCAGGGGCCATAGATACTGGTTCCATCCAACAACAAACATGATAATCAAAATTGCAGCGATCATCGTTTTGGAAATTGGGACAAGGATATCTATGAAAAACCTCCAGGCATT
>MAAC01016534.1_pt1 | contig 15147 bp, 9 predicted proteins | sample 1115981 | NCBI WGS metagenome assembly MAAC01 (sample SAMN04961126, study PRJNA320927) | seawater metagenome | isolation source: sample BD02T64 sea water enriched with oil for 64 days | place: USA:Gulf of Mexico | collected 2013-07-27 | reverse complement strand
AAACCTCAATTGTGTTGAAATTCAAACCTTTTTTTTCATTCAGTTTAATTACATCTCCATAAGTACAACCATAATATATAGGAACAAAATTTATTTTTTTCGATTCAAGTTGTTTTCTGTTTAATTCAACCTGTTCAAGTTTTTCAACACAAGGAGCACACCATGTAGCCCAATAGTAAATAATAGTTTTATCATAATTGATGAAATTATCAGAAATTAAAGTGTTTCCATCTGATAATTCAATTGGAATAAAACTAGAAATGTAACTTATTCTGTTTTGTGGTTCAAAAATCGTTTCATTTAGTTTTCTATATTCAGAGTTACTTTTGATAGAATAACTTATTTCATTGTGATTTAGAGTGCTATTTTCTCCTAAAAGAGATAAAATTGGTCTTCTTTTGAAAGGTGATTTTACACCATAGTAGTCAATTCCAGTTTCATTGTAAATTCCGTTACCATTCCAATCTATTAAATACCATTCTGTTTGGTTTTCAGAAAGTCTAATTCCATTTTTGATTTCTTTTTTATATAAATATTCATCAACAAAAATAGGTTCGTTATCATAAACAGCAAATTCGAAATTCACTGTTATATTTTGTTCTGGGTTTTTGCAAGAGTAGAAACAGATGAAAAATATAAATAGTATGATTAATGCTTTTTTCATATTTTGGGCAACGTTGATGTATATGGTTTGTTGCGTGTTTAAGCACCTAATTTAGTAAATAAAAACCGAATAGAAAATCTGCGAGGATTTTCGTAAGTAGGCTAGAACTAGCAATAAATTATATACGGTGTTGGCAACTGGCTTTATTTCAGTTTCTTTTCGCTCGTTTTTTATTCCGTTTTCATTGGCGTACAAATCTCAATTAGAAATCCGTTATTATCTCTTAAATATCCAACTTTTTGTCCCCAAGGTTTTTCAGTCAAAGGTTCAAATTCGGTTGCTCCAAAATTGATTGCATTCTGAAAGTCCTTTTCGATATTTTCAGTCGTAAATGCTAATTCCACACCAAAAGGTTTTTTAGATTTTGATATTTTTTCAAATCCGCTTTTGAAGTTTGAGCTTCCTAATTCGATAGAAGCAAATGCGATTGTAGTTTCTCCCGAAATCAATTCTCCATAATCATTTTCAGGTGTCAAAAATTTTCGGTTAAATCCGAACGCTTTTTCATAAAATTCAATTGTTTCGGCTACATTCTCAACATAAAGTATTGTATAAGCGTATTTCATATTCTCAATTTTTCTCGTTTATCTCGATTTTTTTCAGCTTGTTGCCAACGTGTTTGTATATGGTTTGTTGCGTGGTACAGCACGTAATTTAGCAAATAAAAACCGAATAGAAAATCCGCGAGGATTTTCGTAAGTAGGCTAGAACTAGCAATAAATTATATACGGTGTTGTAGTGCGTTTTTAATTCCACATATATTCTAATTCAATGTCGTTTTCTTCAATTGATTTCACAATGAAAGTCGCTCCATAATTCGCAACTGAAGTGTATTTTTTTCCGTTTTCTTCTCTGGTCTTAAAACCACCACTTATTACTAAATAGGTTTTTCCCTCATCAACGTCCCAATTGTAACTTTTCGAAAGTTTCAAGTCAAGTAAATTCGAGCAGTTGTCTTTAAATTCTTTTTGGCTCGAAAATTCCCAATAGCAATCTTTATCTAATGCTTCTGATTTGCTTTTTGTGAGTTTTAATATTTCTCCTCTTTCAAATGTTTTCTTTATAGTTTTAGGATACCAAATTCCATTAAGTTTCTTTGATAGTTCTTTTTCTAAGTTATTTCTTTCAGATTTTAGATTCTTAAAAAACTCCGAAAAAAGAACTTTTTCTATATTCTCATATTCATAATCTTGCCAATCACAATATCTGTCAATTTTTAATGTATCTAAATCTCTAATTATTGTATAATCTTGAATTGAAGAGCTCCAATATTTTTGCTCACAAGAATCTTTGAATTTAAGTGCTTGATTCCAAAACTCATTTAGAAGTTTAATCTTGTCAGAGTTCAATTCTGAGTCTCCTGAAATCCCAGTTCTTTCACTAATTTTATATTCAGGTCGTATTATTTTTCCAAATATTTTATTTCCTTTTTTAGTGAATTCCATTCTTTTATTGACATAAGCTTCGTCTCCAGTCCAATAATCGATTATTAATTTCTCAAATTCTGGGTTTTGGGTATTTTCTTTTTTTCCGCTACAAGAACAGAATAAAATTAAAATCAGAATGTTAGATGTTATTACTGTTCTCATTTCTCAAATGCACTACAACGGTTTAGCATATGGTTTGTTGCGTGATTAAGTCACTAAGTTAGTAAATAAAAACCGAATAGAAAGTCCGAAAGGACTTTCGTAAGTAGGCTAGAACCTAGCAATAAAATATATGCATTGTTACCCAACGTTTTTTAATTCGGATAAATCGATAATCTTATTTGATTGTAAGAGCCTTTAGGATTTCCAAAAGCAAACAAATATGCATTCATTCCGCTTTTATTCAGCCACTTTATTCCATCTCGATAAGTTCCGTCATCTTTTGGGTTTTCAGATTCGATTTCCGAAAAGGTTGGTTCTCCGTACTTTTCGGTTAGCATTTCAGTCAATTCCGTGAATTTTTTCTTAAACGCTTTTTTCGTTTTTAGATTTTGCTTCTCCGTTTTAAAACTTTTCTGTTTTAAGTCATTCCATTCGTAAGTTGTAACTCGTATTGTACTATCCTTTGTGAAATAGTAACCAACTTCGAGTGAGAAATTCGGTTTTATTATTCGCCTAAAGTCTCGAGAAATTTCAAGTTCATAATTGTCCTTATTCGGAAAAATGTTTTCTCCAAGTCCAACTTTATGCGTTCGAGTAATATCTTCCGATTTCAGTTTTTTTTCAAGTTCGAGTGCATAATTCAAATTAAGATTTTCATAATTAAAAATCCGTTCATTTTGGAAAACTTTTTTCGAAGTTCCGCATCCAACTAATATTAAAGTCAGAAATGTAAATGCTATGACGATTGTTTTTTTCAAATGTTGGGTAACTTGTTATATCTTCCCAAATATACTCTTTATCCCGTATAAATTACCGGGATAAACGCATATTTCTGTTGTCTTTATCCCGTTTTAATAATTGCCATTGTTGGACTGCTGCATCGAGCGGATTCGTAATTTTATCCAAGTCCTTATGTGCCACATGTGTGTAAATCATTGTGGTTTCTGGACGGCTATGACCTAATAGTTCTTGAATTATACGCAAATTCACACCATTTTCTACTAGATGCGTTGCATAACTGTGCCGCAAATCATGTGGAGTGATCTTTTTTGATATTCCTGCTTTCTTACAACTGCGTTTTAACATCGCACGCACGCTGCTCGCGCTATAAGACTGGTTCTTTTCTCCTGCTATAAAAAAATCAGTAGGTTGGTAACTAGATAAATAATTATGTAACAATGCTTTGATATTTTGTGCAAGAGGTACATACCTGTCTTTACGTCCTTTTCCCATCTTGACGTGTACACACATACGCTCAAAATCTATGGCATCTACTTTTAATTCCAGTAACTCGCCTATGCGCAAACCACAGCTGTACAACATAGCGATAATCGTACGGTGTTTTAAATTATATGTTTTCTGGAGCAATCGCAATACTTCTATTTGTGATATAACAGTAGGTAAATGTTTACTACGTTTAGGTCGTTGTAGCTGCTCAATATCTTCTATAGGTCGGCCTAAATATTCATAAAATTGTTTTACGGCACTTATCAATTGTCTTTGAGTGCTTATGCTCATTTTTTTCTTATCTACATGAGAGATAATAAAACTACGTAGCTGTGAGGCATCCAGCTCTTTTAAAGGTGCTTTTTTAACATGAACGGCGATTTGCCTTAAAAAAGTAAAATAAGTAGTAATCGTGCTCTGGCTGTATCGTTTTGAATATAGAAATTCTTTAAAACCCAGTAGTGTTGCACGGTGATCTTTATGATAAACTTCTAGAAAATCTTGTGCGTTTTCATCACAATTATAATGGTATCGCTGCTCTTTAAGTAATTGAGTAATAACAAGTAATTGTTTACGCTCTTTTGCGATATACCAAAATTTACGACTTCCGCTATATTGAGCATCAGTTTTTTCTTTGAGTAATGCAATGAGCTCTTTATTGTAATCAAATTTTATGGAAAATACAGCTTCATTTCTGTGTTTAGTAAGATCAATTTGTATCGCGTTCATATTTCAAAAAAGTTAAACTTCTAAATATAAAACTTTTAAATAAAAAATAAATCTTGTTTTTGTACTTCGTCCATTTCTATTTTTAACATTACTTGTCAGTATACCAGGTCGTGTATTCCAGTCTGATAAAGTAAGGTGTAGATAGTTGTAATTCCGCTTTCGCGAAAGCGGAACTAGTAAAAACCTCTTTTTATATTCCAAAATTAATTCCTACCACAAAAGCACCATATTTCCTGCCACTGGTCATGCTATACACATAATCCACACGGAAAGGCCTGAACTTGCCAAAACCTATGTTATCGATTCCAGCGCTGGCCTCAAAATACGGTCTGCGGTCTGTGAATAAGGCTTTACCGCTTAAGATCAAATCATAATTCAACTGGTTCAATCCAGGGATTTTGCCCAGTACAAATCCTTTAAAATCGTGCTGTAAATGAATTTGAGCATAATCGCTATTTGTACTGTAATCATAGTAATTTAACAAGCCAAAACCATAAGGATTCAATGCTTGTGATTTAAAACGCAAGCGGTTGCCATTAAAGTGCTGGTAGTCTACAAAAGAGATCTCCTCGCCATCTATAAACGTACCAGCATTCATCCAGTAACTACTGCGGCCTAGGTTGCCCATATCAAAGCTCTGATACAAATTTGCACTCAACTGGTGGAAGTTGTTACCGTTCTCGCTACCAGCAAAACCACCTTCATAGCGCAACGCTATAGTTGGGTACTTCTCGTTGCGTATGTTGTACTTCTGGTCAGGATAACTCTGGTATTTTTGCCCTGGTCGTATGGTAAGACCTAAGCCTAGTTTAAGAACTTCATGCTCTGTAATAAAGGCATTTCTATTATTATCTAGTTCTACTGGATTATTACTGGAATAATCTACATCACTTTGAGTAAACCACACTTGGTCGGTCGTATTGTTAAGCGGCTGTCTTCTCTCATAGTTTGCTCTGGCGCTCAAATAAAAACCATTGGCCACTTCTTCATAATAGCTGGCGCCTACAAAATCTACTTCATAAAATTTGGCAAAATTTCGTTCAAATGCAAGACTGGAAATCGTGTTTTCTAAAGTACTTATAGGATTACCGTTGTTGATTTGTCTTGCTTCTGTTCCAGCGGCGAGCGAAATGTTTCTTCTATTAGTTCTATTAAATCTATAATTTGCTCGTGCGGTGTAACGCAACCTATCGTCTGAGATTCCATAATTAATGTCACTGCTTATATACAGGTTGCGGTTGTAGTCATCGTCAAAACCTTTGGAATAACTAAAACTGGTTCCTAATACATAACCTTGCACGGTATTAAATCCTTTAAAAGAACCTAAATCGATCAAGCCGTCGTAGCTGTAGCGCTCGTTTTTATTGCTATTTCTATACGTATAACCTGTGAGCAATGAGGTCATTCTAAATTTGTTATTCACACGATCTACACTGTCTTTATACTTAGGATCGTTGCGCACTTTTGCAATACTGTCTTTAACGATATAGTTTTTACTTTCTTCTACCGTAAGTGGTACAGGACGTTTTTTATTCCAGTAAATAGAGTCTTTTTTATTAGCATCTTGTTCAAAACTCAAAACCTCAGGACCAAAACTTTCTTTATCAAACTGCGGCGCAAAATCATAGTTGGTATAATTGGCAATAAACCTTCCGTTTCCTTTAAAACCCAAAAACGCAAATTCAAAATCGATACTCTGCGATCTTTTGATCCAGTCGCCGCTGCTAGGCTCGTAGGTAAAGTCTTGATTAAAGGTCAGTTTTTCAATCACTGGCACGTTGATGTTCTCACCTAGAGTAGTGAGCTCCAGACCGTAAATAGTCCATTGATCTTCTACGATGTAAATAATACCGTTAAAAGTATTGTCTTTAGGACGTTTAGAAGTCACTTCTATTTTATTGATCAAGAATTGATTCTCGTCATAAAAAGCACCAAGTAGTTTGTATTTGTAATAGCTAAAAGCATAGTCTGCAATAGGAGAGACGATGCGGTTGTTCAAGTCTATGTTGTTGTTATAGAAATCAAAGTTAGCACTCTCTGCACTGTTAACACTAAAACCGTTATCGTCTCCAGAAATTTTACTCGCGATTATATGTTCCTTAAAATCGTCTGGAGCGTCATAAGCGATCTTAGAAACCGTTTCTGACAAGTATACCACACCACTGCGCGTTATAGAGTCTAGTGAACCTTCTAGATCACCTATTTCTTCTCCCATAAACTTCTCTGGTACATCTTTCATACGCCATAAACCACGCGAGTAAAAATCGGCTTTATAGCTAGAAAATTTTTTACGGTTCTGTTCTCTATTTTCAATAGCAGCTCTTATAACACGATCTGCAGGATTACTGTCTGAGTTTACCACAACCGTTTCAAGTGATGCGACTTCTTCTAGTAATTGTACATTTAGTATTTGTCCATTTTCTTTAAAGTCTACTTCAAAAGTTTGTGGTTGATAACCTAATGATTGAAAAACCACTTCATAAGATTTATAACCGTCCAGTTTAAGGGTATAACTACCATCCATGTTTGTAGAAGTTCCTTTGTAGGTTCCTTTTATATAAATAGAGGCAAAGGCAATAGGTTCCTCATTTACGTCTGTAATAGTACCAGTAAGTTGAGCTTGGGTAAAAAAGCTTATTAATAAGGTAGTGATTAAGGTGACGGCAGTTCTAGTAATGATATTCATCTGGGTTGGGTTATGAAAAGGCAAATTAATAAAGCAAATGGAACATCTACAGTTAACTTGATCTATTTACTGTTAAGACGTAGGTATTTTAAAATAGTTGCCTATATGAATAAAGATAGTAAAAACATGATGCCATATATCACAAAGACTCATATAAATCTATGAGGTCTACTTGGGCCTTAATTATAACTGTAAGAGGATAAATAGAGTAAAGTAACTAGGTTCTGAATTGCTTTTTAACCGCATCTAGTCTTCTTTTATTATCGCGATCTTTTAAAGTTTCTCGCTTATCGTAAAGCTTCTTACCTTTTGCTAGTGCAATTTCTAATTTTGCTAGACCTTTTTTATTTACAAAAAGCTTGAGAGGAATGATGGTATTACCAGAATTTGCGACCGCTTTTTCCAGTTTTTTAAGTTCTTTGCGATTAAGTAAAAGCTTGCGTTCTTGTTTAGGCTGGTGATTAAAATAGGTCGCATGTGAGTATTCTTGAACTGTCATATTTATGATAAACAGCTCGTTGTTTTGAAACTCACAGAAGCCTTCGGCGATACTTGCCTTACCTAAACGTATGGCTTTAATTTCAGTCCCGGCAAGTACAATTCCTGCGGTATACTTGTCCAGTATCTCGTACTCAAATCGCGCTTTGCGATTCTTGATCTCTATTTTGTTCTTAAATTCCATAAATATGGGACAAATATACTTTAATAGGTTATGGAATCTCTTATATCTTTGTGAAATGAAAAAGAAACTCTATTTATTACCTCTAATTTTAACCGCTATAGTCTCATGTTCAACTCCTACTCCAGACGCGCGATCGATTATGGACCAGGCGATGCAGGCTCATGGCACTTCTATAGCAGCAAATGGTACGCTAGCGTTTAACTTTAGAGGTATTGATTACACTACCAGTCGTGATAACGGTACATACAGCTATAAACGTCATTTAACTATAGAAAATGATACGGTCATCGACCAGCTGGATAATAAAGGCTTCACTAGATTAAAAAATGATACAGTACAACCGCTGACAGACTCGCTTTCTACACGATATGCAGCGAGCCTTAACTCTGTGATCTATTTTGCCCAATTGCCCTATGGACTGGATGGTGAAGCTATCAATTTAAGATATATAGCTCAAGACACAATTAAAGGGAAAACTTACCATGAGATTGAGGTCACCTTTGATGAAAATGGTGGTGGAGAAGATCATGAAGATGTATTTATGTACTGGATCAACACAGAAGATTTCTTTATCGATTATCTAGCTTACTCTTACTGTGAGGAAGAATGTGGTTACCGCTTTCGCGAAAGCGAGAACAGAAGAAACCTCAATGGTATCATTATTCAAGATTACAACAACTACAAATCTGAAAAATCAAATCCAGATTTATCCACACTAGATGATTTATTTGAGCAAGGTAAATTAACCAAGCTAAGCGATATTGATTTAAAAAGAGCCTCGTTTACTAACAACTAAATAATTATAGAAGCCTGTCTACTGAAATTTTTGTTTTATCGTAGTGGAGTAGGGTTTGTGTATTATAATTTCACTCTTCAGCGCTTCCTATTTTAGGTTATAGTGGTTCAAAAAATAGCAGTTCTATAAGTATCTTAATTATTACTGCTAATATCATCGATCGTACAAAAAAAGCCTTTGATTTCTCAAAGGCTTTTCTACTAATTAAGGTTATGGGAATTACTGTATGATCACTTTACGAGTTTGTAAACCATAATTAGTAAATAATTGTACGATGTAGTTTCCTTTAGCAATGTTTACGGTACTTACAGATAAAATACCATCTTGATCGCTCACATCCCAAGACTGCACTTGCTGTCCTAACATATTTGTGATAGTAATAGTATCTATATTGATATCTGTACCTTTTTTAACATTTAGAGTTTCTGTATTATTAGGAGTGTAAACTACTAGATCACTTTCTAACAGCTCTACTTGCTCATTACTCAACGTAGTAGGGTCTGTAAATACTATTGAATATCTGGTGTTATTTGTTCCAGCAGATAGGGTAGGGCTTACATAAGCACCGTTCATCAAGTCTGTGTATGTATTTGCAACAGCATCTTTAAGGAAAATTTGCTGTGTAGGGTCTATGTTTTGAACATCATCTAATTGTATAGTGAAAGAACCAGATGCTTGTAATTTTACCATTAACGGTAGCTCCACAGCTGGATCTATAGCGTTTATACCTTGAATGCTCAGGTTTTGATTTCCTAAAACAAATGCCATATCTTCTCTTTGTTCGTCTATTTGTAAACCGTCAAAGGCATTATCATAACCCATGGTAGCATTAGGATCTACCGTTAAGAGAACTTGTCTATAAATTGTACTAGGACTAGCAAAACCTAATCTTATTTTAGGTCTGTTGTCGTTAAAGGAGTTGTAGTCATCAAAAGCACTACTAGAAGAACTATTTCCTGGTGCAGCTACAAATAAACTGTTTCCAGAAGCTTCTGTAACAAACTGTCTTTGATCATTTCTAAATCTTATCGTACCGTCTGCAACACCAGTAACAAAAAATCCTTGAGCTACAGGGACAAAACGTTCTGGTCGCTTAGTAGGGATTCCTCCTTGATTCACATCAGGATTAGAAGTTCCTACGGTTGCGTTAGGTACTCCACCAGAGAAGTTATACATAGCATAACCTCCTTGATAGTTTGCTAGTACGTGTGTGTTACCACCCCAATGTTCCCAGAAGTACAACGTACCGTCTAATTGTGGGTTATCAGATATAAATTCATGTGCGTCTAAAGCACTAGGATATGGATTACCTATTAAATAATCATTTCCAGCATCAATGTCCAGATCGATATTACCGTTGTTTGGTTTACCTACAAAAACATAATTTTGATCGCTCGCTGCTCCAGTACCTTTCATAGTAAAACCTTCTCCAGCATTTAAAGCCCCATTTGGTCCCAAATATTCCCAATTTGAATATGTATTACTAGTTAAGTCTCTATAAGCATATAACCATCTACCAGAAATGGTAGCGGCAGTTGTAGCGTTACCAGGAGCGCCATCACGCACATTTCTAGAGGTGAAGTTTAAGTCACGAGGATTATTTACTAAAGTACCATCTTTTAAATTTCCACTTATAGTGTAACCATTATTAGTACTGTTATTAACTATACGACTTACAGGAGAAGACCAGTAATTATAGTCAAAAGTAACTCCAGTTCCTTGTTGATCTCTTTCTATAAATCCAGTATTGTTCTCTACTAAATCGCTATCTGTAGTTTGAACTAACTGCGATTCACCTTTAAGGTCTATAGAACTTGAAAGATCAAGTAAATGCGTAACTGTTAAACCGTGATCATTATCTACATTAAGTTGGTTACTTTGTACAAACAAACCTAAAACAGTGATGTCGCTGTTTGCGATAGTTACTTCGTTGTTAGTCTTAACGATATTCCAATCTATTTTAACCACATTTCCATTAATAACTCTTGTGCTACCTGGTGTATATAATAAAGACCCATTTGCCCAGCTAGATTGATCTTCCCAGTCTCCATTTCCATTACTTTGATAAGGTAGTGGTGCTGTTTGAGTTCTTAATTCAAAGAAATTTTCATTTGCCATTCTTCCGTAACCTTTGTTTACAGATTCATCGTTTAATGAAGCACCTATAAAGCTATTCATGCTGTAGTAAGCTACTAGTCGTTCCCAATCAATACCTGCAACGTCATTTTTAGTTATGGTAGAAGGAATAACGCTACCATTAAGTAAAGTAGAATTTTCTTGAAGCTCTTGATTCATTATGAACCTGATTTGTTTTTCTGTAAGAGCGACATCCCACATTCTTATTTCATCTAGTTCTCCATTAAAATGTTCTACAGCGGTTTCATTTTCTTCAATTCTAGCACCTAGACCTAGAAGGTTAGAATCTGCCACAGGAGCACCTATCGCAGCTTGAGTATCTTCTACACCATCAATATAAATCTTTGCAAGGCTTCCATCATAAGTAACTGCTATATGTCTCCAGATACCATTATTAAGTGCTGTATTAGAAACTAACTCTTCTAATGATGTAGAGCTGTTCCATCTTAATATAATTCTATTGTCATCTCTCAAGGATAATTGAAATCCAGAACCATTTGCTCGTTTTGCTACAATAGTCCTTTCGGTGTTTGTACTATTGGAACCTTGACTTAGAACCCAAGCACCTGCAGTAAATCTACCGCCAAAACCTTGAGGATTATCAATAATAATATTATCATCTACGCCATCAAAAGCAACACTTCTGTCTTCAAATTTTACGTCTGTTACAGCAAGTGTAAAATATTTTATACCATCAAAGTTATAAGAAGCTCTTTGATAACTACCATCCTCTAAAAAGAATCTTGTTTCTAAATTAGTTGTAAAGTTAGGATCGTCAGCTATCATGAGAACATATTCTCTATTGGCTGTAAGTGCAGGTAAACCAGAAAAATCTGTAGTAGCAACTCTTACTTCAGTTTTGCCAATGTCAGAAGTGGTTTTTTCTTCAATTTTCCACACTCGGTTCATTCTAGTAATATTTGTCAAAACAGCATTAGTCACACCTACATCATGATTGATAACACTAGAAAAAGCATTTAAGTCTTGTCCATTGTGACCCCAAATAAGAAAATCTTTATCATTTTCAAAATTTGCAGAGTTTTGACTTCCTAAATCTTCTACTTTATTTAATCCTATAGCTACGATGCTTGTAGAATTTTCACTTTTAGATTGCTTTTGAAATAACTCAGAATTATCATCTCTTCCTATTCCAGCAACATCATAATTAAAAGTGGTGTTAGATGAATAGTCCCAAATCACGTTGTTGTTTGAATCTAGATAATCCCAATCTGCTCTATGATCGTCAAGAGTACTAGTAGGATTATGTAAAGAAACACCATTTTTAATAGCTAAATAGGAGTAGATCTTTTGTTGTACCGCATCTGATTTTCTATCACGGTAACTAAAAACTTCAGTAATTTCTCCATCAAGATGCGTCTCAAATGGTAAGCCATTAAGTTGGTAACGTCCAGCACCTAGATAGAAAGGTTTATTTACAAAAGAGTTGAAATCCATATTTGCATTAGTAAATTCAGAAAAGCCAGTGGCGTTGTCTATTTTTCTACCATTTAAATAAATTTCAGTTCCGTTATTGTTAGGATTGTTTTTAACGTTTAATATATGTACATCATCAAAGGTTCTTGTTGTGCTTTCAAAACTTCTTCCATAACTCTCAGGAGCAGGTGATGTCTGACTGAATGAACTTACACAATGTGAAAGCACTGGATCTTCAAATCTTACTGATACTGGTCCCCATCCTAATCCCGAAGGGTCTTGTGAAGGACTTTCTTTTGAGACTTTGGCACCTATAAGCATGGTTTCACCTGCTAGTTCATTAGTCATATCAATGGTACTTCTTACAACTATCCAGTAGTCACCAGAATTTAATCCGCCTTTACCTCTTAAGTGTTGTTGTGCAGCTCTATCAAATGCTACAGTAGCATTAAAATTGATATTGTTATTAACATTGTTAGCAAACATTGGTGCATTAGTTGGAATTTCAAAGGCGTCGTTATCTAGTGCTTGATCTTCCCAAAGTGGTAGTGTACTACCATCAGTAGCAGCGATATCTTGAGATCTCAACCATAGTGTCAAATTATCGTTTACGTCAGCTGGGCCATCAGCAGCAAGATCTGGATTAATTTTTCTCCCTGTAATAATGATGTTATCAAATAAAGCACCATCGTCTCTAGTATTATCGCCATCACTAGCAAATTGAACTCTTAATCTCAGAAGTGGATTATTTTCTGTTCCTATTGGTAATACGTGACTAGCCTCTTCAAACCTACTTAAGCTGGCATCTCTGGTAGTGCTATCCCCAGCCCAAGCATCGGCTCCATTTGCAAAACCATCTACATCACCAAAGTTGTACCAGTTCTCACCAGAAGAGTCATTTCCTAGAGTGGTCCAATTAGTACCTCCGTCTATACTATATTGAACACGCATTCCATCATCATTATCATTGGTATTAGTTCTAAAATCTATGTAGAATTTGAGATCAGTATAACCTAAAGATGAAATTATCGGGCTTGTTAATGTTGCAGTTCTGTTGCTAGGATAATTGTTCCAGTTGTCTGTATACCAGTAATTCCCTTCACCTTTTTCATTAGGTACAGTTCCTAAACTAAATTGAAATCCTCCAGCGGTAGTTGTACTCCAACCAGCTGCACCTGCATCAAAATTTTCATAATACAAAGTAGAAACTGGACTAGCAACTTGTGCAGTTATATCAAAATTATAAGACCCTTCATCTGCATCATCTGAAGTAAAGTTTATTGTAGCATCACTCACCCCAACCGTTATTCTTGAATATTCTACAGTAAATGTATCACTTCCTCCTGCAGGAATTACAGCATTAGGTTGAACAATTACATTGAAATCTAAGGCATTAGTTCCTGTAATAGTAACTGGTGCGCCTGATAAATTTAAATCTGCTCCACCAGTGTTTTCAATTGTAAATGTTCTAGTAATTGATGTACCTAAATCGGTAATTCCAAAATCAGTTCCGTCAGTTGAATTTGGTGCATTTGAGTTATCTGGGATGCTTGTGCCAAAACCTGTTACGTCTATTTCTGGTGACAAGGTACAGCTTCCACCACCGGAGACATTAAAATTAGCACTAGCTGTAGTACCAGTATTTAATGAACCGTTTACTACAACGGTTCCTGCTACAGTAACGGTAATGTTAGCACCAGCACCATTCCAGCCGTCTCCATAGAAATCTCTTACGGTCAAGGTGTATCCATTTGCATTAGGTAAACACCCCAAGTTTAACGTAGCAGAGTGAGAACCAGCTGCTCCATTTGAGCAGTTAGATGGATCACAGTAATTGAAAATAGAGGTGCCACTTGGATCAAATATTTCAAAACTATTATCTCCAGACCATTGAGGCCAGTTAATAGAAACAACAACTTCAGAGGATTGTGCGGTAACTATCTGTGCAAAAAATATAAATATTGTAAAAGAGAAATATTTAATAAATGTGGGGAAAGTAATTTTTTTCATGCATACCTGATTTAACGGATTTATGTCAGGTTAAATATATATGCACTACATCGACTATATATGTATTTTAACAGTTTTATCGCTGAAAAACATAAAAAACATGCGTTTCATCGATAAAATACTATTTTAAGAATAACAGTTCACAGAATATTAACACCGTTAATCGATAATATAAACTATTAATTTACATTAAATTAACACTTGTTAATGTGAATTTATGATTTAAGTTATAGATCGAGTAGAGGCACCATATCTATCTGAAGCTCGTTTTTAAACAGAATAGATAAGCATATTGATGTTTTCAAGTTTAAAATAATACTTCAAATCTCAAGAAATAAAATAGGATGAGGAAGAATTAATGACGAATAGCATTAATAAAAAAAAACTCCTATTCTTTAAAAAGGATAGGAGTTTTGTAGCGTGGGGCGGGCACGATCCGCCGACCTCAGCATTATGAGTGCTGCGCTCTAACCAACTGAGCTACCACGCCGTGGATAATCATGCTGTTTAAGCGGCTGCAAATATACATTTATTTATTTTTTTAAACCAAATGATATCTAAACTTAATTTTGATTTATAAGATTTTTTAAGAATAAAATTATGTCCTATATTGCCGCAAATGTTTATTCAATGCAAGATCCAATCAAATTTGACTTAGAATTTCCAATTCAAGCTTCACCAGCATTATTATATCAACACATCGCAACTCCTTCTGGAATGTCAGAATGGTTTGCTGATAATGTAAATAGTCGAGGTGAATATTTTAGATTCATCTGGGATGGTCAAGAGGAAAAAGCAAAAATTTTAAAACGAGTATCTGGAGAACGAGCTAGATTTCAATGGGATTATGATGAGGATACAAAAAAATATTTTGAGTTAAGAATTCAAGTTGACGAGATAACAAAAGATGTTTCTCTTATGATAAGCGATTTTGGTGATGATGATGATGAAGTAGAAGAACAAAAGATGTTCTGGGAAAATCAAGTTAGTGCTCTAAAAAAAGTGTTAGGATCGAGATAATCTATTTTTAAAGATTTAATTTTATGCCCTGATAAAACAGGGCTTTTTTTATGATTTTACTGAATGGAGAATTTGTTGCTGAACAAAAGGCTGTCTTGCCATATAATAACCGTGGTACCTTTTATGGTGATGGAGTTTTTGAAACACTAAGATGTTTTGAAGGAAAGGTCTTGC
>MAAC01010956.1_pt1 | contig 15147 bp, 14 predicted proteins | sample 1115981 | NCBI WGS metagenome assembly MAAC01 (sample SAMN04961126, study PRJNA320927) | seawater metagenome | isolation source: sample BD02T64 sea water enriched with oil for 64 days | place: USA:Gulf of Mexico | collected 2013-07-27 | reverse complement strand
TTCCAATAACTTGGTAAAATTCTCTTTCCGATAGGTCTGATTACGAGAAAAGAGGATCATATGATGCGCACGCTCGACCGTATTGATACTGTCGATCTGAACAAAACCCATACGTTCAATAAGCCCCAGCAAGCCAGCTTTGTCTTGTTTGATACCGGGATTATCGCAGAGCCCCTGCCGTAGCATAAACAGTCTTCGGGCTTGTAAATTTGTAATCTGCGGGAGCATGACAGAAACTTCTGAGCAGTGAATACGATGGAATCACTCAGAACATAACAGGAACAAATATTTTAATCTAGAAAATTTTAAACCAATTTATGGTCCTAATCCTAGGCTGCACCCTTGGTTTCTTCGTCCAGCGACTGCTTTTCAGTTGAAATAATCCAACCTCCGCCAAGAACACGCTCGCCATCATAAAAGACAGCCGCCTGTCCGGGAGAGATTCCAAAAAGAGGTTCGTGCAGCACAATACGCGCACCTCCCATACCCAGGCCCTGCCCTTCAGGGTATATCGTTGCCTTGGTTGGTTTGGATGCTGAACGAAGCTTTATTGTAACTTCCCGGCCACCATCCCTTAGGGGTTCTGCTAACCAGTTAAGCTCGTTCACCAACACCACATCGCGGGACAATGCCTCTTTGGGGCCCACAATAACCTGCTTTTTCGCAGCATCCAGACGAATGACATAGATCGGATCTGACGTACCGCCGACACCAATGCCACGCCGCTGCCCGACCGTGTAGTTGATAATGCCTTCGTGCTGCCCCAATACCGTACCATCCATATGGATGATATCACCCTTGTCCAAAGCACCAGGGCGTAACCGTTCCACAACCCTTGCGTAGGAACCATCGGGGACAAAACAGATATCCTGGCTATCTGGTTTATCCGCAACAGAAAGTCCCATACGTTCCGCGATTTTGCGCGTCTCGGTTTTTGGCAAACCACCCAGAGGAAAGCGCAAGAAATCAAGCTGCTCTTCTGTTGTGGTAAATAGAAAATAGGTCTGGTCTTTTGTATCGTCAAAGGCCCGGTGTAATTCAGGTCCATTCGGCCCTTCTATGCGCTGAACATAGTGCCCCGTCGCCATGACATCCGCACCAAGATCCTTGGCCATCGCCAACATGTCCTTGAACTTGACCTTTTGATTACACTTCACACAAGGGATTGGTGTCTCGCCGCGCATATAACTATCAGCAAAATCTTCCATCACGTCCTGTTTAAAGCGCGATTCATAATCGAGTATATAGTGTGGAAAACCGTAACGATCGGCAACCGTTCGCGCGTCGTATATATCCTGCCCGGCACAACAGGCGCCTTTTTTCTCCAAAGCAATCCCATGATCATAGAGCTGAAGGGTGACACCAATAACGTCATATCCTTCTTCCTTGAGCATACAGGCAACAACCGAGCTATCGACGCCACCGGACATGGCAACAACAACACGTGTGTCTTTGGGCTCTTTATCTATGCCAAGAGAATTCATCACTCTACAATCTCGTAAGGTTTTCGTTCCAAATAAACATCGCAGAGGAACGCACGTTGCATAATTTCTGGGGCCAAATCTTTATATTCAGACCTCTATATTGAGGCCTATGTAAGACTATCGGCCGATACAATCAAGCCTTGCCTTACATTAACAGGCAGGCCCAAGAGTTATCCTTGTCGTATTTTATCAAACATTAACAGATAACATTGACCATGTTAATGCCCCGCAGAACAAAGCACCTTTGTGCAGTTTGCATAGATAAATGGTTGCATAGATAAATGGAAAATTATGTAGTGTTGGTTATCTCGGTCAATCGCCGGAGAACAATGGGATCTCGAATGAGGTCAATCAAAAGGGAAAAGTGACCTTTCCCGTTTCTGAGGAACCGATTTTCAGGTGGCACACGCCATCGATCAGCGAGCTCAAGCCCCCCCTTATAAGGCATCAGGGTATCAGCTTGCCCGAGCATAAAGATGATTTTATCAGGCGGCACAACGGAATGACCCGACGGCTGTACAAGTGGCAAACAACGTAGATAATCTTCCTCTTGCCAACCCAACTCATATAATTTCTCTGGCACACCCAGTGCTTCGGTAAGACATCCCTTGCGCAAGACATCCAATACGTTCCCACTTGTCCCGATCAGGAGAAGCGCATCAGGCTTTAATTTTTCAGACCAATCCCAGGCAACAGTGGAATAAAGCTGGCTGGTCAATGCACCTAAGCTAACGCCCCCCAAGACAACTGGCCCCCCTCTTTGAGATCGCACCCAGTGTATGAGTGCCGCAACATCCGAAATCCATTGCCGAAACGCATCCACAAGACCGATGGGACCACGGGCAAAAATTTCTTCCCCGGCAAATTGTCCGGATGCTTTACGAAAACCATGACCCGGCTGTTGCATCCGTAAAACCCGAAAACCGGCTTCTGTTAAGGCACAAACCGGATCTTCCCGATCCTGAAAGCAATCCTGCTCGACACCTAGACCTTGTAGAAAAATCAATGTTGGGGCCGAGGGATCAAGGCCTGTAAGGGGTTCAAAACAACGCACCCAGTTATCTTCCCCAAAAGAAGATCCATACCGTAACCAGTATTCGCGGCCATAGACACCATGGATTGAGTTAGACATTTCGACAATGGGCATTCTGTTGGGTGCTCGGTACACCTTCCCTGGATCATCAGAGTAGCCGTCATAATGCTCATGGAATTCTTTCGGCGTTGGTAACTCCCATTTCATCGGCTCTACTTGCTTGCGTATTTCCTTGAACATCAAGGCTGCTTCCAAAAGCCGCTGAGATGTTTCCTGTCTTCGAAGCTCGGCAAAAATCCGGCCCGCAATGCTTAAGCCATCGCCAAACATCACCACCTTCCATCGCTCAAAAGCTGATTTTGCGACATAGTGCCTGATGCAAATTTCGGTCAGAGCATCATCACAGCTTTTGGGGAGAGGTGTTTTTAACTTTAACTCTGTTTCAAGTGCATGAGCATTGCCTTCACTCACAATTGCAGTTTGCAGGACTCTGGTCAGGGGGAAGAGATAATTCACAACCAGGCGAAGCGCCAAAGCATCAAACCAAGGACGTGCAAGGTAACGGCCAACCGTACCTCTGATCATGGGAAAAGGTTGGGGCGGAGGCAAACACTGTGCAGAGCTGTGAAAACGTTCTCTATTCACGTCGTTTTCTAAAAACCTCTCATGAGAAAAAAGCTTCGTTGTTTTTTCTCATGAGAGTATATCAGGTTACGACCGATTTTACAGCAACACAACTTTGAGAGGAGAAATATACTTACCTTTAACTTTGATCGATCAAATGGATATAGGAGCCAATAACGGATCCGTTTTGGCAACCAACCCGGCCGAGATTTTGCGCGCTGGCGTCTTCAACGTCAAAAATGGGCTGGCTGCCCTCATTATCAACCACGGTTGAATAATGGAATTCATGAGCTCGATAGCTACTGCCTTTTAACCCGAGGGGGCTATCTACCAGAGTTTTGACTTTGCGATATCCAAGCGAGCGCTTGCGTACAGCAAACGAGGTCTCTACAGGTAGCAACCCGGCCATTTCATGATGATCTCCACGCCCATCAATCAAACCTTTGCCCAAGACCATATAACCACCACACTCTCCATAGATGCTCACTTTTGCCTTCGCCGCGTCGCGCAGCCCGTTCAAAAATGTCATGTTGGCGCCAAGTTGACCAACGTGAAGTTCTGGGTATCCCCCCGGCAAGTACACAGCATCTGCACTTGATGTCGGCTTTTCATCTTCGAGAGGAGAGAAGAAACTGAGTTCGACACCAGATTTACGCCAACCATCGAGAAGTGCTGGATAAACAAAGGAGAAAGCAACATCCTGAGCTACAGCAATTCGCTGCCCAATCGGAGGAACAAATGTTTTAAGCTCTCGCTTTGGCAAAGAGGAGGAGTTCGCGAGAGACAACAGTTGTTCACAATCAACATCCCAACCAACCTGCTGCGCCGCGTTATTGAGATATTGATCTATTTCTAGGTGTTCTACCGCTTGAACAAGACCAAGATGACGGTTAGGCAGGACCATATCATCCTGTCGTCTAAGGTATCCCAATACAGGAATCCCCAAGGGCTCGCATGCTTCTCTCAAGAGCGACACATGACGCAAAGATCCAACCCGGTTGAATATCACACCTGCAATAGATACCTCAGGATCAAAAGAGGCAAACCCGTGAAGGATTGCAGCGGCGGAAGCTGACATTCCTTTGACATCAATAACCAAAACAACAGGCCAACCTGTCTTCTTTGCAAGAGCTGCAGTCGATCCAGCACCTCCAGCTGCTCCGTCAAAAAGCCCCATCACTCCTTCCACAAGAATGGCATCGGCTCCCTGAGCCGCATGGGTGATGATGGAAGAAAGGCTTTCATTACTCATCGCCCAGGGATCGAGGTTATAACAAGGCCTATCCGCAGCAGCGGCATGATAAGCCGGGTCAATATAATCCGGCCCAATTTTCGCAGGCGCCACGCGCATGTTGTTATTCTTGAAATGCCTGAGTAAAGCCAGCGTCAACGTCGTCTTACCGCTTCCTGATGAGGGAGCAGCAATGATCAATCCTCTTGGGTTATTCTGAGTATCAGGATTGTTTTGATTTCGGGCACTGGCTCGTGATGTCAAGCGTTGGCAACCTTTTCTTTTGTCGGTTTTAAACCAAGGGGATCACTGGTTAACACCCGACCATTAATGGCCCCCATCCAATCAAGACCAGCACGCAACTTCACAACCTCGCCCACCACAACGAGAGCTGGGGGTTCAATGCCACTTTTGGCGACATCTTCAACACAGGTTCCCAGCGTGGTTTCCAGTACTTTCTGTGCTGGTGTAGAAGCACGACTGACGATACCAACGGGCTCATCTGCCGAACGACCGTTTGTCATTAATTTCTCAGCGATATCTCCCAAATGTTTAATTGCCATATAAATGACAATCACGGGAGAGCCCTGAGCCAGCCCTGCCCAGTTGATGTTATCAGGCACGATACCACTGGCATTATGTCCGGTCAGGAAGGTTACGGCCGAATTACACTCGCGGTGGGTCACAGGGATACCTGCATAGGCCAGACCACCGATGCCGCTGGAAATACCAGGCACAACACGGAAAGGAATATTGGCCTCCACAAGTGCCAAGGCTTCTTCACCACCACGCCCAAAAACGAAGGGGTCTCCGCCTTTCAGGCGCAACACTCTTTTACCTTCTCGCGCAAGCTGGATCAGCCGCTGTGAAATGTCAGCCTGCTTTGACGAAGGTTTTCCCCCTCGTTTACCAGCGTATTCAAGGACACAGCCTTCCCGCGCCATTTTCAAGATGTCTTCACCAACCAAAGCGTCATAAACCAGAACATCAGCTGATCTCAAGGCATGCAAACCGTAGAGGGTCAAAAGACCGGCATCACCGGGGCCACCACCAACAAGCCAAACCCAACCGGGTTCGAAATCAGGGAGGTCTAGAGGCAGTTTATCCATTTATCACACTGTCCTTCTCGTGTAGCTTCGCTTTAGCAGCATAAACGAACTGGTCTTAACGAATGGATCAAAATTGAACCTTGATCCTAATTTAAGCCAAACGATATTAAAAATAACGAAATAACATAGTACTGTCATGGCAAGAAAACCCGAAGGAAAACTGAAAAGAGGCTGGACCACAGGTGCCTGTGCCACTGCGGCAACCAAGGCGGCCTATACAGCTCTTTTAACGAACCAATTTCCTGATCCTGTTACTATAACTCTGCCCAAGGGAGAGCAACCCGCTTTCGCCCTTTGCAGAGAAGAAAAACCCGACAACACAAACGATAACACAGCCATGGCTGCCATCGTCAAGGATGCAGGTGACGATCCTGATGTCACCCATCAGGCTACAATAGTCTCGCGTGTTCGCCTTGGCCTGCCTGGAAGCGGCATTGTCTTTCACGCAGGCGAAGGGGTTGGCATGGTCACCAAACCCGGTCTGCCAATCCCCGCGGGTGAGCCTGCAATCAACCCAGTCCCCCGACAGATGATGAGCGAAGTCATTGCTGAGGTCGCACAAGACCACGGCGGGGCGGGTGATGTGATCATAGAAATATCTATTCCCGACGGGGAAGAGCTGGCCCTTAAGACCTGGAACCCAAGGCTGGGAATTCTTGGCGGTCTGTCCATCCTCGGCACCACGGGCGTCGTGGTTCCGTTTTCTTGTTCATCATGGATACATTCCATCCACAGAGGCATTGATGTCGCGATTGCCACTGGACGCACACACGTGTCTGGCTGTACCGGATCTACATCAGAAAAAGCCGTTATGCAGTTTTATGGTTTGGAAGAAGGCGACATGCTGGACATGGGAGACTTTGCCGGGGGAATGCTCAAGTATCTACGAGATCACCCTGTCCCCCGCCTAACGATTGGCGGTGGTTTTGGCAAACTTACCAAACTCGCCATGGGACATCTGGATCTTCACTCTGGCCGTAGTCAGGTCGACATGTCCTGGTTGGCAGACCGCCTTAAAGAACTCAAGGCACCGCCTGAAGTTATCAAAGAAGCAAAAACCGCCAATACGGCTAATCAGATCCTGGTGAGATGTCTGAAAGAACGAATTCCTATCGCAGAGAAGATCGCTGCCCTTGCTCAACAAGAAGCTTTAAAAGTACTTCGAGGGCAAACAGAGGTCGAAGTTATTATCATTGACCGCCCCGGCAAGATCATCGCTCGTAGTAGTGTCGCAAAAGAATGAACAAAACCACTTCAAGAAAACGCATCCTTATTTTAGGTGGGACAACAGAAGCCAATGAACTTGCCAATTCTCTCGCCCAAGACCCTCATTTTGACGTTATTACTTCTCGTGCCGGAGTTACTAAAACCCGCAAGGCCGTTTCCGGGAAAGAACGAATTGGTGGCTTTGGAGGTGTTAAAAGGCTTAAGGAATACCTGAGGGAACATCAAATAGTGGCTGTGATTGATGCCACTCATCCTTTTGCCCAGGCAATGACGGTAAATGCTTTCACTGCCTGTCAGGATATGGTCATACCTCATATCGTCTTATCTCGACCTAAATGGCTTCAAACTGGTGAGGATAACTGGATAAAGGTACAGAGTCTTGAGAGCGCTATTGACTATCTACAAGCCATAAAAAAGCCTCTACGTATATTTGTCACAACAGGGCAAAAAGAGCTCAATAACTTCACTAGAATCTCTCATCATCATTATCTGGCACGTATGATTGAAGCTCCTGATATAAACCCTCTACCACTCAACCTTGAAGTCTTGTTTGAGCGCGGCCCTTTTTCGCTAGAGAATGAAATTAAGCTCCTTCATAATCACAAAATTGATATAATCGTGAGTAAAAATTCTGGTGGGAATGCAACCGTGGCTAAGCTTCATGCGGCAAGAAAATTAGATCTTCCTATTGTGATGATTTCCCGCCCTATACTTCCAGCTGCCCAGATTGCTGAAAGCCTAGCAGAAGTTCACAGTTGGTTATCCGATCACGGCAAAACCTTGCAAAATTAGTGTATGGCATTACTGGAGAGAAAAGATTATTTACGGATAACCAGCTAGCATAATATCTACTCGGCCATCTCGGATTTTAAACAACTCTTGATTACCAAATCCTTTGAGGTTTTCAATTCCAGCATCCTCAACTAAAAACTCGTCTTTCAGCGAATCTCGTAACAGCTTATGAACTGTAATCTCCATAGGCTCAGAACATCCCTGTAAACGGGAAGCAAGATTCACAGCAGGTCCAAAAACGTCATAAACATATTTCTGGATACCTACCACAGACCCCACTACACTTCCTGTCGCAAGACCAATGCGGCATAACCAACGGTTTGAATGCCCTTCATTTCGGCGCTCAAGATAGCGGACAAAACGAATTGCCGTATTAGCAACAGCTTGTGCATGATCAGGCATTGGTTCAGGAAGGCCTGAAACTGCAATGTAGGCATCACCGATTGTTTTGATTCGCTCGCAACCATATTGCTCTCCAATACGATCAAAAGCACTATAGATGTCATTTAGCTCGCTCACAGTAACCACGGGATCACGGGAAGCTGCCATATCGGTAAATCCAACGAAATCAAGCATTAGAACCGATACTGGATCGTAAAGCCTCGGAGTAACCACACCAAAAGTTTTGTACTCTTCATAGACAGATCGAGGCAGCATGTTCAAAAGAAGCTTTTCTACCTGCTTTTTTTCGCGTTGTAGCTCTCTGGTATTCCGCTCCACCATTGAGGCATAGCTATCGATCATAGCCTCTAATTCACGGATCCGAGAAATGTTCTGGCAAGCGAGAATAACGACTTTACCCTCACCATCGTGCGCCAGAGTAAAGTTCACGGCAATCATCAGAGTCCGTCTTTTCTTTTTGAAAGACACTTCCAGGGATGACTTTCCCTTTTCTTCCAATTCGCGAATAAGAAATTCGGGATCAATTGTGGGCAAGACATCCAGAACTGTGTTCTGGTTCTCAAACCCCTCAAACCATTCAAGAAAGGTTTCATTTCTATACAAAAATGAAAGCGTTTCTATGTCCACCAAAGCTATCCCGACACCAATAGCACGCAATAATTGTTCATTTATAGCTTGAATGGACATTGCTTAATTCACAATCAATTTTCGTCTAATTTCAAAAGCCATAAGCACAGCCTTTATATCACCGGGGTCAACCACATATTCGATAAGAGTCTCTTCCAGGAGACGTTTCATCTCGTCAAAATGAGGATCTTTGATATCAATCCCTTTGTGAATTTGCATGAGATGCTCATCAGTATAAGAAGCAGGCCCACCCAAAAGAGATGCCACAAACTTTGTCTGATGGCTCACTAGGCTAGCCATGTCTATTTCATCGAAAAAGGGGCCGATATTTTCACTGTCGAGAAGACGGTCATAAAAAGAGAGAACAATGCGACTGACTTTGGCAAAACCACCGTATTTATCGAAAAGAGATCGAGCCGCCATTTGAAAGAATCTCCACCAGTTAGATCAACAACATTACTGTTGCGATAACGGTCACAACCCAGACTACATTCAACGTACTGAAGAGAATAATAGCTCTAATTTTCACTTTTGTCGAGTGAATGCCTCCCTATCCCCTTTGATAGGTTTGTTTCCCAAGCGTCTCAAAATCAATGTCCCGGCAATAAAATTAAATCTAATTCCCGACGCATTGAATTAACCTGTGATTGAAAGTACATTATTTTATATATGAGAAATTATGGGGAACACTGTGCGTATTAAATTAGAAAACGAACGGAAAAACCAAATCGCCCATGAGTTGGTTGGTTTTTTTTATTCAGAGTTTGATGAAGACATAAGTGAATTTCGTGCTGAGGAAATTATCGATTTCATGCTTAATAAAATCGGCCCGTCTCAATACAATCAGGGTATAGCCGATGCTCGGAAATATATGGCCGAAAAAATAGAAGACCTAGACACCGAGTTCCATGAACCCGATGAATAGGTCATCATAAGGAAAACAATTTAGGCTCTCATTTTCTCTTCAAACATTTGCGCATTATTCAAATCCGCATACGGGGTTAAGATTTGAGGATCAAAATCTCGCGGCAATAAATTTTCCTGGGTCAGGTTCGGCCAGTTACTGTTTGCGATTGCACCACGACCAAGAGATACAAAATCCGCATCCCCTCGATCCAATAAAGCTGAAGCCCGACTAGGCTCGTGCAGAGACCCATTGGCAATTACCGGTAAACCAGAGATCCTCTTGGCAAGCGCTGACAGGGTTTCCCCACTTCCAAAAGCAGGCTGATCGGCTTCAAATTCTGTTGTGTGAATATAATCCAACCCGATACCGGACAGAGCTTCAAAAATAACCTCTGCATCCCGAAGGCCCCCGACCCATTTGTGATCAAAATCATTCACCTTACCTTGAGAGATACGAACCCCCACGACAAAATCAGAACCCACTTCCCCACGGACCGCTGTTGCTATTTCCTTGGTCAGACGAACCCTGGAGGCAACAGAACCTCCATAACCATCTGTGCGGGCATTAGTGTAGTCTGTCAAAAACTCATCCAACAAATACCCATTGGCTCCATGGATTTCAACGCCATCGAACCCTGCGTCTTTTGCGCGCCCGGCAGATAGAACAAAACCCTCGATTACCTGTTCAATCTCCGCTTTACTTATCTCACCCGGCACCTGGTAGTCCCCCTTGCCCCGGTACACCGACATTTGCTCTCCCTTGGGCGCCACAGAGGATGGGGCTCGGGTTTCTGCTTTGTACGCATTGAATTGAGATAACGCGCCAGCATGCATTAATTGCATGATAAATTTAGAATCGTTAGATTTCACGGCATCCACAACAGGACGCCAGCTTTCTTTTTGATCATCAGAGGTAATGCCGGGTTGATTGACATACCCCTGGCTATAGGCCTGATCTGTGTAGGTTCCCTCGGTGATAATTGTCCCAAAACCACCCTTGGCGAAATTGGTGTAATAGTCTGTCATCAAGGGACCGACTGTGCCATCAGCACGAGCACTGGTCCGTGTGAGTGGCGCGACAACCAAACGATTGGATACGGAAATTTCACCAAGTGTCCGCGGTTGAAATAGCTTTGAAGAATTCATCACAACTTCCTTTTATGAGTTTAGCTGATAACAAGTTGATCCGAGCAATCAATCGCTCAAACCTGCTGTTTCTGCTTGATGGAAATTATGTAATATTTCTATTTTGTTTGTATATAGATCAAAATGCATAATACAATTCAGCAATTTGTTTGGGAATAGACATGGTTGGCATCAACACGGTTGAATGCATGCGGGTATTCAGGAAGGTCGTAGAAACCGGGAGCTTCACCCGTGCGGCAAAAGAGTTGAGAATATCTGTCGCCTGGACAGCTAAAAATATCGAAAAGTTAGAAGAATCACTAGGGACAACCCTGCTCACACGCTCAACCCGACACCTGCGTTTAACCGAAGCGGGACAAGTTTGCTATGAGACAGCAGGGCGAATGATCGATGAACTTCAAGGGTTACAAGAAAAGCTCAGCGAAGAGGCGATTGTCCCCAATGGCAAAATTAAAATCTCTGTCCCGCAGATATTGGCCGTCTATGGTATGGGACATATTGTGGCCGAATTTGGTAAAACCTATCCCCAGATTAAACTAGAGATTGCCGTCAATGACCGCTTTGTAGATTTACAAGGCGAAGGCTTCGATTTCGTATTTCGAATTACCACAAATCTGAAAGACAGCCGTGCATTAGTCCGTAGTATTGGAACTATCCAACGCGTACTCTGTGCATCACCTGAGTACTTGAAAGTTCATGGAAGCCCAGGGAAATTAGAAGACCTATCAACCCATCAATGTCTGGTATACAGCTGGTTTTCTGAGCCTGATCTTTGGAACTTTAAAAAACGAGGCTCAAACATCAAAATTCCTCCCAACGCTCATATGTCAGTCAACAACAGCTCTCTGATCAAAGACGCAGTCTTATCAGGTGGTGGCATTGGATACATACCCGAGTTTGTTGTACGTGATGAAATAAAAAAGGGCCAACTTGTCCCTCTAATCCCCGATGCAGAAACAGACGTTTATACTCTTTATGTGTTACGCCCGGCAGATCGTTTCCAGCCCACACGCGCCAGATTATTCTCAGAGTTCGTAACCGCATCCCTGCAAAAAATAATCACGCCGCCCTAGGTGTCAACTTTTCAATTCACTGTATTCAGCTGGCAAGCGGAAATGAAACTGCGACCCTTTTCCAGCCTTGCTTTCAACCCATATTTCCCCACTGTTCCGAGCAAGCATATCGCGGCAAAGAGGAAGTCCCAGGCCAGTTCCATGTTCTCCAGCGGTGCCATCAGTTGACGTTTTTTCGTCCAAGGCAAAAATCTTGCCTATCTTATCCTCGCTCATCCCGATACCCGTGTCCGAGACTATCACTTCAACCATATCGTCTTTCAGGGATGCCGAGACTTCGACAACACCACCAGAATGGGAAAATTTCAGAGCGTTTGCGATCAGATTACGCAAGACAGTAAGAACCATGTTCCGATCACAAAATACTTCCAATTCGCCGATTTTATTCACTAGCGCCACATGCTTTTCGATTGCGATGGGCAGGAGTATCTCAATGTTCTCTTGTGTGACCTCTCCGAGGGATATTATTTCCTTCTCGAGAGTATTTTCCATCATCTGTAACCGCGACCAATCAAGCAGATTATGCAATAAATCAAAAACTCGATTTCCGGTCTCGTTTACATCCTTGGCATATTCAACCAGCTTGTCCTTACTCATATTCCCTGACATCTGTGACATCATCTGCGTCATGCCAAGGAGCGAGGTAAAGGGGCTTTTCAAGTCGTGCGCGATGATCGAGAAAAATCTATTCTTAACACCGACCTCATACTGGAGCTGATCGTTAAGAATGGCTTCCTGCTCTGCAAGAGCCGCCAGTTCAAAAGCTTGTTTCTCTTGCTGTCGATGTGACATCTTTGCTTCTAAGAGCATCATTTCAAGACGAGAGTGAAAGGCATTCAAGGCGTAGAAAACAATCAAAAGCGTGAGTGTTATAACGACAAGTCCAATAATTGAGTTTGTCACCAAGCCATTGCGAATGGCTCCAAGCGCTTGGGATTCCTGCTGTTCAACAATAACCTTCCAACCAAGCTCTGGAATATAACGGGTGTTAAGCAACATAACTTCATCCGCGCGTTCATACTCGAAAAATCCACTTTCCGCAGACATGATATCATCAGCTATTTCCGAAATACCATCAGCAGAAAAAATATTTTCTTCCAGGATCATAGCCCCTTGAGAGCGAATGAGAATGTTTCCCAAATCATTTACGAAGTATATGTTGCGTCCAAAAATTTCCTCATATCGCCCGACGATCTCAGCAACAGTATCCAACTCCAAGCCAACACCTATTGCGGCAATAAATTCATTGTTATAGCCCAGAATTTTGTGATTTATATAGATGGTCGCAGCGTCGTTCTGCTCTTCGTTGGCATCAAGATTTAACTCATAGGCTTCTTTCATGCCCTGAACACGGAAAAACCAATTATCTCTTTGATCTTTCTCGGAGATCATTTGGGTAAACCCGCTAAAATTGTAATAGCGACGTGACTTCTCAGAGACAAGAAAGCTTGTGAACAAGCCATATTCATCACGAATTTTATCCAGATATTGAGCAATTTTCTCTACATCTTTTTCACCACTCAACAACCAGTCCTTAACAAAGATATCATTGGCCATAAGGGAAGCGACAAAAACAGGCTTTAGTAGATCTTGCTGAATTTCGGAATAGATATTATTGCTGGTAAGAGGAAGTTCATTGTTTATCAATGCTTCGCGCAGGCTGTTTTTGGATACTTGATAACTGAGAAGATTAGTGATCAGGAACCCCACCACCAGAATCAATCCAACAGTCATGATCAGCGGTCCACGGACCGAATGAGGATTTTTCCACCAACGCATGATTTGGATGTTCCTATCTAGGTAGTATATACATGTTTTCAATGTGGTTTTATCTGTTTCTAACCACCAAAACAAGATCCGGTTTTGGTACATCGCAAGATTACCAAGGGCTGCATAAAATCAAAACGGTTATGTTCGTAAAGAAACGCCAATAGCGATCTGTTTTCCCTCACCCGTTTCAGTGCTAATATTAGAGGTCGAGTGCTAGAGGGCTCGTTTTTTTGGGGCAGGATTTCATAATCTTCGACACCTGTAGTCATTCAGAAAAGGGAGGGATAATTCTTGGAAATGGTATTCAGCTTTATCCTGGCGGCTTTGGCTCTCACAGGAAGTCCCGGACCCAATACGCTCAGCCTTGCTGCTGTCGGCGCAGCTTTTGGGAGACAGCGCGGCTTGCGCTATATGATCGGCCTCAATATTGGTATGGTGATGGTGATCATGATCACGGGTTCAGGTATCTCCGGCCTCTTGCTCGCCATACCCGGTGTTGCACCTGTTATCACAGTTATCGCCGGGATCTATTTTCTCTTTCTCGCCTACCGGATTGCCACGGCACCTGCCCTAAGTGAAGATACGCAGGTAGATAAACAGCCCCAATGGATTGAGGGCGTTATCCTTTCCCTCCTCAATCCCAAGGCCTACGCAGCCATGGCGGCTCTTTTCTCCGGCTTCGTTCTGATTACCGGGGACCTTCTGCTCGATAGTATATTCAAGACTGCTGTACTCTTGCTCGTGATTCCTCTGGTCAACATCTGCTGGTTGTTTGCAGGTTCAGCATTGACACCCCTTTTAATCCGCCCCAAAACCAGCAGAGTGATCAACGTCACTTTTGCCCTACTGTTAATTTTGTCTGTAATTGGCGTTACTTTAATCTGACTTCAGAGATTCCTGTTTTCAGGTCTGATTAAAGAGTGATAAAAAGCAAAGACAGATATTCCAAAATCCAGAGTAACACCAAGAATTACCTTAGAACTTTCCTGTCCAATTCTCATTGGCGCGAAGAATGTGCTCCTGCTTGTCCTCAATCCAGTCCCCTCGAACTCCGATTGAGAAATTGAGATAGAGTTTACCATCTACAATCGACCAAGCCTCTGGCACGGTCGGTGCAAAAGCATCAAAACTCATGGCAAAGGCACAATAGCCACCATATTGCGGGGCGTATTTTTCAGGAGTTGCCAGAAAAGCTGTACGGTTTTTCTCAGATGAAAAATACCATGTGGCTTCTTTCCACTGTGCTGCGAAATCAGCGTTCCCTTCAACATGCTTGTCTTCGGTGAAATAGGCTACGGGGTCATAGCCATTGATCGCAATCCCCGTTGCCGAGTTAGAATAGATCACGGGCTCACCAGCCAAAGTAAGGGAGGGAAACCCACCCCCCAGGACAAGTAACGAACAAGCCGTAATAAAGAACCTGCGACCAATCATAAACAAAACTCCGCTTCAGACATCTGCACCCATCTCCAGAATCAGAACTGTCATCATGCACACAAGTTTAATAATTTAAAACGACAACATTACTCTCAAGCTTTCACAAGATTGAGAGGTTTCTACGTCATATCAATGAATTCATTAAATACGATCTAACAGTTTAGAACTATAGTCCCGACCATCAATCAAGGCCGCCGGGGATGTTGGCAACACGTTCTACTTCCGCGGCTTTTTTCTTGTTTTTGCCCAGGCGCAGGACGTGGACAAACTCGGGGTCGTAAAGTTT
>MAAC01006788.1_pt1 | contig 15147 bp, 11 predicted proteins | sample 1115981 | NCBI WGS metagenome assembly MAAC01 (sample SAMN04961126, study PRJNA320927) | seawater metagenome | isolation source: sample BD02T64 sea water enriched with oil for 64 days | place: USA:Gulf of Mexico | collected 2013-07-27 | reverse complement strand
CTGCTAACAACATTGACGGAAGGTGATCACTTAACGTAAAAAGAAGACTCGTGATGCTTAGGAAGAATAAGTGATCACTTTCAATCGCAGAGAGCGATCATTTTTAGCGGAATACGCAAACCTCATTCAAGGGATGTTACGACATGACCCTGCAGATTCACCGAGAAATATGGGGGGAATGATTGAATTGTTGTATGAGTTGCAAGTTGCCGCTGAGCAGCCGTTAAATGACGTGCAGGCAATCGAATACTTAAAGGCGAATAAAAAGGGAGGGAAGCTCGGAAAGTTCGCTAAAAAGTTAGTTGAGTATCAGGCTTAATGGCGATTATATGATTTTTCAATTCTTTTTAGAGGTATAGATATGTTATCGATGGGTTATACCTATAACTATCCATATTCATCGGGTTTAAAGGAGTCTGCATCAGGCACTAATTTGCAGCTTGCCAGTTATACACCGTTTGCCAAAAGTAATTATTTCTTTGAGGGTGAAATTGGAAATCCAGCCTTGCTGAGCCAACAATTGGGCTTGCTGCACCGTATTGTACAAACACATTTTTTCAAACCTATGCCGTCGCAACTTGACCCCGTCGTAACTAGCAGTCAAGAATTTCTGAGATTCGAGGGGTTTAGTACCTGTTGTGGAGTTTACGTAAGGCTTGATGCCAAAACTGATGCCTTTTCTATACGGCACTTAAATAAGGGAACGACAAATGTTGATTTTAACGCTTCAATGCAGATTGCATTGGCTAAGCTGCAGAACAGCAAGAAGTCGTCCTTACAGATTGGTAGTGACGAGTTTGTACTTAACCATGAAGACGAATCGGCGGTAGAAAAACGAGTAAAGCTCCCCTTACGCTGGTTAAAAGGATTTGGGGAGATTCAAAATCTTCAATCAAAACTTGAGTTCAAGTTTGAAATTTCGACAGGAAAGTCCTTGCATTGGTTCAGACGAATACCAAAAGGTAGAGGGTCAGCGCACCCAGTTCATGTTGGAATTCGGAATGGACAGTTACATTCTAGTCAGCGCTCGTTGCCTGGCGGGGTTAAAGTGTCCGGATTGCTTAGACTGAAGGTTCTAGAGCCGCTACTGGCTTCAAACGGAAAGTTAACTGTCTGGGCGGATAATGAGCTAGGTGTTAGTGCATGGACGATTGAGAGCGATCTTGGTCGTTTTACGATTGTTATTAGCCCTGATTTGTATCGTGGATTCTCTGGCGAAGGTCAGTTGCTAAGCTATTTGACAGATTCATGTAACATTAATCAAGAAGTTAGGGCCCAATTGAACTGGTCGCCTGAAGTTACAGCTGAAAGTATGGCGGAGCAATTGAACGTCAATCCAGGCGAAATTCATGTCGCTTTGCAGCAATTGAGTGCGGAAGGCTTGCTTGGGTATGATTTAATTAATGAAACATATTTTCACCGAGAGCTTCCATTCGACATGAAGTCCATTCAGCAAATCCAACCAAGATTGAAAGGTGCCAATAAGCTTGTTGATGACAATGCAGTTCTTCGCCTGTCGAATGATATTGGCAATTCAATTTATAAGATTTCGAGCAAAGATACTGAATATCGAGTTGTTTTGTCGAGCAATGGCGATCAATGCAGCTGCCCTTGGTTTTCAAAATATCTAGGTAACAGAGGCGCATGCAAGCATATTTTGGCCGCTCAGATTTATGAAAAGGACTGACCAGTGAATAAAGATGATTTGATTAAGCTAATCTACACAGCCGAAGGAGAAGAGCTTGTTAAGAGAATGCTCCAGCTTAGTGAAGAGCATCGAAAAAAATTGGCTACTACGGCTAAAACTGAATATGAAAAACTGCTTAGAATTGCAGATACAGAGAGCGCTGAGCGTAGAGAAAAATTATCGAGAAAACTGGTTTCTGATCTGGAAAGGCTAGAAATACTTTCCAAAGATACTGAGGTAGAGGCATTTCTGCAAGGGTTAACCCTGGATAATGCGATCCTTGCAGTTCTGGGGTGTGGGTCTAAGACTGATGCAAAAAGGATTCAGTTTTGGCGGGCAGATTTTAGTCTTGATATTGTTTGTAAGTTATTGCTTGAGCGCAGACCGGAGTGGATTGGCGAGTGGCTTGAGCATAATCTTAACCAGGACTTTAGCGGTGTAGATTGGGATTTAGTTAGCTTTTGTATAAAAAACGATCTGTGCTCAAGGCTAGATAGCGATCAATATATAGAGGCAATGATTTCAGGAATTGAGAATACCTGGGGGGATTCTGCAAAGGATAGTGTATTTACTGCTCTCGGAAAAAATGATTGGTTGTTCGAATACGAAATTTGGCGGATATTCGAAGTTGATTCGTGGTGCTTTGAAAAGTACAAGGGTGATGCCGGTGATGATAGTTGGCGACAAGCCTTAATAAAAATATCCATCGAGAAGCCAGAATATAAATCTAGATTACTTAAAAAGTCTCTTGAGGGTTTATTTACTAGCCAGAAGAACCCTGTTCACCAGGGGTTTATTCACTTTTACAATGGGTTCGAAATAAATACCAGTGAGCGAAAATCACTAGAGGTTCTATATATGAGCCTTTTGACTAGTAACAAAACCTTTGTTGTTGCCTTTGCATTAAAACAACTGGAATTGTTATTCCTTGATGATCAGTTAGATAATGATTCGTTTTTCGCGAATACCCAAAGAATACTGAGTGGTGATGTCAAGGGACAGCAGAAGAAATGCCTGAAGATCTATGGGAAGATACTAAAAGACCACCCGGATTGTTATGATCGTTACCTCTCTATAGTTGCGGCGTCCCTTTGTACATCGAATGTGGATATGCAAGAGAAATTCATTGAGATATTGCTCGCTAATATTACAAAGCTAACAGAGCAACAGTTTGAAGTAATAACGAACATGTCTTCGTTTATTCCTGCTTCTTTAAAAGTCATCTTTAATAAACTTGTCAATGAAGATGTAGAGGTAAGTCTGGAGATAGAAGATAACGTTAGCGATAAAATAGAAATTCTGACGAATAGAGTGTCATTGCTGAGCTCTGGAGAGTTGGAAACGGTTGGCCTTCAAGACTTTAAGGCTACAAAAGAAGATCTGTTATCTGGGACGTTTCATGACAATGTAAATGCTCGTTTTGAGGTTGCTCCGTTTGAACCTGTTTCTCATGTAGACTCGATAGAAGAGCTTGTTGAACTGGTCGGTAGCGCGCTTGAAATCTGTGAAGACTCGAATGACTTTGAGCGCATTCTTGACGGCATCAGCCGATTTAATCAGCAGAAGATTGAGGGCTTTTCTCTTCTGACAGATTCTATTCGCTCCAGGTTGGAGAAAAAACCATCAGAGCAAGGTGTTTGTAGTCTTAGGTTTGGAGTGTATGAATTAAACCGTTTGATTCTACGCTGGGTTGCTGGTCACGAGAACATTGGGGAGGACGATTTTTATTCTGAAAGCGCTCAGGGGTTTTGCTGTTTTCTAAAAAATCGTGTCGAAGAGGTTAAGTTAAGGGTGCTTAATAAGGTTGAGTCACCGTTATTATCAATGCCCACACATCCATTTGGTTTTATTGCTCCCGAGGCGCTGATTGAGAGGTTGGACTTTTATTTAGGTAATGATATTCCTGTGCCGCATTGTGATTTTCAGCAAGCGTTGTTACGACTTTCAAATGCAGGATTGGCTGAAGATAAGGTTCAAGAGGCTTTGATTGCCTCTGATTCAATCTATCGACGACTAATAGGCTTTGCTATGGGAGGATGTTGTCGTTTCGATTCTTTATCCGCAGAATTACAGCCCTTGTGGTTTGTCGCTGCTAAGGCACGTCAATTGATTGATGGGGATGTTGGGGAGTCTGCAGGGTTTACCTTAGGCGAGAAGCAAGCGCAGCTGCTGGGTAATCAAGAATTCTCGTGGGAGATGGTCGAGCGGAAGTCAGCTTCATTCTATTCAGGGGAAGAAATTTCTTTTGGGAAAACCTTGGCTCTATTGATGAATGGAAGGGAAATGGAATGGGCACCAGGAAGTGAGTTTCTATCTTGTTGGACAAGTAAGATGCATTTGCAGTATTTGCATCGTCTGTGGGTTAGGGAATATGCTTCTTCGAATCCGTTGGATTTGGAGGTTCTCTTTGCAAATGGAGTCCGGGATTTGCAAGAGTTAATTGATAAAGGCGCTATAACCGATACCCAGCTTTTTGCGCTCTTTGAGCCTTTTTTGTTGGGATATAGAAATATTACCGAAACCGCTTTGAGACTCATATTCCTTGGTCTAGTTTCGAAGAATAATGATACGCAAATGGCCGCGATTGAGGCTGCGATAAAGCTTATCGAAGATGAGAAATTGTCTGTCGATTCAATAATAAAAGTTTCACTCTTGCTAACGGCGGAGGGTATGGTTAAACAGCTACGCTTAAATGCTGCGATGACAGAAATTTCAGTTGTATCGAATCGCCATAGTTTTTGGGTGGTAGAATATATCGAATCGTATATAAAAAGACTTGATCATTGGCCCTCATCTTCCCATCTGTTGCTAGAGCTGTTGTTGGAACAGTATCATCAATTGAAATGCTCCCCCGGCAAGGAAATATGCGAGAAGTTGACGTTAAATAAAGGAAGCTCCAAATTGGCCAAAGCATCTATACAAATACGTAAGTTAGACTATTCGCATCAATCACCTTTGCTGCTGGCCGATATTTGCAAAAGGGTTGAGCAGCGTCTTATGCAGGTTGGTTGATAATTGCTTTCTATCCCTTTTTTAGGCTTTTCATTTGCCGTACGCATTAGCTGTTACCGGGTTGTAACCTCTATATCAATGCGCTTGGTTAGTGTTCCTTAGCCGGATATGTTGTATTCACGAGAAAGTCGGGGCTTACTTTGTGAGGGGAATTGTTATTATAAAGGTCACCATATTTTATGAAGCTATCGGTGAGTTTCATAAAACGTTCAGGTTGTTCAAATAGACTCTCCAGTAGGTGATTTATAGCGATTTCTGTTGGTATGTTGGAATTCTCCTTGTAGGTCTTAATCCAAAGCTTGTGAATTGCTCTGCTGACATACCGCTCGATAAATAATACGGAAAGGTCTGTGTTTTCCAGTAAGTGATCAATTGTAGGTTCCAACATGATCTGCTGTGCCGCCCGGTAAGCTTCAGGCGTAATCAGCCTATCTTTGGTTGGTGCGTGATACAGAGGGTTTGCTAGATTGACATGGATGACTGCATACATACCTTCGCTGACTATAGGGAACCAAGTGTTAACCGGTTTCTTGCCACCTAGCTCAGTCTTGAGAGCTCGACCTATACCTGCAACCACGCCTTTGACGTGGAGACCCCCGTCAATAGTTGATAGTTGATTGGCGAAACTTAGTTGCTTTCCTCCAAATTGATCCCATTGAATGGCTGCTTCGACTTTAATGTCGTCAGAGACTCCGTTGACGGTAAAAGTCCTATGTGTGTTGCCCTTAGCTTTGGGATAGATTTTTTCAAGATAACTCGTGAGCCCTTCTGGGTGGCAGAGTGAAACTTTAGTTGTTCGCTTGTCTTCAAAATCGATATTTAGACCAGGATTGAGATAACTTAATTCTCGTAAGCGAGTTAGAATGGAACCTTGATCAAATGCAATTGATGAGAAATGCTGGGTGCTAGGTTGAAACAGGATGTGTGTACCTCTCTCCGGTGTGTCCCCTTTGCTTTCTAGCTCCAGCGGAACCCCTTTATCAAACTGTTGATGCCAATGAATTCCGTTGTGGTAAGAATTTACGGTGCAGTTCTCTGATAGAATATTCACTACAACTACGCCAATGCCTCGCAGTCGTCCTGCGTGAACGTGTGGAGTGTGACCATCGTATGTAGCGGTAGAGTGCAGTTCAGTAAAAACACGCTCAATAAATGATTTTCCATTCACGTCGTGAGCAGGAATGCCTTCTCCATTGTCAGAAACCTCAATGCTATTATTTGGGAGTATGACTACTTTAATTTGAGTACATTTGTTGGCTAAGTATTGGTCAAGGCTGTTGCTAACAACCTCCATTAGCATGTTAGTTAGACCGGAACCATCGCTGGTGTCACCGATATACATGCCGGGGCGCTTACGAATGCCCTCTGCTGCAGTCAGTACTTTGATATCACTACTTTTGTATACCGCTGGCATATCGTTTCTCTATAGAATTGTGTCGTGTATTTTAACTCATTTACTGTTGATCTTCTTCTGAAGTCGCTTGAGTTGGACATATTGAGGGGTAATGAGGTGTCGATAATGGAATTCTTATGATAAAAGGTATCAATAAAAATAGGTATCTATCTAATTAGATACCTAGGGTTTATTGGGTAAGTGACGAAATTTAATATTATGTATAAATATCAATGTATTATGTGCTTTTGGTTGGTGAGTATATTTTGGCATGGCCATTGCTATACTCATGTCACCAACAAGTTTAGGGCGCGTTGTGGGACTTAAGAGCAATTTCCGAAATTACCTTTGAAGTAACCTAGCTCATTGTTCTTTCTCTTCCCCAGCGTGCCCGCCTTCTACCTGGCGTAAATGAGATGTCGAGAACTAAAGTAAATCGGAGTGTTGATCAGATTGAAGGTGAAGATCTGGTGTTGTTTATCAATGCTTGTTTTACCTGTACTCAGCAAAAAGAGTTCTATGACACTCAGTTGACGCAAACATTATCAATCGACTTTCTTCATGAATATATATTGGGCAATTATCGGCGATTGTATGCATTAACATTGGCCTCAGGTATCAACCACTTTAATAAATGCCTTGTTATCCAAAATCTTCTTTCGGCGGGTAGTCCTGAGATGGAGGAAGATAAAGCAGAAGAAGCCGCACTGATCAAGGTCGCGTTACAGCAAATACCAGTTAACCGAGTGTTCAATCTATTTGGTCAGTTGAAAAAAAGACGGGTTAACAACCGGCGTACGCGAGCTGTTATTAAGCGCTACTTAGAGTCGCGCAATAACCTGGCCTTCGATGCAGTAAAGTATCGGTCGAAATTACGAAATGCCATTTTGCATGCGCACATAAAAATACCGCATGAAACAGGAGCGTTTCTTTTTGATGATTCAGTTGAATCGTTTGTAACCCCTATTTTTGATAGTTTTCGACGAGCTAAGTATAGCCAACAGGCGATATATGGATTGCCATATACTGTTGCCGAAAGTTTTGCGCAAAGGCATGGGGTACCAAGGCCTTCATTTTTGAAGAAGATAGAGGGTAATTTGACGCAGCAGGAACGGCTTCGCTTGCAGGCTAGTGCTGCCCGCGAAAAGAAGACAGCAATAGATTTAGATTTTGGTGCTGTGAGTCTAACCAAGTTACTTCTTTATTGGTTGTCTTTAGATGTAGAGCGTCGACTGGTGCTAAAGGATCAATTTGAGTCAGCACTGGGTGTGCATGCTACAAAGTTATCGAGGGGTACTAATATAGCTGATGAGAAAATAGCGTTGGTGGCGGATCGTAGCTATTCCATGTGGGGAAGCTCAGATAAGAAAAGAAGACCTCTAGCCATTGTTTTTGGGATCCACCAAATTTTGCGGAGAGTTGCCAAAAGTTACGGTGTATTCTGGTCGACACCCGTGAAAGACGCCATGAATTTAACAGCAGCTGGACAGACAAATATTGTAGGCCCATTTATCGAAGCTCTGAAGGCGAAGCCTGATGTAATACTGATCGTTTCTGATGGTTATGAAAATGATCCAACAGGTCTTACTGGGCGAGTGTACGATGCTTGGCGAGGTATTGACGGTATTGATCATCAAGTGCGTGTTTTACATTTAAATCCCGTGTATCACGCTGAAAGTTACGACGTTAAGCCTTTAAGCAATAACATTACATCGGTGGGTATTCGAAATGTGGAGGATCTTCCTGTTACCTTGGAATATGGTCGATTTGCAAGTGGGCAGGCATCACTAGGAACGTTGGAGAAGTATCTCCGCGGAAAATTATCGGAAAATGAAATGAATACGAAGTTGAGCTATGAAAACTAAAGATGATCTATTGGGCTCGGTAAACTTAGACCAGTTTGAACTTGCGCCGTCTCAAGTGTGGGGGAACATTCGGTTGGTTCCGGTGATTAAAAGTAAGGGAACGCAAAACTTACGATTGGGGCTGAGAAATTATGATGATGCAGAAACTATAGTTGCGCTAGATGGGAGGGTTCCACTTCTTGATACCCAAACAACTTATTACAGCTATATACCCCATGCAATGGTGGCACGATGGTCAAGTGATGATAAACCTGTAGTGCCTTATGGTTGTCAGTTGCAACCGAAGAAAAAGCGTACTGACAATTTGGTGCGTGTTGATTATCGAATGGCGAAAAAGGAAGGTAACCAACAAATACGATTTCTGCCATTGCACCTTGCTATGGAAGGCTTTCTGGGCCTTTGTTTTGGAGGGCCAGATTTTGCGTGGAGTGAATATTCGCAAACGGTGTTGCGTCATGGATTGGGATCCAGAAGTGAGCGGTCCATACGAGGCCACCAAATAGAAGGATTATCTGATGCCTTACGTGTATTTGAGATACACCGCAACCAGGTGGGGGTTCTTGTGTTCGTGTCCGATGCCTTGGCTTCGTGCTTTATCGTGTCTCACCCGCATGACTATCATAAGATGCATGCGAGTTTGCTTGAGGACTTCTACGGTGAGCTGCTCTACTATAACGGGCAACAATTCTATCAGGTCCCCGACCTTGAAGATGGCGTCGAGCAGGTAGTGATTGACGGAGTAGATGAATTATACAAGTTGGTAAGAAATGCGAGGGGTGTTTGGGAGAATGAACAGAAAGAACTGTTAAGCGGAATTTTAGATCGCCCGATACGTTCAGAAATCATAAATCGCCTAGGACCTTATCTGCTACAAAGATTTATGACGGATTTCGATAATGAAAAAGAAAACTACATAGGAGAGGCAATTGTTGATCGGGATGGTGGTATTGAGTATTTGAAAACGTTTCAGTTGTCTCGGGCGCAATCTAGGAGGGCATACTTATTACAATCTTTGTCGGAGAGTAATTGGAATCTTGATGATGCTGCAGTATCAGTCGGGTGTGATCGAGATAATTTGATTAGGCGTTTAGATAATGTAGGGTTCGGTTATTTGCTTAAGCCTCATGTACTTGAGGCGGCCTTAAGGAAGTAGAGCTGTTTTGTAATAAAAAATTTTTGAAAAATTACAAAACAATCCTTGGCTTTTTTAGAAAGTATGTTTTAATTGCGCACATTGATTACTAATACACATTATTTGGAGCAATACATGATTTTCATTCACGACCAGAAGACACAAGCGATGATTACAGCGCCTACGCGTTGTTGTCTTGTATTGTCTTTGTGTTGTGCCAAGAAGAATCATCTTAATAATGTTGTGGGGAATAATATTCTCAGTTAATCGCTTAACCGATAAGGAAGGCGATTAAGCCTTCCATTACAGGGTAAAGCAGGTAAATGCTAAAACCCCGGAAGGCTAAAACCTTCCGGGGTTTTTTATTGCCCAAAGAAAAGTACACGCGTCCATAGCTCAACTGATAGAGCATCCGGTTTTTAACCGGGCGGCTGAAGGTTCAATTCCTTCTGGACGCACCAATTTACATACAATTTATATTTAGAGGAGACTGTCATGACTTATCAAGATGACATCGATGGCATAGCCATCCTTTCAAATAACTAGAAGAAAGAAAAAGTATAACGCGGGATTGGCATAGTGGCTGTGCAGTAGCCTTCCAAGCTACCTACAAGGGGTCAATTCCCTTATCCCGCTCCATTTTTCATAATGGATTTTGATTCCAAAGGGAGTTGATAATGAAAGAAAAACAAAATTTATTGATGAAACTGAGAAATCGATTTTCATCACAGGAAGGTTTAGATGACCTTCTGAAAATGTCCGAGAACTGGGACGGTTATAGGCGTGAAAACGCAGTAAGACGATTGGGTGTCTTAGGCAACCCTATTGCGATACCAAAACTTATTCTTCGTGCCAATGATTGGGTGCCACAAGTTCGGCTTGCAGCAGTGCAGGCAATACATAGTCTAGCGATACCCGCTAATGCCTCGGCGTTTGTTTCTTGTTTGCCAGAAATATATCACCTAGGACGTTGTGGTAGAGATAATCATGACAAGCTTATCGCATCAATAGAAGGGTTCTTAGTATCTGATGTGAACGCCTTCCATGTTATTGAAGGGCTTAGTAGTGATGAGCCTTTGGTTGCTCGAGCGAGCGTATCTCTAATATTAGAGAATGGACTCTTGGGTAAAGCGCAAGTCGTAGAGATGGTAATGGATCACCCTGATGTATTGGTTAGGGTTAAGGTATGCAATTTGCTTAGAGGGCTTGATGCAGAAGTACGAATGCCAGCCTTAAAAAAAGCAATTGTTGACCCCTTCATGCCGATAAGACGGGAGGCGTTTCAGATTCTTATAAAGGATGGGCTTTCTGATGAGCTGATGGAGTCGTTTTTGTTCGATCGTCACTCTTCTATAAGAGATATTGCTATTAAGAATCTAAAGGAAAGTGGTGTTGATATAAAACGAATTTACCTGGATGGCTTGGCATCGGATACTATTTTTAATATACGCTGTTCACTATGGGGTATCGGTGAATTGAATTGTGTTGAAGATGCAGCGAAGGTAAAGCAGTTCTTATCAAGCGCATACCCAAGCTTGCGAAAGCAGTCGCTAATGACATTGGCTAAGCTAACAGGCTCTGCTGTGATTGAGGATCTTGAAAGCGCGTTATTGGATGGATCTCCAGCTGTTTGCAAGGTGTCAGTGAAGTTGCTCAATAAGCTAGATGTGAGTTATTCATCTGCAGGATTGATGGGAATCGCCGAAAATTTGGTACATAGCCACACTTTGTCTTGTTGCTTAGCGGTTGCTAAGAAGATGAATAAATGGGAAAGATTGATATTTCTTGTTTGTTTGTTTGATGTTTTACAGCAAAGTGAAACAGTGAGCGCGACGACAATATTGGCGGCTATTGGGGTGTGGGATGAGGGATTTAATAAATCAGCAGCTCAGCCAACGAAGGCGCAACTAGATGTGCTTAGTGAGAAGCTAAAAATATGCGGGGATGCCTTAGTTTCTTGCAGGTATGGCAATATCAAATTTACATTGAGATCTTTCGGTGTGGATATATAAGAGAGGGTTAGCTTGCATTGATTATTGAATAGGATCGTATGCTGACCCTCTTTTGTTTTTAAAGTAAGTCGAACGAAATTTTAAATTATGAAAATTCAAATATTAAGCGATCTGCATATAGAGTTTCAAGACTACGAATATCCCGCGTGTGACGCTGATGTTGTGGTATTGGCGGGTGATATTCATGCCAAGGATAAAGGAGTGATTTGGGCTGCAGAAAATATCCCCGGTATTCCTGTTATCTACGTGATGGGAAATCATGAGTATTACGGGAAGGCACACCCGAAATTTATCGGTGAAATCAGAAATACCGCGAAAGGCACAAATGTACATGTGCTTGAGAATGACTTTGTTTGCATTGACGGTGTGAATTTTATTGGATGTACATTGTGGACTGACTTTGAGTTGTTTGGCGATCCGCGAATTGCTGGCTACCAGTGTCAGCAGGTGATGACTGATTATAAAAAAATACGTAAAACGCCCCAGTATTCAAAGCTCCGCTCTTTAGATACCGCAATTATTCATGCCAATTCCTTAAGGTGGTTGGATAAAACCCTAAATAGCTTGGAGGGGCAAAAGAATGTTGTGGTGAGCCACCATGGGCCAAGTATTCAGTCAGCACCAGAGAATAAGCGAGATGACATTACTACCGCAGCCTATGTGTCAGATTTGAGTGAGTTAATCTCTAGTAGAAAACCTGATTATTGGATTCATGGGCACCTTCATAACAGCTCAGAATATGATATGTCTGGGTGCAAGGTGTACTGTAACCCCAAGGGTTATCCAGGAGAGGAAAATGGAGAGTTCGATCCCCATTTCTGTGTGGAGGTTATCAAACCCTGTTTGTAGGAATATACTCAATTTTCGGTTACGGCCAATAGGCACTTAACCATTTTTTTGTTTTATGTCATGCGTTGTTCGAAGTTGAAATAATATATATGAGGCAAGAAAAACCCTTATTAAAAATAGTTCATGAAAATTCAGATAACCTTCTGGAGTTAGTAAAAGCACAAGTCGCAGAGGGAGCTGATCCTAATGAGCGGACTGAGTATTTTGAAACACCTCTGAGAGTATCTTCTCGTAACGGGCGCTTTGATGTTGTTGAGTACCTTTTTGAAGTTGGCGCTGATCCATCGCATTTAAACTGGGCGCCATTATTTCATGCAGTTGCCTATGGTAGTTTATCAGGGGTGAAAGAATGCATTCATGAAGAAGATGATCTACATGCACGAGACACATGGGAGCGAACACCCATACTTGTCGCAGTTCAAGCTGGCGATATAGAAAAAGTCAATTGTCTGATAGAGGCGGGAGCTGATATTGCAGATTTGGGGCGTTGCGGAAAACCTGCTCTTGAATACGCGATTCAAATGGATGATGCTAAAATGCTAGCGTTTCTAATCGGACAGGGGTGTGATTTTGAAAGATATAACAGTTTTGGTTACACAGCACTAATGCAAGCAGCGGAAGATGGTGCACTTAATAGTGTTCGCTGCTTACTAGAACAGGGCGCTGATATTTATAAAAAAGATCGAACCCAATTCTCGCAGAAAACTGCAATTTCCCATGCATCAACGCTAGAGATAGCAGAAATCCTTGCTAAGGCTGGAGATGATCTTAATCAAATGGAAAGTGGAGTTCGATCCAACCTGTTGGGGTTAGGGCAGCAAGAGAAAATTACGATAGAAAAACTAGAATATCTTGATCAGAAACATCGAGTATATGGGACATCAAATCCTCAGTTATGTGATATCCCACTCTGGTACGACATGGTGCGCACTGATAGTGGTGCATGGAAGGCACGCAGTCAATTTGATGATGAGGATAGTCTCAATGATAAGCCTGTTTGGTGTTATGAACGATACGGAAAGTCAATTACAGCTATCGGAGGTGGTAGGTTTATCGAAATTGCTGGAGAGCATGAAGATTCTTATGACCCTGATTTCTGTATATATAACGAGGTGTTTTATCACAAGGGCGGTGGTATTTTTTCGATATATCAATATCCAAAAGATGTTTTCCCTCCAACAGATTTTCATACGGCAACGTTGGAAGATAGGTTTGTTTATGTAATCGGAAAGCTTGGTTACCCTGATGAACGGGTTTATGGAACAACGCCTGTTTATCGCTTAGATACCGAAGATTTTAGAATAGAAAAACTGGAAACGAATGGGGAGTGTCCTGGGTGGATATATAATCACTCGGCTGAATTGGTAAGGCAATCTATAATACGAATTCAAGGTGGAGAGGTTCTTGAATGGGTCAAAGAAAAAGAAAGCCACCGAATTAATGCGTTTGATTTTGATTTAGATTTAAGTACGTTGGAATGGACTAAGCGGGATCATGTACCAAAATCAGGTAAACCACCATTCTTACCCGCGGAGTACAAGCGATTTAGTCACTCCGATAAATCACTTGTTGCTATTGACGATGACAATCAATGGCGCCTATTAAGGGTTATATCTGTTCATCGTATTGATGTTGCAGAGGGTCAAAATATTCAGTTTGAAAATGAAACGTTAACCGCATCATCTGACGACTTTCTTTTCGTTGTTGCGTATTCAACTAGTGAATCATTTGACACCTACGAAATTCTCGAAAAAGCGGTGAAAGACAAAAGCTGGGATTTGGACGATCTTTGTAAGGTGTGTAAAACAACAAGTTTTCCGAAAAATGTTCGTTTTATAGGGTTTACCGATCCAGGTCAGGAAGAGCGAGAAGCGTTCAAAGCATGGAGAACATCTTTTGAACAAGGTTATGTTGGAATAAATTAATGTATGTGGAAAATAATTGTTGGCAGAAGGTATGCGCTAGTGGCTGGTATCTGACCTATCCTTTTAGCTTTCGCGGTGTAGAAGGATAATTCCTTAGCAGCTTTCAAAAAGGCATTTACCTTAAAAAAGAAATGCGCTTGACGATAATAATTAGGGAGTGCAAACTGGTCAGCGGTTACGGTGTGTCCTCGTCATCTCATATGGAGTAGGAACACACGATAACGCAACCTGATGTCATGAGTGAATGTTAGGCTCAAGACAGAAAGGTGCCTTCGCGAGTGCTAGAACACTCCGAAGGCGTGGCGAGGTCCCGGTCGAAACGCGACCCCGCAGGTGGAACAATAACATAGTCGTAGTCCCTGCTGGAAGCGTCGGGGCCTTGTCTTCCTTTATTTTTAATTGGAAAACAAGGCTATGAAAAAGAGTATATCTACACTCCCTGTTAGCAATGAAGCTAACGCCAAAGGACTGAACGTATTAGATAAGCACAGAAGGCAACATTTCTCACATCAAGCGCTAAAACCTTACCCGCTCATGCCTACGTGGCGTGTGTACCGTATTTCTTATTGGCTTACATTGCCAAGCAAGAAAGTGGAGGCTGCAAAATGACCGATAAAACACCAAAATTGGTACATGACGCAGAACCATCGCCCCTCAGCAATATTGATATCGTCTGGGCTATGCAGTCTCGATTAGAAAAGCTGTTCTCGCTTACTCAGGTTACGTCGAATACGGCGCTTGGGGATAAAACCCACTTGATTCAATCTCACCTATCAATGGCATCAAACTCTCTGGTAGATGAGCTGCAGATATTGGCGGAGGAACTAGCGGATCGGTTAACCTTGTAACGATCAATCTTGTAATTCTCAATTCCTAGGCACTTAGTGGTAAGTACCTAGGAATTGATGCTTATATTGCTCGCTTAGTGAGCAATGCGCATCTCTATGCAAAAGCATTAGCTGTTGCCAAGGGTGGTGGTGTCATTTTGAATATATTTGACGGGAACGGTATGTTAGAAGCGTCATACGCGATTTATGACACTGACTTTAAGACGCTGAAACAATCAATGGGAGCAATCCCTGCAATCAAACGTAAAACCATCGAGAACATTGCTGATATGGCTTGGCTTAATACGTCTAACCATAAAGAAAAACAATTTTGGCAAGCGGTTTCTAATGGTTGTAGTGTCCATTAATAAGAATAGTGTTTATCAATAAGGAGTGGTTCATGCGAAGTTTTGTCGTTCTTGGTTTAATCATATTTGCAGCGTCA
>MAAC01012131.1_pt1 | contig 15148 bp, 14 predicted proteins | sample 1115981 | NCBI WGS metagenome assembly MAAC01 (sample SAMN04961126, study PRJNA320927) | seawater metagenome | isolation source: sample BD02T64 sea water enriched with oil for 64 days | place: USA:Gulf of Mexico | collected 2013-07-27 | reverse complement strand
TTAGTTAGCATGGAAGACAGCATTGAAGTGCCTAGTGTTGGTGGTCGCCCAGCCCGTACCATGTCACGTCATACCTTATCGGAAGTTGTTGAACCCAGATATCATGAGTTATTTGAACTCATTCAAGAAGAAGTACGCGAAGCTGGTTTAGAAGATCAAATTGCTGCGGGTTACGTACTTACTGGTGGCACAGCAAAAATGGAAGGCGTTGTTGAATTTGCCGAAGAAGTGTTTCAAATGCCAGTACGCCTTGCCAAGCCATTGGCTGTGCAAGGTTTGAAAGAATATGTTGATGATCCTAGTTACGCCACTGTGGTGGGTTTGTTGCACTATGGTTTGCAAGCCCATGAGTCAGGCGTACAAGAGCAGAGTAAATCAGTAGGTGTTAGCAATTTGTGGTCACGACTACATGCTTGGTTTAAAGGCGAGTTTTAGCCTGTTAAAATAATTTTTGTCGGTTGGGCGTTAGCCTGACCAATTGAGTGAAAAACGGAGAGATAAAATGTTTGAATTGATGGAAGATCATAACGAAGAAGCGATTATAAAGGTCATAGGTGTTGGCGGCGGTGGCGGTAACGCTGTTGAGCACATGGTAAGTCAAACCATTGAAGGGGTTGAATTTACTACGGCAAATACTGACTCACAGGCGCTACGTAACTCGTCGGCTAATGTGACTTTACAACTAGGCTCTGATGTCACTAAAGGGCTTGGCGCTGGCGCTAACCCAAATATTGGTCGTCAAGCGGCAGAAGAAGACCGAGAAACTATTGCGCAAACCTTACAAGGTGCCGATATGATCTTTATTGCTGCTGGTATGGGCGGTGGCACAGGTACTGGCGCGGCACCCGTTGTTGCTGAAGTCGCAAAAGAAATGGGCATTTTAACGGTTGCCGTAGTAACTAAGCCATTTCCATTTGAAGGCAAAAAACGTATGAATTATGCCGACCAAGGTATTGAGGCATTATCAAAAAGCGTTGACTCTTTAATTACTATTCCTAACGAAAAGTTATTAAAAGTACTTGGCTCCGGCACAAGCTTGCTTGATGCTTTTAAAGCGGCAAATAATGTTTTACTTGGCGCGGTACAAGGTATTGCTGAGCTTATTACTCGTCCAGGTTTAATCAATGTCGATTTTGCTGATGTGCGCACCGTAATGTCAGAAATGGGCACGGCTATGATGGGATCAGGCATTGCATCAGGCGAAGACCGAGCAGAAGAAGCTGCAGAGTCGGCCATTTCAAGCCCATTACTTGAAGATGTTGATTTAGCGGGTGCTCGCGGTATTTTAGTTAATATCACCGCAGGTATGGATATTAGCATTGATGAATTTGAAACGGTGGGTAATGCCGTAAAAGCCTTTGCTAGTGAAAATGCCACCGTAGTTGTGGGCGCAGTTATCGACCCTGAAATGACGGAAGAGTTAAGAGTAACCGTTGTTGCCACAGGTATTGGCGCTGAAATCAAGCCAGATATTACCCTTGTTAACCCAGCGCCTATGATTGAGCCAAAAGTTGTTGGTGGTGATTATACCCCTACTGCTACGCCACAAATGGATGTAAATGCTGAGCCAATAACAATGACTGACAGTAACGTGCAAAAAGTTGCTCATGCTGATTTAGATAATTATTTAGACATTCCAGCATTTTTGCGCAAACAAGCTGACTAGTAAGTATTTACAAATATAAAATTACAAATTGATACTGGTTTGTCTTATGTTGTCAGGGTAAGCTAAAAGTTACTTTTAAGTAACTGAATAGACAACGTTGTACAACTGAAGATGTTGCCAATAAGTAGGCAATAAAGCAGGGATTTTGATTTTATAGGCTATTTCTGTTATATTATGTCAGCTAAAAAAACACTGCCTCTATTAATTAATAGCTAATTAATCGGTAATAAGTGGGTAATGGCTGGTCTGTTAGCTATTTTGTCTATGGCAAAATGGGCTTAATAGAAATGAATATTCGAATAAAACGAGGCTAATATGATTAAGCAACGTACACTAAAAACAAGCGTTTCAACCTTAGGTGTTGGATTACATAAAGGTGAAAAAGTGCAGGTTACTCTCCGTCCTGCGCCAGCAAACACCGGTATTGTATTTCGTCGTGTTGATCTTGACCCTGTGGTTGATATCAAAGCGACACCTGATGCTGTGGGCGAAACAACACTGTGTACCTGTTTGGTTAATGAGCAGCAAGTTAAAATTTCTACAGTAGAGCATTTATTATCGGCTGTAGCGGGTTTAGGTATTGATAACTTAATTATTGATGTTGATGCCGCTGAAATTCCCATTATGGATGGCAGCGCTTTACCTTTTGTTTACTTAATTCAGTCAGTGGGTATCGAAAGCCAAAATGCACCGAAGCGCTTTATTCGTATTAAGAAAGCTATTCGTGTTGAAGAAGGCGACAAATGGGCAGAGCTATTACCTTATAACGGTTTTAGAGTAAATTTTGCTATTGAGTTTGACCACCCTGTTATTGCGACTACTTGTCAAACCATGAGTATGGACTTTTCTAGCTGTTCTTTTATTAAAGAAATTAGCCGTGCCCGTACTTTTGGCTTCATGAAAGACATGGAATATTTGCGTTCGCTTGATTTAGTGCAGGGCGGTAGCTTAGAGAATGCTATCGTGCTTGATGATTATCGTATGCTAAATAAAAATGAATTACGCTACGATGATGAATTTGTGAAGCATAAAATATTAGATGCCATTGGCGATCTTTATATGGGCAGTGCCAGCATTTTAGGCGAATTTAATGCGTTTAAATCAGGGCATGGCCTGAACAATATGCTACTAAGAGAAGTATTTAAACAACAAGACTCTTGGGAATGGACAACGTTCGAGCAAGATAATGCACCAGCCCCCATTGAATATCAAGAAGTCAGTGCTAGCGCCTTTTAAGACGAAGTAAGAAGTACAAAAGCCGAGCAAGTCTCGGTTTTTTAGTTTATGGTCTTGGTTATAATTTACTTTTTTTTGGCAATACTCGCCAGCTTCTCCAATTTCTCTTTCAAGCCTTTCGGCGCATGTTCAGCAACCTCCAACAAATGTTTCGCCGTATTAGCTGAAATGTTTTGCGTTGATGCTATGTTAGGTTTTCGCGCGTAGCTCATTTTTTTCGCTGCTTGCTGATGCCCATAAGGATTTACTTTGATCTCAATGTGGCTAAATTGTCCTTGTGTTTCCTTTGTTAAAAACTGACAAATATTATTTCGCTCGAATTGAAGTCGTTGTCCCCAAACGGGTGATTTAACCTCAATAATTAAAGTATTATTGCTGGAATTAGTAATATTAAGCGCATCTTCTGGCAGGTCAGGACATATTTGTCGTACAATGTCACACAATTGGTTCAAAGAGTTGGTTTTTGCCTTGATTTGTGCCAAAGTGCCTGTCGTCGAATTAAATAGCGTTGACATATCTTTGGGTGCTTTGGGTCTACGTGCCATAAAAGAAAACCAAGTTATTTGTTTGTTTTGTAGGAGGGGATTATCCCCTAGCAATGATTATGAGTTTAACACTACTATACCGCGGAAAGAATGTAAGATTTTCAATGCGCTTAAATAAGCTGCATTGGCTTTCGGCTGTGTTAGTTTTTGCTTTAATTTCAGGTGTTGTTATTCACTTGATATTTTCAACGGGCGAACAGCCAACAGAAAAGCTAGATTACCTACCTATTAGCGCATCAACAGCGCAGCAAACTAATGATGATGCACAAAGCCATAAATTAGTGACGCTGAAAAAACAGCAACTTACCGCACTCACCATTAAGCTTGCTGAATTACAATCGCAAGTGTTACGTTTAAATGCTTTGGGTGAGCGATTAGCCGATGACGCCAATATTCCCGAGCAAGAATTTAATTTTCAGCAGGCACCACCCAGTGGTGGTCCTTTAGCAATTGATGGCGAAACGATACGAAAGTCATTCGTACAGCTATTAAGTGAAATTTCTAGTTTAGAAGCATCACTAAAACATGAAGAAAATCAGTTGCAAATGCTTGAATCTTTGAACTTAGGTCACCATATAGAAAATACCCGCTATTTATCTGGTCGTCCAATCAGTAAAGGCTGGCTATCTTCTTATTATGGCATGCGAAAAGATCCCTTCCATGGCCGACCAGCAATGCATAAAGGTATTGATTTTGCAGGCAAAGAAGACGGCGCTATTATTGCGACAGCCTCAGGTGTAGTTAGCTGGGCCGATAGCCGCTATGGTTATGGGCAATTAATAGAAATTAACCATGGCGACGGTTTAAAAACGCGCTATGGACACAACAAAGAATTATTGGTTAATGTGGGTGAGGTTGTCACTAAAGGGCAAATAATTGCACGTATGGGCAGCACAGGGCGTTCAACTGGCCCTCATGTACACTATGAAATTTTGCACAATAATAAACAAATTAATCCACTTAAATTTGTTTACCGCAAAGCTAAGTAAAGTTAAAAAAGAACATGACTATGTAGATAACTCAGGATTGGGTTGTAAACGTCATCTTCGTGGTGTTTTAATCGAAGATCTTATCACTTTAGACTAAGATTCCCGCTTAATACACGACGGGAATGACGAACCTGAGCGAAGTGCATAGGCACGAAAAACAATATTCACTCGATGTGCAAAATGATTTGCACTCTAAAATTCAAAAAATGGTTTAAATAAGATGTTTGTAAAGTTGTTAACAAAAATGTTTGGTAGTCGCAACGATAGATTACTTAAAACGATGCGCAAAGAAGTAAAAAAAATAAATGCCTTAGAGCCAATTCTTGAAGCACTTAGTGATGATGAATTGCAAGCGAAAACAGCTGAATTTAAAGAACGTCTGGTTAATGATGAAACTTTAGAGCAAATTTTACCTGAAGCTTTTGCCGTAGTGCGAGAAGCAAGTAAACGTGTCTTTGAGATGCGCCATTTTGACGTACAAATGATTGGCGGTATGGTTTTAAATGATGGCAAAATTGCAGAAATGCGTACCGGTGAGGGTAAAACGCTAACCGCTACTTTGCCATCGTATTTAAATGCCTTAACGGGTGATGGTGTTCACGTTATCACCGTAAATGACTACTTAGCCACTCGTGATGCCGACTGGAGTCGACCATTATTTGAATTTTTAGGGCTAACCGTAGGTTGTAATGTTGCGGGTATGACGCCGCAAGATAAACAAGCGGCTTATCAAGCCGATGTTACTTACGGTACTAACAACGAATTTGGTTTTGATTACCTGCGCGATAATATGGTGTTCTCAGCAGAAGAGCGTTCACAGAAAAAGCTGAATTTTGCCATTGTTGATGAAGTTGACTCGATATTAATTGATGAAGCTCGAACGCCACTGGTTATTTCAGGGCAAGCAGAAGATAGCTCAGCGTTATATAAAAGCATTAACACCATAGTGCCAACACTTGAAATACAAAATGAAGAAGATAAAGACGAAGATACGGGTCAGTCGGAAGACTTTGTTGAGGGTGATTTCACTATTGATGAGAAAGCCAAACAAATTTATCTAACTGAACGTGGTCAAGTGCATATTGAAGAAATTATGGCTGAAAAAGGTTTACTTCAAGAGGGTGAAACTTTATTTTCGGCATCAAACATTACCTTGCTTCATCATGTCATGGCGGCACTTCGTGCCCATAAATTATTCCAAAAAGATGTAGATTATATTGTTAAAGAAGGTGAAATTGTCATTGTTGATGAGCACACTGGTCGAACAATGGAAGGGCGTCGTTGGTCTGAAGGTTTACATCAAGCGGTTGAAGCGAAAGAAGGCGTTAATATTCAAAATGAAAACCAAACCCTCGCCTCTATTACTTTCCAAAACTTCTTTAGAATTTATCAAAAATTATCAGGCATGACGGGTACAGCCGATACTGAAGCTTTTGAGTTTCAACATATTTATGGTTTAGAAACCGTTATTATCCCTACGCATAGAGCTATGATCCGTGATGATATGGCGGATTTGATATATCTAACCACGGAAGAAAAATTTGAAGCGATTTTAGACGATATTAAAGATTGCGTTAAACGTGGTCAGCCCGTATTAGTGGGTACTATCTCCATTGAAACTTCAGAATTTTTATCAGATTTTTTAAAGAAAGCAAAGATAAAACATAAAGTGCTTAACGCTAAATTCCATGCTCAAGAAGCTGAAATTGTTGCTGATGCAGGTAAAGAAAATGCGGTAACTATCGCCACTAATATGGCGGGTCGTGGTACGGATATTGTGCTTGGTGGTAATTTAGATGCAATTATTGCTAAGTTGAAGCAACCAAGTGCAGAGCAAATTGAAAAAACCAAAGCGCAATGGAAAATTGATCATGATCGCGTGCTTGAGTTAGGTGGATTGAAAATTGTTGCTACTGAGCGCCATGAATCACGCCGAATTGATAACCAGTTACGTGGTCGTTCTGGGCGTCAAGGTGATGCTGGCGCTACGCGTTTCTACCTGTCAATGGAAGATTCGCTGATGCGTATTTTTGCCTCTGAACGTATTTCTAACATGATGCGTAAGTTAGGTATGGAGCATGGTGAAGCTATTGAGCATCCTTGGGTGACGCGCAGTATTGAAAATGCGCAACGCAAAGTAGAAGGTCGTAACTTTGATATGCGTAAGCAATTATTAGAATATGATGATGTGGCTAATGATCAACGTGGCGTAATTTACGAGCAACGTAATGAACTGCTTGATGAAGCCGATATCGGTGAAGTAGTACAAGCTATTCGTGGTGATGTTATTAATGGTGTTATTGATAGTCATATTCCACCACAATCATTAGTTGAAATGTGGAATGTTACTGGCCTTGAAGAACAACTTAAAGGGGAGTTTAATGCTGACTTACCTGTTGCTCAATGGTTAGAAGAAGATAAAAAATTGCATGAAGAAAGCTTGCGTGAAAAAATTGTTAGCCAATTTGAGCAAGAGTATAAAAACAAAGAAGACGTTGTTGGTAGCGATGTATTACGTCAATTTGAGAAGGCGGTTATGTTACAAAGCTTAGACTCTCATTGGAAAGAGCATTTGGCGGCTATGGATCATTTACGTCAAGGTATTGGTCTACGTGCCCACGCACAGAAAAATCCTAAGCAAGAATACAAGCGTGAATCTTTTGAGTTATTTGCTGAAATGTTAGATAACTTGAAATTTGATGTCGTTGGTATTTTATCAAAAGTACAAATTCAAGCTGAATCTGATGTTGAAGCCGTAGAAGAGCAACATAGAAAATCAGAAATCCCAGCGGAGTTTCAGCATCAAAGTGCAGCAGGCGTAGCAGATGATTCACAAATGCCACGTGTTGGACGCAATGAACCTTGCCCTTGCGGATCAGGTAAAAAATACAAGCAATGTCATGGGAAATTGAGTTAAATAAGTTTCGAGTAGCGAGTTGAATCGTTTCGAAGAGCCCACTCTCGTGCTTTTCTTCGCAACTCGCAACTATTGACCCGCAACTTACCCTTACTCGAAACTGAGAAAATGTCTAAAATCATTCATGTTGCTGTTGGTGTCATTGTAGCCACCAATAAGCAACAGCAAACCCAATACTTTCTTACCAAACGCCTTGAGCATAGTCATCAAGGTGGTAAATGGGAATTCCCAGGTGGTAAGGTGGAAAATGGCGAAACTGTCGCTCAAGCACTTGCTAGAGAGCTTAAAGAAGAAGTTGCTATCGATGTGCTTTCTTGTTTGCCACTGACTGTTATCACGCATGACTATGGTGATAAAAAAGTTTGCCTAGAAGTGTTTGTAGTGGATAATTACAGCCAAGAGCCTAATGCGCAAGAAGGTCAGCAGCAAGGTTGGTTTTCACTTAACGAGCTACAACAGTTAGATTTTCCAAAAGCGAATGACGCTATCATTGCCAAACTCGTAACTCGTAACTCGTAATTGCTCTCTTATTCTGGTTCAACAAAAAATTTATTATTCAATAAAAATTCATCTTCCATCGCATCAAGCATCTCTTCTGTTAGTGGCGTAGCCCCTTGAGTAGATTGACTTATTTTATGTCCTTCATCAGCCCATTCACCTAAGTCAATGAGTTGACAACGTTTACTACAAAAGGGGCGGAACTCACTGCTCGGCTGCCAAATAACGTCTTTGTTACAATTTGGACAGGGTACTTTTAAGGTCATGATCAAAATAAATGGCTTGTTAGGTTTGAAAGGATTATATCACCATACTTGCTCGCAGGCGGCTTAATTTGAAGAAAACATAATCGCGCTTAGCGCATCAATCTTAGTGACTAACAGCGAGCCAATTGAAACCTTGTTGCTTGGTTTGAATATCGGCGACCATCTTTTTCACAAGGTAGCATAAAACGAATGGAGTAACGAAACCTATTGCCACTTACTGTCGGATAGTATTGGGCACTTTGCGCTACTTTAATGCGTAATAATAACAAGCCTTCACCATTATCTTGATAGAAGCCACTTTCAGTTTCAATGGTTTCAAATTCGGCACGCTGGCGAATAAACCTGAGTACTAAGGCCAAGGAGTCGTTAATATCATCTAATAAAGACAACCAATGTTTGATGTCAGCCTTTATTTGTGTGTTTTGTTGATGCAGCCAAAATTGTAATTGTGGCAAATCGAAGCTAGAACTGCCTCCTTGAATAGCAAAGCGCTGTTTTAAACTGGCAATTAATTTGTGATCTTTTAACTGGCTCCAAGTTTGTGTACTCGTCTTTAAGTGGCTGCTTAAAGCAACGGTTTTACGTAGGTTTTTCTCTAAAACACTGGTATCAATGTCGGGGGCTTGCGACCAAACAACTAAATTTTGTTGTAACTTTTCTAAATCTTTAATTAAATCGCCTCTAATATCGCCGCGTTCTAAGCTGTCAATAATGGTAAATAAGGCATTAAAAAATACTTGATAGCTATATTGAATATTAGTCATAGCAGCATCACTATTTGCATAGCTATACGCTTGGGCAAGTAGCTGCTCAAGTCTCAGATAATTACGAATGCGCTCATTGAGCGGATGTTCATATAAAATCGTTGTCATGCAAATGTTATCAGATTCAAACTATGTAGGGAGTTATCTTGGTATATTAACGATAGAAAACTTAAATGGCGAATTATTTATAAATTGATTTTTTCGTCTTATCAGTTCCAGATAGATTATTGACACTAATGTTGCGCTAATTTCAGATAAGTTTGGTGCAATTCAAGCACCGAAGCGCTTAGTGAAATTAATGAGCAATCGTCATTATTCAGCAAGTCATCGGCATGCTTTAGTCTGCTTTCTCTACCAATTTGACTGTTGATAATAGCTTGAACTTGCGCTGTTGAATTTTCATCACGCAGGGTTGTTCGTGCTATTTGGGTTGACTCTTTCACATCTACGACTAAAACTCGATGAACTAAAGCCATTAAGTTGTTTTCAATTAATAGTGGTGCTACTAAAAGGCAGTAATGGCTTGAGGCTGCCTTTATTTGCGAAAGAAGTTGTTCTCTAATAAGCGGATGTAATAGGTTGTTTAACCACAATTTATCTTTATCATGACTAAATATTTGTTTGCGCAGCAAAGCTCTATCTAATTGCCCGTTTACTTGAATGAATTCAGTACCAAAATGGTCACTGATAGCGTGTAATGCAGGGCTGCCTTTTGCCACTACGTCGCGGGCAATAATATCAGCATCAATAATATCTATACCCAGTTCAATAAAAAGATTTGCTACGGTAGTTTTACCGCTACCAATACCGCCAGTGAGACCAACAATAAAATCAGACATATTTACCTATTTACTAATTTGAATATTTACCAATTTAAAGATTAACTAAGTTGAATATTAACTAAGTTGAAGAAGATACCAAGCCCAAATACCTTCACCCCATAAAAAGCTGACAAAGCCGGCAACCGCCAAATAAGGACCAAAAGGTATAGCTTGCTCACGCTGATGATCTTTAAATACCATCAAAGCGATACCAACAATAGCGCCAACGACCGAAGCCATTAAAATGAGAATAGGTAATAATTGCCAGCCAAGCCAAGCACCGAATAGCGCAAATAATTTAAAGTCACCATGACCCATACCCTCTTTGCCTGTGAATAATTTAAACAGCCAAAAAACGCTAAATAAACTCATATAACCAACCGCAGCGCCAATAACTGCTGCAGTAAGTGGAACAAAAGTACCATTAATATTAACGAGTAAACCAAGCCAGAGTAGCGGCATTACGATTTGATCGGGTAATAGCATCTGGTCAAGATCAATTAAGGTTAAACTGATTAGTCCCCACGTTAGTATCAATACCAATAAGGTTTCAATAGTGACACCAAAATGTTGTGCAACCAGTAAGCTTAATAGCGCTGTTGCTGCTTCTACCAGTGGATAGCGCATTGAGATAGCGTTTTTACATTGGCCACATTTACCTTTTAAAAATAGCCAGCTCACGACAGGAATGTTTTCGTAAAAACGAATTTTATGACCACATTTAGGGCAAGTAGAGTCAGGCTTAGACAAGGTCATATAGTCTAATTTTTGCGCTGGAATATCTTTGATTTCTTCAGCTAAAAACTCACGACACTCATGATACCAAGCGTACTGCATCATTTTAGGTAAGCGATAAACAACGACATTGAGAAAACTGCCGATCATTAATGAAAAAATAGTGACAAAAAGGTAAAAGCTCGTAGGGGATTGCTGGAAAAATACTAAGGTTTGTTCAAACATAATTTACTCAAAACACTCACTCAAAAAAACGTACTAAAAAAGTATAAATAAAAAGGACCTAATCAGTGTGATTTAAGAAGCCCTTTGCTTTTAAACTGAAATTGAAAACCAAAACTCACTTCAGAAAATATAAAGCGAATTTCAAAACTATACAATCATACCAATTTGGAAAATAGGCAAGTACATGGCAATAATCAAACCACCAATAACGACACCCAGCACGGCCATTATCATTGGCTCTAACAGCGCCGTTAAATTGTCAACGGCATTATCCACTTCAGTTTCATAAACATTAGCTACTTTTGATAACATGTCATCAACCGCACCTGACTCTTCCCCAATAGCAACCATTTGGATAACCATATCAGGAAATATATTGACATTGCGCATAGCAAGGTTCATTTGCATACCAGATGTTACCTCAGCTCGTACTTCTAAAATAGCGTCACGAAATACAGCGTTACCTGAAGCGCCAGCAGCAGACTCTAAGGCATCAATTAACGGCACACCTGCAGCAAAGGTGGTTGAAAGCGTACGGGCATAACGGGCAACGGCGGCTTTTTCTAATAAATCACCAATAACGGGTAGCTTCAATATTTGCCTATCCACTTGGTCGCGTAGCTTTTGGCTATTTCTATGGGCGCGTTTAAATAAAAATATGAAAGCAAAAATAGCCCCTAGCCCTAAATGCCAATAGGCCACCATAAAATCAGAAATTCCCACTACAAATAAGGTAAAACCGGGTAACTCAGCGCCAAAACCAGCAAAAATTTCTTGAAAAACAGGCACCACAAAAATTAATAATATTGAGGTCACTACTGCTGCTATCACTAATACCGCAATAGGGTAAGTCATGGCTTTTTTAATTTTAGCTTTTAGCGCTTCGGCTTTTTCTTTGTAGGTAGCGATTCTATCGTAAATAGTTTCCAGAGAACCCGATTGTTCACCTGAGGCCACTAAATCACAGTATAAGTCATCAAACTGTCTAGGGTGATCACGTAGGCAATCGGATAGCGGAATACCAGAGGAAAGTTTATTGCCTATTTCGCCTAATAACTTTTGCATATTGCCATTGTTATGACCCTTACCTATCATTTCAATGGTTTGTACTAAGGGCACACCAGCACCTAACATAGTAGCAATTTGCCGTGATATCACGGCAATATCACCTGGGGTGATGGCTTTATCACCACCCAGACCAAACAAGGGTTTAGCTTTTTTCTTTACTTTACTGGGAGTGATGCCTTGTTTGCGTAATTGCGCCTTTAACTCAATCATGCTTTTGGCTGAAAGCTCACCATTAATTTTTTTGCCTTTGCGGTTAACCCCTTGCCAGGTAAAAACATCTAAGGGTTTTACTTTAGGAGCATTTTTTTTTGCTATTGCTGTGGCCATAAGTTTTACCTGTTTTGTTTATGTCGGTTATTTTGTGGGCGGGAACTTGTTCGCGCTAATTATGATGGCAGCGCAACCAAACCCGCGTGATTTAAATCCCGCCTACGTATAGTGTTTATCTTTCAGCGTGACTATTTTTATTTAGAATAAACCGTTTATGTCGGGCTAAATGTCTACGAGCTGGTGACTCGATTTATTTCTTCAAGGCTGGTCATGCCGTTCATCGCTTTTATTAAACCAGATTGTCGTAAATTGTTATAACCCTCCTTTTGACATTGCTTGGCAATATCTAGGGAGTTGCCCCCTTCCATAATAATAGACGATATTTCGGGGCTAATTTTTATTACTTCATAAATACCTACTCGGCCTTTATAGCCACCCGTGCATTGCTCACAGCCCATGGCTTTAAATAGCTTTATTTCGCTGAGTTTATCGGCAGGGAAACCTTGCTCGGCAAGTTGTAGTTCAGTTAATTCTTCATGCTCTTTACATTGCGGGCATAAACGCCTTGCTAAACGTTGCGCGATAATAATACTAACGGAACTAGCAACGTTATATGACGGTACACCCATATTGAGTAAACGTGTTAGGGTTTCTGCGGCTGAATTGGTATGTAAGGTGGATAACACCAAGTGACCTGTTTGGGCGGCTTTTATCGCTATTTCGGCGGTTTCTAAATCTCGTATTTCACCTACCATAACAATATCAGGATCTTGACGTAAGAACGAGCGTAAGGCGCTTGGAAATGTTAAACCAGCACGATTATTAATTTGTACTTGGTTAATCCCTTCAAGGTTAATTTCTACAGGGTCTTCTGCGGTGGAAATATTACGCTCAGCGGTATTTAGAATATTTAAACCCGTATACAGTGATACGGTTTTACCTGAGCCGGTGGGGCCAGTGACCAAAATCATGCCTTGGGGTTGATCTAACGCTTCGGTATATATTTTCTTTTGCTCAGCCTCGTAACCTAACATATCAATACCCAGCATGGCACTTGATGAGTCTAAGATACGCATTACAATTTTTTCTCCCCACATGGTGGGTAGGGTACTAACCCGAAAATCGATAGATTTCTTCTTGGAAAGCGCGAGTTTTATTCGGCCATCTTGGGGCACACGACGCTCGGCAATATCAAGTTTTGACATGACTTTAAGTCGCGCGGCCATACGTGATGATAAGGACACTGGCGGACGGGCAATTTCAGCTAATATGCCATCGATACGAAAGCGAATACGAAAAGCCTTTTCATAGGGTTCAAAATGTAAATCTGAGGCGCCTTTTTTTATCGCATCTAAAAGTATTTTATTGATAAAAACCACGATTGGGGCATCGTCTTCACCCGTACCTGCATCGTCATCTTTCTTCTCTTCTTGAACTTCTAAGCCTGATAGCTCTTCTGAGTCAATATCAGTAATATCAAGGGCGTCACTTTCTTCTTCTAATACTTTTTCAATGCAAGTTTGTAAGCTATGCTCATCAGTTAATACTAATTCGGTACTAAAACCAGTATTAAACTGAATTTCTTCTAAGGCGTCTAAATTAGTTGGGTCTGACATGGCAACAAACAATACCTTGCCACGTAAAAACAATGGTAGGGCATTGTGTTTGGTGATCAGTTTTTCGTTACGTATGCCTTCGGGAACAAGGGTGGTATCAAAATTAACCAGTTGTATATAAGGGTAACCAAACTTATGAGCGAGGATCTGGGCAATTTTTTTGCTGTCAAAGTTTTTATCTTCAACTAAATAACGAATAAAGGGTTTATTTTTACCGCTATAGTCAGCACAAATATCATCAATGCTGTTAAGGGGAACAAGATGTTCCTTGGAAAGTGCGGATAAAACGCTCGATTGCTGGTGATTTCCTTTCATAAGTTTTGGAGATAACCTTTTGAATAAACTCAATGAACACGTTAAATTTTAGTGTAACTTAAATTGAGTTAAAAGCACAAAAGTTTTATTTGAAAATGAGGTCAGAACAACTTTAAATTCACTTATTTTCCGCTATAGTTAGAGCATATATTAAAAAGGAATTTAATTTTATGGCAAGGCTTCCTCGTATTTGTCCCGTCGGTATACCGCAACATATTATTCAGCGTGGAAATAATCATCAAGCATGCTTTGCAAATGAGCAAGACTTCACTACTTATGCTGCTTGGTTGAAAGAATATGCCAATGAGTTTGAGGTGGAGATTCATGCGTGGGTTTTTATGACCAATCATGTGCATCTTTTATGCACACCCAATATAAAGAATGGCATTAGTAACATGATGCAAGCTTTAGGTAGGCGTTATGTTCGTTATTTTAATAATGCCTACTGGCGTTCAGGCACTTTATGGGAAGGACGTTTTAAATCTTGTGTAATCGAAGAAGAAAATTATTTACTACAAGTGTATCGTTATATTGAGCTAAACCCTGTTAGAGCGAAAATGGTTAAAACACCAGCGGAATATAAATGGTCAAGTTATCAAATAAATGCATTAGGAAAGAAGTCTGAGCTTTGTACGCCTCATTCATTATACCTTCAATTAAGTAGTGATACAGCAGGGCGTTTACTTGAATATCAAAAGTTATTTAACCATGCTTTGGTAAGTGAGCAGTTAACAAACATAAGAGATAGTACACATAAAAGTTTGGCACTTGGAAGCGAACGTTTCAAGTTGGAAATTGAACAATTAACGGGACAACGAATGGTGGCAGGAAAAAGAGGGCGACCGAAAGAACCAAAAGGGTGGTGTAGAAACAAATAACTCTAGTTAATTGAAAGGGTTAAGGTTGTTCTGACCCTATTTAATCAATAATGGTAACGACATTGAGCAATAATAATAGCAGTGTCGGTTACCTTATAAACAATTCTATGTTCTTTATTAATTCTTCTAGACCAGAACCCTGACCAATTGTGCTTTAAAGGTTCAGGCTCTCCTATACCATTAAAAGGTTGGCGTTTAATGTCTTTAATTAACAAGTTTATACGCTTTAAGGTTTTTTTATCTGTTGCTTGCCAATATAAATAATCTTGCCAAGCATGCTCAGCCCACGACAAAATCATTCTTCAATTAGCTTATGAATAACGATCTTATTTTTTGATA
>MAAC01018605.1_pt1 | contig 15151 bp, 10 predicted proteins | sample 1115981 | NCBI WGS metagenome assembly MAAC01 (sample SAMN04961126, study PRJNA320927) | seawater metagenome | isolation source: sample BD02T64 sea water enriched with oil for 64 days | place: USA:Gulf of Mexico | collected 2013-07-27 | reverse complement strand
CTTAAATGGCCAGTAGCCCCAAGAATCAATTTATCCTGAGCGGAATCTACCGACAAATGGTTAAAATAGGCCAATCCAATATCTCCTAATCCCAAACCTTCCCATTTTTGCGAAAAAAGAGAGGAATGAAATAATAGAAAACTGATACTACAGATCAGTACCTGTTTGGTCCATTTATTGTTTAACAAAAGAGTATACATAATTTTCTGGATCTTCATCTTGCACCTTAATTTTAATAAAATACCATCCACTTGTTAATGAATTAATATTCAATTTTAAAATATTTCCATCTGTATGCGTTGTTAATCGGTGCACCTCCTCCCCAATAGAATTGTAAATCACTAGATTTACCTCTATAGACTCCGTATTTGGCATCCTAATAGTCAACTCACTACTAGCAGGATTAGGATATCCTTTTAAATAGGTGGCACGCCCATAATTTGTCAAGTCGTTTAAAAACAAGGCTAAATCATGTACATTTAGTTTGGTTATATAGCCATCATTCTCACGGAAATTTGAGTTTATAGACCCATGTTGATCATCAAAATAAGCGCCCGACCAGGATTGATGACGCGGGGTTGATAAACTTCTCGAAAACCCTCCAAAATAAACCCACTCCGAATTAAACACCGTCAAAGCGGCTACAAATTCATCCCCTTGGTTGGTGGTACACCCAGAACACCCACCCCCAAAATAGGTCGCCCACAATCTACTATTGTATTCATCAAACATCAGCAACACATTATCTGACCCGTAACCTCCTTCCGATAAATGTTGATTATCGTATTGGAAGTATATTGCCCCTGGATCGTAGGTACTCATATTATAACTCCCCGTTAAAGGAAACGAATTAGCGGTCACATAAATATTATCCTCCCTATCGGAAACACACTTTACCAAACCGTAATGGGCCTCTTGGCCTGTTCCGCCATAACAGGTAGACCAATTTAAAACACCATTTGTAGAAAATTGCGTAATTAAAACATCTCGCATTCCTTGATTGGATGCTAAATAACCATTGGGCATCGTGGAACATTTAGGGATTTTTCCATTGGAATTTGCGGTACAATTACCGGAGTTTTCTGTTAAAGACTCGGTATAACCAACTACAGTCACCCCATTTGTATTTATGGCGATATCCGAAAATTGGTCATCTTCATCCCCTCCAAAAAAAGAGGACCAAACCAATTGGCGTTGATTATTGAATTTTGCAATAAACGCATCTGCAGCAAGGGTACTCGATGTGGCTCCTAATACGGACTGAAAATACGCTCCTCCGATTGGGTTTGCTAACGGAAAACTACCCTGAGCATTTGAACTAAGGGGTGATCCAAAAGAGCTTTCGACTTTACTGGTTGTGGTTTTTCCTGCAACATAAATTTCAGTAGTTTGCGTCACATTATCGAAGTCATACGCAATAGAATACGCTCTATCTGCATTATTACCCCCAAAAAAAGTACTCCATTCTAATGAGGTAGAGCTTAAGGGATTTACATTTAACTGCGCTACAAACGCCTCTTTTCCTCCTTGTGAAGCAGGCTGATAGTAGCTATTCCCCAAACTATTACAAACAGGAAAACCGCTTGCAATTCCCGTACAATTCCCCGCATTTGTAGAAGAAGTTACCCCACATACATACAACTCTTGCGTGGTTGCTACTAGATCCATAATAAACTCATTCCCATTCCCTCCAAAATAGGACACCCATTTTCGACTCCCCAATTGTGCATCAAACTTCAATAACAGACCATCAATCCCCTGTTGCTTCCCTTGATTATATGCAGAGGTACCTTGTCCGTATTGCAAATTGTCACTTTCTGTATACCCACCAATAAAAATATTTCCCACCCCATCCGGAATTTCATGATAAGCTAAAGCCATTCCGTTATCATCCATCGTACCCCCATAATAGGTTGCGAATTTTAATGCCTCGTGTCCATCAAATTTTGAAACCAAGACATTAAAAGTCAAATTATTTGGATATGACACTCCAATGTATGCGGGAAACGTAGCTCCACTACCTTTCACATTGGTTAGGGTATATAGGTTTCCATCTAGATCTGTATCGAATCCTTTGGTTTCATCCATACCCATACCACCGTAGTAAGTCCCCCAATAAGGAGGTAAACTGGATGCTTGGGATACTGCTTGTGCAGGCCCACCCATTTCGATAACTAAGGGTAAGTCGGAATTGTAAGCACCCGTTGCAATGGACACAATTCCGTTACCGTCATGGTTCCAAATAGGCAGCCAATTTACCAATGTGGCTTCCCCACTATCGGTTTGATAGGCATACGCTTGTTTAAATTCCATTTTCCAATTCCCCAAAAACATTTCTAGATCCCCATTCAATTTTTCTACTATGCCATGTTGGCCTGTGAATTTTAACAGGATATCGCTAGGGTTTCCGCCCGGGCGTACCACAAATCTGGCTTTTAGTCCTGCAACATTACTGGTAAACTCTACATCAATGTGGGTATAAGCATCCTTATAAATAAGACGTTCATAACCATTCACACCTTCAATACCCGTAGCACAGTGTGGTAGGTAATAATTAAAATGTCCGGACCGTTCGTTTAGAGCGACAAGTTCTACTACGCTTTCATTAGAACTAAGAACTGGAGGTGCCGAGTGATAAAACTCCATATCAATTCTAAAGTTGGTATCCGGTTCAATGGAATCTAATTTTAGGGTGACAAAACTCAGTTTATTGTCTTGGAAGAAATATGCTGGGTTCGTCATTTCGGTATGAAACAAAATCTCCGGATGAAGCTGTCCGCCATCATCGGCTATCTGCCCTTGATTGGGGTAATAGAAATGCGCAGTACTTACGGCATCATTGCTTAAAAAAGGGACTTCGATTTCTTGGGATGTGGCATTCAACACGACTAGGGTCATTGACATCCAAACGCAAGCGTTGTAAATTAAGGATTTCATTCTAAACATAGTGTATCTTTTAAAACACCATAAAGAAACAACTATTTCCTTTAATTCACAAAACAGCAACATTAGTTTCTCGTTTTTTTATTAATACTAGCTAGTTTTACCCGTTTTGTAAAAACATATATACACCAAAAACCCCGAGCACTTAGGTGACTCGGGGCTTTTTAGTCTTAATAGAAACTTTTTTTTTAATCTACGTTATCGTGTAGAAATGAATTACTGGAATTGATCCCGGTATTTTTATCTCCATCCGAACCATCTAGCGAATAACGAGATACTTGAGATTCGGAAGAATGGGGTACATCTTCTAATGAAACCGCTCTACGTTGGTAGGCTGGAACATCTTCCAACTCACTTAATCCAGAAGCTGTTCTTAATCTACGACTCAATTCTTTTAGTCGCCCCATCCTATTTTTTACTCGCGACTGTTGATCATCCGTAGTAGTTTGAATTTCGGCTTTTGGCACTTCTTCATCTAAACTATGTGTAATTACTGGTTCGGCTGCAGGAGCTGGTATCGGATGATTTACCGGAACCATAGGAGGAGGTGTTGGGGCCTGTACCATTGGTCTAGGAACAAACGACTTTTGCTCTTCCATTTTTGGTGCTGGTGGAGGCGTTGGAATAGCTGGCGTTACCGGAGTTTGATTTACCGGACGAATAAAAGGTTCTAATGGTGCTTGTTTTGGCATTGGCTTTTCTTCGCCAGGCATCTCCAATTTAAATTCAATCTTACCCTGAGCTTCCTCTCCCTTGATAAAAGGATCGGCTAACCCCGAATTCGGTTCTATATTTTTAACCGGTTCACTTTTAGGCATTGGACTGGTCAACACTTGTGGTTGCGCATCTTCTAAAGAATGGACTGTTTTACCCGAAGTGGTTTTCATGGATTGACTGCTACCACTTTCTTTGGCTAATTCAAATCCAGTAGCGATAAGAGTGACAGATAAACCATCCGTCATTTCTTCGTTTTGCCCGTACCCCCAGATAATATCTGCGGTAGAACCTGCTTCTTCTTGAATGTAATCGGTAATATCGGCAATTTCATCCATGGTAATTTCCTCACTACCAAACTCCATGTTTAATAGGATAAAACGGGCTCCTTTAATTTCGTTGTCGTTTAATAAGGGAGAAGACAAGGCATTTTCAACAGCTGCAATAGCTCTATTTTCACCGGAGGCAACAGCGGCACCCATCACAGCAACTCCACTAGCCCGCATGACGGTAGAAACATCTTGAAAATCCACATTGATATGTCCGGTACGAGTAATGATTTCTGCAATTCCTTTGGCAGCAATGGTCAATACGTTATCCGCCTGTTCAAAAACCTCACTCATTTTAAGGTTCCCGTACATTTGTCGTAATTTATCATTATTGATAATCAACAATGTATCTACGGCACCTCTTAATTCTTCAATTCCTAATTCGGCTTGTTGCTTTCTTTTTCTTCCTTCAAACAAGAAAGGTAACGTCACAATACCCACGGTTAAAATGCCCATATCACGTGCTGTTTGTGCAATGATTGGCGCAGCACCTGTTCCGGTACCCCCACCCATTCCAGCCGTAATGAAAACCATACGTGTTTCTGGATCGAAAATTTTCGCAATGTCATCAGCGGATTCAATCGCGGCATTTCTACCTACATCAGGTATAGAACCGGCACCCATCCCTTCGGTAAGTGTTCCTCCTAATTGAAGTTTTTCTCCAACAGGACTGATATCTAAAGCTTGCTGATCGGTATTACAGATTAAAAAATCTACACCTTTAATTCCTTGAGAGAACATGTGGTTGACAGCATTGCTACCACCACCACCAACTCCAATTACCTTAATAATTGACGGCTTTCCTTTTGGCAAGTTAAATTCCATAATGTTCTATATTATAATGTTATTCAAAGTATGGGTACTTTCGTTAACAAAAATCGTTCAAAATCAAACGCATTTTCGAAATTTCTTACCCAGTTTATTAAGATCAGTCTGTTAAATCACTAAAAAACGTATCCGAAGTCTTTTTGATCATGTCTAAGAAATTATTCATTCCTGATTTCTTAGCGGGTAATCCCTCATCAGAAGCCTGTTTAACAGCCGATGAAGGTTCATCTGTATTGGTTTGTAAACGCTCAAATCCTTTTAATATTAGCCCCACACCCGTAGAATACATTGGACTAGTGATATCTTCTACCCCGTTAGCCAAATGCTCGGTAGGATATCCAATACGTGTATCCATACCGGTAAGGAATTCAAACAATTGCGTTATGTTACGTAACTGCGAACCACCACCAGTTACAACGATACCTGCAATTAATTGTTTTTCTAATCCTGAGTTTCTGATTTCATAATAGACTTGTTCGATAATTTCTTCGGCTCTTGACTGAATAATATTCGCCAAATTCACCAATGAAATTTCTTTCGGCTCACGACCTCTTAAACCGGGAATAGAAACAATTTCGTTATGGGACGCAGTTTCAGACAAGGCGCTTCCAAATTTAACTTTCAATTGTTCTGCTTGACTCTTAATAATAGAGCAACCATGTTTAATATCTTCGGTAATAATATTACCTCCAAATGGAATTACAGCGGTATGACGAATAATACCTTCTTTAAAGATGGCGACATCCGTTGTACCCCCACCTATATCCACCAATACCACACCAGCTTCTTTTTCTTCTTTACTCAATACCGCATCGGCAGAAGCCAAAGGTTCTAAGATCAAGTTATCTACTTCCATATTGGAACCTACAACACATTTCACAATGTTTTTGGCTGCGGCAATATTTCCGGTAATAATATGGAAGTTAGCTTCCAAACGCACCCCAGCCATTCCAATAGGATCATGGATCCCTTTTTCGTTATCAACGGTAAAATCTTGCGGTAAAACATCAATAACTTTCTCCCCTGGAAGCATCACCAACTTATACATCTCTTTGATGAGCTGATTAATATCCGTTTGTGTAATTTCGGTCTCAATATTTTCACGCATTCTGCTACCACTATGCTGAATACTTCTAATATGTTGCCCTGCAATTCCTACGTTTACCTTCCCTATTTCGTAACCCGAGATTTCTTCCGCCTCTTTCATTACTTTTTGAATAGCTTCAATGGTTTGGGTAATATGGGTAACTACCCCTCTACTTACACCTAATGATTCTGTTCTGGCCATACCCAAAATATCGAGTTTACCATGTTCGTTAATAGTTCCAATAATGGCTACAATTTTAGTGGTTCCAATATCTAGCCCTGCTACGATTTCTTTATGTCTTGTCTGTTCCATAGTTATCGTTTTATACACACAATTTGATCTTTATACTTGAGGTTTATAACCTTATAATTATTCCAGCCGGTTTTACTCAAACCTTCCTTATACAGAATCATTAACTTAGTTAACGATTCATCTATATGTTCTGCGCCATCAATAATGACAACGTGATTTCCAACGGCTGGTATGAGCTCTATGTCTCCGTTTTCTTTAAAATATATTTGTTTGAACTGCGCATCCCAAAATGGCACTTCTTTAAATTTCTTAGCTAATAAATACGCTTCGTGTAATTTACGAGACTCGAAATTTATTTTCATTAATTCGTTAGGTTCGGCAAAATTTAAACCGGCAATTACCGAGTAATCAATATTCAAAGCACCATTCACCACGGGAACTTTAGCGGTATACTTATCGGACAATGGCATAACGTAACCCGCTTTATCCAAATAGAAACTACTGGTACGCGTAAAAATCCTAGCAATAGGTGTCCGTTGTTTAATGTCCACATGTAACATCCCATTTAAGCTACAATACACTTCGGCCTTTTTTACCGATGGCATATTATCAAATTGTGTTTCCAATTGGCGTAAATCCACATTCAATATGGGTTCTTTCCCTTTTTGGTACCCTTTGGCGAATACTTGGCTTTCAATATCTACTTCATCCACAAAATAGTTACCGGCACTCACATCAATAGACACTTTCAAATCATTCAACTTCAAGTCATGTTTACTGGATTCGGCCAAGCCTAATAATGCCAACAACATCATGACGGAAAACGTAACAATCGCTATGTTTTTAAACTTTTTCATGCCGTCATTAATTCTTTAATAGGTGCCACCAAGGTATCTATATCGCCTGCTCCGAGGGTAAACAGCACCTCAAATTCGTTTTCTTTTAAATAATCTACTACGTCTTCCTTAGCCAAAACAGCTGTATTGGAATTTGCAATCTTTGATCCTAATCGTTCCGAGCTGACTCCTTCTATAGGCAATTCTCTAGCGGGATAAATATCCAAAAGTAACACCCGATCGAAACCGGATAATGCCTTGGCAAAATCATCTTCAAAATCGCGAGTTCTCGAAAACAAGTGCGGTTGAAAAATAACGGTCAACTCTTTTCCTGCATACATTTCTTTAGCCGATTCTAATACACGAGAAATCTCGGTTGGATGATGTGCGTAATCATCTACATAAATAATTCCAGCAGCATTACGAGTGACTTCAAATCTTCTTTTCACTCCCTTAAACGATGCAATAGCCTTAGCTATTTCGGTATCCGGAATTCCACATAAAATAGCAATGGCGGAAGCGGCTAATGCATTTTCGATATTATGTCTCCCCGGTAATCCTAAAGAAACTCGGGCACAATTTCCCTTTGGATGATAGAAATCATAATAATATCTACCGTTTTTAATCCCCACATTCTCGGCACGAAAATGGGCAGGAATCTCCACTCCAAACGTATATTCTGTGACCCCTTCCACTTGAAAGTCGGTAAGGATAGCTGCATTTTTAATTAATGCTCCTCCCGGCTTAATTTGTTGGGAAAAATCTTTAAAACTAGAAACCAACGCATCGGCTGCGCCATAAATATCTAGATGATCGGCATCTACCGAATTAATCACGGCAAACGTAGGTTCTAGATGTAAGAATGAACGATCAAATTCATCGGCTTCCACCACGAAATAATCATTGATTTTTCCGTAAAGAAAATTGGTTTGATAATTACTTAAAATCCCGCCAACAAATGCACTTACCTCTCCAAAATGGCATTTGAAAATATGCGCTAAAATGGCACTCGTTGTCGTTTTACCATGCGTACCTGCAATAGCCAAACATAAACCAGAGTTACTAATTAACCCCAATACCTGCGCTCGTTTCATGGTAGAAACGCCCATGGACTGAATGGTTTCCCATTCCGGATTAGTAGCCGATACCGCAGGCGTATACACCACCAGATCTGCATTGTTCGGAATCAATTCCGAATTTGGTGAATAATGAATAACAATACCTTCTTCTTCCAAAGTAGCCGTCAAGGGTGTTTTTGTTTTATCGTAACCAGAAACTGCGCATCCGTGTAGTTTGAAATAACGCGCCAAAGCACTCATTCCAATCCCACCTATTCCCAGGAAATACACGGTTGATATGTTTTCTAGTTGTATCATTTTACCAAACTCAATACGTGGTTTGCAATTTGGTTTGCCGCATCGGGCATTCCCATTTTTGATATATTTTTAGTCAACGAATGCACCAATTCTGGCTGGTTCGTTAATTGTACCATGGCTTTTAAAAGGCCGGTATTTACGTTTTCATCTCTCACCAAAATGGCCGCTCCTTTATCTACTAAAGACATGGCATTTTTGGTTTGGTGATCTTCGGCTGCAAATGGATACGGAACCAAAATAGTAGGCTTGGCCACCAATTCCAATTCTGACACTGCAATAGCACCCGATCTGGAAATCACGATATCGGCTGCGGCATACCCCAGGTCCATTTTATAAATAAATTCTTTTACATGTACCCCTTTATCTTGAAACGACTGAGTCGCTTCCTTTATTTCCTTGAAACTCGTTTTTCCGGTTTGCCAAACAATTTGAATCCCTAAATCTAACAAGGCTTCCAGGCTTCCTAAAATTGCGTTATTCACAGATTGCGCACCTAAACTACCGCCCACAATGAGCAGCGTTTTTTTAGTAGCATCCAAATTAAAAAAGGCTAAGGCTTCCTGGCGCTTTCCGGCAATCTGTACGACTTCCTTACGTACTGGATTCCCTGTTAAAATAGTTTTCTCCTCCCCAAAATATTTTTCCATCCCATCGTAAGCCACACAAATACTTTTGGCTTTTTTAGATAGAATTCGATTGGTCACTCCCGGAAAGGAGTTTTGTTCCTGAATCAAACACGGAATTCCTTTTTGAGACGCCACTCTTAAAGTAGGACCACTGGCAAAACCACCGGTACCAATGGCTACATCGGGTTGAAATTCCCGAACGATTTTCCCCGCTTTGAGCATACTTGAAATCAACTTGAAAGGAAACATCAAGTTACTTAGGGATAAACTACGGCTAAACCCACTAATCCATAAACCTTCAATATCAAATCCAGCGGCTGGAACTTTTTCCATTTCCATTTTCCCTTTTGCCCCTACGAACAAAAACTCGGTATCTGGACGTTGTTCCTTAATGGCATTTGCAATGGCAATAGCCGGGAATATATGCCCCCCAGTACCACCTCCGCTTACCAAAACCTTAAGCTTTTTCAAATTTCCTCCCATGTTTTGGTTCCACTACATCTTTTACTTCTTTTTCTTGTTCTTCGATGGTTCTACTTACACTTAAAATAATTCCAAGTGCAATAGAGGTGAACCACATGGATGTTCCACCCATACTTACTAAAGGCAGCGTTTGTCCTGTTACCGGTAGGAGATTCACATTCACCATCATATTAATTAAACCTTGAATGACTAATCCAAAGCTTAAACCTAACACCAAATTAGCGGCAAAGCTGCCTTTGGCTTTTTGTACAATTTTCAAGGATCGGTAGAGTAATATCATATACAAGAATACCATCCCTATACCTCCAATCATTCCGTACTCTTCAATTACAATCGCGTAAATGAAATCGGAAAAAGAGGAAGGTAAAAAATTCCTTTGGGTACTATTCCCTGGACCTTTCCCAAATAACCCACCGGTGGCGATGGCAATTTTAGCTTGATCCGCTTGATAATTTCCATTTGGATTTGGTTCATCTGAACCAAAACGTTCGATCCGTGCCTCCCACGTTTTAAAACGAGGGAAGGTATCTGGACTAACTTTATAAACGGCAATCACTAAAACCAACGCTGCTAAACCTACAGGTATTACACTCAACAAATTTCGAATGCTAACCCCAGCCATAAATAAGAGCATCATACTTAACATAAAAAGTACTAAGGCTGTGGATAGGTTTGCAGGCAGAATTAATCCGACTACCAGTAATATCACGCCCATTACAGGAATGAAGGTGCCACCATAATCATTCAAAGCATCCTTCTTTATAGCCAAGAAACGGGCGATATACATGATCAGCGCAATTTTGGCCAAATCGGATGTTTGAAAACTCTGATTAATGATAGGAATCGTTAACCAACGTTTAGCGTTATTAATGTCATTTCCAGTTACCAAAGTGAGCAAAAGCAACGGAATAACAAACCACACCAAAAACTGAGCGATCCGGGAGAAATAACGGTAATTGACTCGATGAACGAGGTAGATAATAACAAAACCTGACAATACAAATCCGCCATGTTTAATTACATAATAAAAGGTATTTCCACCTTGGTATTTGTACGCTAAGGTAACAATAGAGCTATACACCAATAGCAATGACAGTAACGCTTGAAACATTACTACCACCCAAATGGAGCGATCTCCACCAAGATATTTAAACAACTTATCTACCACTATAAAGTATTCTTTTTACTACAGGCTTCTCACCATATTTTTAAAAGCATTTCCTCTGTCCTCATAATTATCGAACATATCGAAACTCGCACAACAAGGAGACAGTAAAACAGCATCCCCTTTGGTTGTGTTTTGATAAGCTAAACCTACCGCTTCCCCCATATTGGATGCATCATACACCTCAACGAGATTACCAAATGCAGCATGAATATTTTCTACATTCGCACCTAAAGCGATAATGAATTTCACTTTCTCTTTTACCAATTCAACCAATTGGTCGTAATCGTTTCCTTTATCTACACCCCCAACAATCCAAGCGGTTGGTTGGCTCATAGATTCCAGCGCATACCAAGTAGAGTTCACATTGGTTGCTTTTGAATCATTAATATAATCCACATGAGAAATGGTCATAAAGTTTTCTAAACGATGTTCCACGTTTTGAAAATCTGACATACTCTCACGTATTACATCCTTACGGATGTCGAGTACTTGCGAAATAATGGACGCTGCCATAGAATTGTTTAGGTTGTGCTTGCCCTGAAGCGCTAATTTTTGAATGCTCATTTTTAAATTACCCTTTATGTTAATATTAATTTCTTCGTTTTCTAACCAGCCACCGGATTCTTGGGGATTCTTTAGCGAAAACCCATGTTTCTGTGCTGGAGCGTTTAGTTGTTTTAGTTCGTTCGTGATCACCTCATCATCTGCGAAGTATACCAAGTGATCTTTTTCGGTTTGATTCTGTATGATTCGTAGTTTCGACTTCACATAGTGCTCAAATTCATAATTATAGCGATCTAAATGATCGGGAGTGATATTGTTAATTACCGCAATATGAATGGCCGTTTTATACATTCTATCTAATTGGAAGCTGCTTAATTCCAGCACCCAATAATCTGGATCACCCGTTACCAATTGAGCCGCCATACTATGGCCGATATTACCCGCTAGCCCCACGTTTAAACCACCCTTTTTTAAGGTTTGGTACGTAAGTAATGCAGTGGTCGTTTTTCCATTACTCCCAGTAATCCCAATGATTTTACCTTGCGTATACCTAGCGGCAAACTCAATTTCATCAATCACGGAGATTCCCATTTCATCGAGCTGCTTAATCAGCGGCACGGTATCTGGAATCCCAGGACTTTTCACGACCTCTTTCGCTTTTAATATTCGCTCATTAGTATGACCGTTTTGTTCAAACGGAATCTGTGCATTTAAAAGAACTTTCTCGTACTCTTCATTTATTTTACCCAGGTCTGATACGAAGACCTTAAATCCTTTTGACTGAGCGAGCAGAGCTGCTCCAGTCCCACTTTCTCCGCCACCTAATATGACCATTTCACGCACGATTCTTATCTAATTTTTAGTGTAACAATACTTAACACCATCAGCATAATACCGACAATCCAAAAACGAGAAACAATCTTAGATTCGTGAATTCCTTTTTTCTGAAAGTGATGATGCAAGGGCGCCATTAAGAAGATCCTTTTACCTTCACCAAATTTCTTTTTCGTGTATTTGAAATACCCCACCTGCAACATGACCGATAAGTTTTCCGCTAAGAATACACCGGCTAGTAAGGGTAAAATCAATTCCTTTCGAATGGATAACGACATCACAGCAATGATTCCCCCAAGCGCCAATGACCCTGTATCACCCATAAACACTTGAGCGGGATATGAGTTATACCATAAGAAACCAACGGAGGCTCCCACAAATGCAGCCGAGAAAATCACAATCTCTCCACTATCTGGGATATACATTACATTGAGATAATCGGCAAAAAACTGATTCCCCGATACAAAAGCGAATACGGCTATTGCGACCCCAATAATGGCCGAAGTTCCGGCCGCCAGTCCATCTATCCCATCGGTCATATTCGCTCCATTTGACATAGCAGTAATCACCAAAATCACAATTGGAATATAAATTAACCACGTGTATGGTAACAGATCTTTACTTATCCAAGACAAGAACCATTTGTAATCAAACTCATTATTCTTTACAAAAGGGATGGTTGTTTTTGTAGATTGTGCTTCTTCCCAAACAAATGAAGTTCCCTGATCATCCTTAACCAAGTTACCTGCTTCGACTTGAGCTACATTAGTAGCACCGTTTGCTACCTTGGTTCTCACGGTAACATCTTCGTTGAAATACAGCACAGAGCCGACAATAATTCCAATTCCAATTTGCCCAACTACTTTGAACTTCCCACTTAGACCTTCTTTGTTTTTCTTAAATACTTTAATATAATCATCAACAAACCCAATGGCACCTAACCAAATGGTAGATCCCAAAAGCAACAACACATAGATGTTATCTAACTTAGCGAAAAGCAAAGTAGGGATCAGAATAGAAGCCAAGATGATTAAACCTCCCATAGTAGGAGTTCCCGCTTTTTGCATTTGTCCTTCCAAGCCTAAATCACGAACGGATTCACCCACTTGTTTGGCACGAATCATTTCGATAATTCGCCCACCAAAAACCATAGAAATTAGCAACGAGACCATGATAGCCATAGCCGCTCTAAAGGAAATGTACTGGAACAATCCAGCTCCTGGCATTCCCGATTCATTTAAATATTCAAATAAATAGTATAACATTATTCACTTGGGTTTATGAGATTATTTAATATTTCCACATCATCGAAATGATGTTTTACACCTTGTATATCTTGATATGTTTCGTGTCCTTTACCGGCTATCAGGATGATATCTCCTGGATTCGCTAAAGCAGCTGCCGTTTTAATGGCTTGCTCACGATCCAAGATGGTTAATGTCTTTTCTAACAGATTTGAATCCAGTCCCCCTACCATTTCATCTAAGATCGCTTGGGGATCTTCCGTACGTGGATTATCGGAGGTCATTATGGTTTGATCGCTTAATTTAGTTGCGATCTGCGCCATTTTTGGACGTTTGGTACGATCCCGATCGCCTCCACATCCAACAACTGTAATTACCTTTTCGCTACCTGTTCTAATTTTTGAAATGGTATCTAATACATTACTTAATGCATCCGGAGTATGTGCATAATCCACTATTCCAATAATTCCTTTTTTCGATTTCACTTGCTGAAACCTCCCAGGAGCTGGCCTTAAAGTAGACAGTTGCGTCAATACCTCTAACTCATCTTCGCCTGCAGAAATAGCGACACCATATATAGCTAGTAAATTAGAGGCATTAAACGCTCCAATTAACTGCGACCATACTTCATGCCCGTTAAACTGAAGTTGCAATCCTTCAAATTGGTTTGCAATTATCTTTCCTTTAAAGTCGGCCATGGATTTCAAGGAATACCCTTTAATCTCAGCCTCCACATCCTTGGCCATGTCCGGCCAATGACGATCATCTTTATTAAAGATCGCCACTGCGTTATGTGATAAGGAAGTAAATAATTTTCGTTTTGCTCCGATATACTTAGCGAATGTTCCGTGGTAATCTAAATGGTCGTGTGTAATATTGGTAAAAACCGCTTGACTAAATTCCACCCCATCAATTCTATGTTGCTCTAATGCATGCGAACTCACCTCCATAAAACAGAAGTCGCAGCCATCTTCAACCATTTCGGCAATCAATGAGTTTACCCTTACTGCATCACTGGTGGTATGTGTAGATTGTATTTTTCTATCCCCAATTTGATTCACTACCGTAGAAAGCATCCCACAGTTGTAACCCAACTTGGTAAACAACTCAAACAACATGGTTACAATGCTCGTTTTCCCGTTGGTTCCAGTAACCCCAACCACCTTCAATTTAGCCGATGGGTTATCGTAGAAATTTGCGGCAAGATGCCCTAAAGACTCGGCACTACTACTTACTTTAACATAGGTAATATGCTCCTGTAATTCTTTTGGAAACGCTTCACAAACAACGGCTATCGCACCTAACTCAATTGCCTTTTCGATGTAATGATGTCCATTAACGGTAGCCCCATCTACTGCTACAAAAACAGAGAATTTTGCTACTTCACGAGAATCAAAGCAAATCTTTTCGACCGCTAAATTGGTAGTGCCAATCACTTCCTTAATCCGCGAACGGTATAATATGTCTTTTAGCAATTTCACGATAGACTTAATTTTATTTTGAAACCTCTGCCTTGAATTAAAATACCCGGATTAACGGATTGACCAATCACAACGCCTCTTCCCTCTATTTCCACTTTAACCCCTTTATTTTCTAATAGATAGATTGCATCTTCCACATCCATACCCACTACATTAGGCACTAGATTTTCTACATATCTTTTTGGCCGAACCGCTACAGAATCCGTTCCGGTACTTACTGCTACCCATTGTGCATTTTCACGCACGGTAAAAGGCACCTTCAGCTTTGTATAAACACTGGCTAAATCATCGTAATCTCCATTTTTTGAAATTGGAATTCGAGGACGTGATGACGTACTTTTTGTCACCACTAATTCCTCATGCGCACCTATACTTGTAGAATACACTTTATTGGCAATTTCTTTAAAAATGGGACCTGCAACTAAGTTTCCGTAGTACACATTTTT
>MAAC01013474.1_pt1 | contig 15163 bp, 11 predicted proteins | sample 1115981 | NCBI WGS metagenome assembly MAAC01 (sample SAMN04961126, study PRJNA320927) | seawater metagenome | isolation source: sample BD02T64 sea water enriched with oil for 64 days | place: USA:Gulf of Mexico | collected 2013-07-27 | reverse complement strand
TTACTCAGCGAGTGGTCTGAGCGGCGTAATGGTTTTGAAATCATGAATGAGATTCGGGGGAAGCTACAAGACTTACCCGGCGTTCGAGCATTTCCTGTGATGCGTCAGGGTTTTGGTGGACGTGCGCAAAAACCGGTGCAATTTGTCATTGGTGGTGGAACCTATGAGCAACTAGCAGAATGGCGAGATACACTGACCGAAAAAATAGCGGAAGATAACCCTGGTCTAGAGAATATGGATTGGGATTACAAAGAAACTCAGCCGCAATTAAAAGTGCATATTAATTATGATCGTGCCGCGGATTTGGGTGTGTCTATCAGTACCATTGGTCGAACATTAGAAACCATGCTGGGGTCGCGTCGTGTCACTACGTATATTGATCAGGGTGAGGAATACGACGTTATTCTTGAGGGTGATAGGGATAAACAACGAACCCCGGCAAGTTTGCAGAATATCTACGTAAGATCAGATCGTTTAGGGACATTGGTGGCACTTTCAAACCTGGTTACGTTAGAGGAATTTGCTGATTCTAATGCGTTAAATCGCTACAATCGTGTAAGGGCATTAACGTTTAAGGCAAACCTGTCGGATGACCTACCGTTAGGTGAAGCACTAGAGTACCTAGAAAGTCAGGTGAGAACGCATTTACCCGGTGATGTTATTATCGATTACAAGGGACAGTCTCGGGATTTTAAGTTCTCCGGCGAAAGTGTGTTGTTTATTTTCTTTTTGGGAATATTGATTACCTTTTTAGTGTTAGCCGCTCAATTTGAAAGTTTTGTACATCCGTTTATTATTATGTTGACGGTGCCATTAGCCATGGCCGGTGGATTGCTGGGTTTGTATGTTACCGGTAGTTCGCTCAATGTGTATTCTCAAATTGGATTGATGATGCTTGTAGGTTTAGCATCAAAAAATGGCATCTTAATTGTTGAGTTTGCAAACCAATTAAGGGATGAAGGGATGCATTTCAAGGAGGCTATTCTAGAGGCGGCTGAGGTAAGGTTTCGACCTATCGTTATCACCGGTATAACAACGGCAGCCGGGTCAGTACCTCTTATTATATCCAGTGGCGCGGGAGCAGAAACTCGTATGGTGATTGGTATCGTGGTATTAGCAGGCACACTTTCCGCTATTGTTTTTACCCTGTTTGTTGTGCCGGTTGCGTATGAGATATTGGCTCGGCGTACCGGATCTCCTGGAGATGTTGCGCGGAATTTGGAGACGCAAGAGCGTGACACGGCCCACAAAGAATAAGCTCTCCGCGTTAGGGTCTAACCTAGGTTAGTGACCAAGCTACGTTGGAAAAATAGCAGGAATGGAAAAGTAATGGTTGGCCAGTAGAGCTAATATTCTGGCAAGCCATTTGTTGAGTAGAAATATGAGCAAACAGATTCACAGTGAAAGAATGAACAGGGTAGTACAGCACATTGAAGATAATCTTAATGTAGACGTTGATATTAAGGCGCTTTCAGAAATTGCATTCTATTCTGAGTTTCATTTTCATCGTTTATTTCGTTCATATGTGGGTGAAAGTGTATATGGATACCGGAAAAGGTTATTGCTAGAACGCTCGATAAAGCAGTTGTTATATTCTAGTGAAACGATTACTGAGATCTCATTTAAATGTGGTTATGATAATCAATCATCCTTTAATAAAGCATTTAAACGTCAGTTTTCTTATACGCCGAGCCAAGTACGTCAGCAAAGGGTTTCGATTAGTACAACAATTATCAAGCCAAATACTGAACGGACTATTGAAATGAAACCAGAAATAAAGAATATTGAAAATATACGCGTTATTGGTGCCAGAGAAACGGGTAGTTATGCTGAAGCTGCTCCTAAGGCGTGGGGTAGGATTATGAAGTTTGCCTATTCCAATAAATTGATGGACAAAGATGTTAGGTCAATTGGGATTACTCACGACGATCCCAGTGTTACTGAGTCTGATAATATTCGATATGATGCGTGTTTAGATCTTGGTGAAGATATAAATTTAGATATAAATGCAATTGTTAATAGTGATGATATTAAAAATAAAAGTAACCTGAAACAATACACTATTTCTGGGGGTAGCTATGCGGTGTTTCTCCATAAGGGTGTTTATGAAGGCTTGCAGCAATCCTATGCTTATATTTTTAATGAATGGCTACCGGAAAGTGGCCATTCATTACGAGATGAGAATACGTGTTTTGAGATATATTTAAATAGAGATCCAAGAAAAACTAAACCAGAGAACCTGAGGACGGAAATTTATATTCCGCTAAGTTTATAGTTGAAACTATAAAACGGGCATGGTTGCTTTATTCTAATAAAGCAACCATGCCCGTTTTTCCATCCACTGCCACGCGATCACCAGTCTTGATCATTCGAGTGGCACCTTCGGCACCAACAACAGTAGGTAAACCGTATTCTCTAGCAACAACAGAGCCATGCGATAGAAGTCCCCCAACTTCAACAACTAACGCTGCAGCATTTATAAAGAGAGGGGTCCAGGCAGCATCGGTGACAGGAGCGATCAAAATCTCCCCCGGTTCTACTTTGTTTGCGGTGCGAGGATCCATGACTACCCGCGCCTTACCTTCTATTTGACCTGGGTACACGCCCATGCCCGTAAGGTGTTTATTGTTTTTCATGGTATCAAGAGTAACTGGTTTTGCTTCATATCTAATGAGCTTCGGCATGCAAAGTTGTTTTGACCATTCGAATTCTTGTTGGCGGGTAGTAATAATTTCTTGAGATCGCCCGGCTGAAACCTTACCGTAAATAAGGTGTTGTATCTCTTTCCAGGTTAGGAAATAGATGTCTTGTGTATCATCTAAGTCCCCAGAGGCGACTAAGCGTCGTGCCAATTCCTGAAAGGTTCTTCTGGCACTATCTTCTCGCAGTGTTATGTAGTTTTTGATCACTTCTCGTTTCTCAACGAAATGGCGAACGAAGCTCAGTAGAGGTTTGAACAAACTGCGCGTCACGATATTTAGCTGGCCGAGACAGGATTTACTGTTCTCGATACTAGCTTTTTTCTGCTGTTGTTGAATGGTAAAAGGGGAAACGGTACCAGGAAGTAGAAAGTTTCTAATCATTCCTATTACCTGGCCAGGTTCGTCCCGCCAGCATTTACTCATTAGTTCATTTTCGCCAATGCCCCTATGACCATGCTTGGCAAGAAACTGATGTAGTTCGCCTATAAATGATTGTGCGACAGGTACTGTACAGCTGAGTAAGGATTGATAGGTTTCATGATCATTATTATTGTCAAAAATAGAGGTTAAATTCTCATTGCTCAAAATGATCTGTGCGAGATTGTAAATATCAAAGGAAGGTTCTGCACTGGGTAGGACGCCAATTCCCGTGATGAGGGATGCTGCAAGTGTCCCGTTATTATCATCGAACCATCTCTCTGTGAGATTTCTAATGATACCGAAACCGACACCTGCAAACGTGGATACCCAAATATGAATAACTGACAGTTCACCATAGGTCTCGCTAAAGGCGAGGCTGTCAATGAGAGACTTACTATCTTTGGATTGAATGTCTTTATCACGAGAGTTTTCTAGGAAATTATGGATGTAGCTCTCTGCCCACAAAATCCTTTTTCTGTTATTAAGAAAATTGAATAATCCTAGGCTACATATTTTTAGAAAATGATAAATACGTAAGGGGTGGAAATCTTTTGTAGTAAAGCCGGACGTTTTTGTTTTTGGTGGCCCGATAAACTCTTCCAGATAAAGGTCAGGAGAGAGTCCTGGGGTTGCGATGGCGGTTTCTGTGAAATAGGAAATGCGTATATAGGGGCGATAATAGAATAGCCCTAACGACTGTAATTGTTTTAATGGGTCGGGTTTCTTATTGATGACACCCATCTCGTAAAGCTGCTGTGTAAAAGCATAGTCAATTGTCGGCGCGACACGGCTCCAGGTCAGTGGTGTGATGCAGCCAGGTAAGATTTCACTGATGTTGCCATTGGTGTAAAGAGGGTAGTTTGGATCAATAGCAGTATTAAATGTTGGTACCCAGTTATCGGGTGGTGTTGACGGCGTCTCATTAACAGTACTGGTTATAGGGCGTGACTGTAGTAAATAGACCTTGTTATCTGAAATGGCCCATTCTATATCAACACAATGCCTGTTATCTGTTTCTACTTGTTGAGCAAGGGATGCAACCATTTTAGCCTGTTCTTCGTTGATGCAGAGTATCGCTTGCTCTTCCGATGAGGTTTCAACCTCTTCGCTTCCGCCCGGTATACGCACCGTCTTGAGTTTCTTGCTGCCGATTTCACTCGATAGAATACTATTGTTGGGTTTGTTGATGATAAATGTGTCAGGTGTAGCAACACCGCTGACAACGGATTCCCCTAAACCAACGTTCGCGTTAATCACAATTTCATTGTTATTGCCGTTTAGCGGGTTCATGGAAAAACATACGCCAGCAGCATCGGCATTAATCAACTGCTGAATTACCACAGCTGCTCGGTTATCGATAATATTTCGATCGCGTTTATATTGAATCGCATTGCTATTAAAAAAAGATGCCCAGCAATGGCGTATCGCTTGGCTAATTTCAGTGAGCCCAGAAACACCAAGTACAGTATCGTACTGGCCTGCAAAGCTGGCTCCCTTCATATCTTCTGCTACAGCAGAAGAACGGACCGCCCATAACGAAGATGACGGGTGTTGCTTTAGTTGAGCTTCGAGTTCTTGCAATAAACGTGTAGGTAGACTGAGTTGGCGTATGCTGGCTTGAAACGCTTCAATTCGCTGATAGAAAATTGATTCATCCTTATTCTCAATATCAATCAAGAGTTTATCCAGTTGCGCCAACAAATTATGAGTCTGACAAAATTCTTTAAATACCTCAGTGTTAACAACAAAACCGGGTGGAACGGGCAGTTCGCGTTGTATTAGCTCTGCGAGTTGGCTACCTTTGCCTCCGGTTAATGAAGACTGAGTTGCCTTAATGTCTGAAAGTTGAATGATCATGGATAAAGTTGCCCCATAAATTCTGAAATGCCGGTGCTTGACTGTCCGTTCCAATGAAATAATGCAAGCGCTTCATTGACCTGTGCTGTTAATCCTTCGGTTGTGTGTAATACCGGGAAATTTATATCGGCTTCGCCTGTGATGGTTAGCTGCGTACCATTTTCTAACGTTAAAAGGAGGGAAAACGTTTTTGCCCATTTATTGGTGTCATCGTATTTGGCATCGAGGGTCCAATTCTTTAGAGGGTGACATTCACCTTGGTAATACACGTGGCCACCAATGGCTTGAAAACCCAAAAATTCTACGCGGGTTGCGTTGAACGCAAGGTCCTCCCCAAACTGACAGGAAAACCACTGCCAGCTATTGATAACTCGCATGTCTCTGACGCCCCATGAATGATCGCGTTGACCGGTACCGCTAAACTCGTGGGGTTGATCATCAATGGTAATGACACCGTTAACAAAGCCGGCTTGTTCATAGTGGCTGGCCCCGCTCATTACGAGGATTGATGAGAGTTTTTTGATACCAAGTGCTGCATGACTAAGCAGATACGCGGGGTTTAGCTTTTCCAGGAGGCGCCTAAAGGATATTCCCCTAATTTTCATCGCACGGTGAAAATCAAAGGGGGGGTGATAGCACGTAAAGGTGAGGTTAATGTTGACTTCCCGTGAAGGCAGTTTACTTAATGTTATTTTGTGAAAATTGCTAGCGTCATTGGGGTCATCAAAAACATAAACTGGGCCTGTATAGGCGATTTTCCATACCTTGAATGGCTCCACGCAGGTAAGTGAAATACTCTGGGCCTTAACCGGACTGCCAACGTCTTTTTGATATTGCGACTCATCACAATAGCGGATAAATCCAGCCTTACCATCCGGAAAATAAAAGATAATAAAACCATCTCGATGACCTTGGTTGGGGGAGTGTCCAATTCGGATGGCTCCACCCCAAGATGGCGTGTTTTGATGAGTACTATTGGCTGAAGGGTCACACATGAAATTAAAATAGAGCGATTCGTTCCAATACCGGTGCTGTCCTGGCGGATGTAGTCCTTCATCTTTTTCGGAAATCATGGTTAACCCTTAGTAAATCCTTAGTAAACTCGTAATAAATTGATAGTCATTAACATCGCTTCTTTCTTGGGGGAATCTCAAGGTACACGAGCGATCACAAAGCTGTTAAGGCCATCGCTACAATCGAATATCTCAGTTTGGTATCCCGCTTTTCGTGCGGCTGCTGCAACGTCTGTCTTGCTCCATAAGGGATGAGGTTCTCCCAGCATGGCATCAAGCATTGCCCCGCTATCTCTGAACCAAGGGGCCATTCCAAGGTTGTCGGAGAAGGGTTCCCAAAGGATGACATAGCCACCGGAAGTAATGACTTTTCTGGCTTTTTCTAGATATTCAATACCATGCTCTGGTCCACAATAGGCGAATTTCCGAATAAGGAATAAAAGATCGTACTCTTCCACCTGTCCCCATTGATCCAAGTTGGCATCTCCGGAGTTCGTCACAACCTCAATAGGTGGGCGAGGTAATCCATAGGTTTTAGATATTTCGGGTAAGTGTTCGATAAGTTGTGCAAGGCAAGAAACCGTAACGTTCACCTGAGGGTTTTTCTTCATGACAGCGGTAGCGCTGCTGATGCCTACCATGCCACATAGCATATTGTTGACATGAGATAGGTCGAGAGAGGAGGCGAGTTCATTAACCGCAGGCGCTAACATAGCGTTGGTAATTCTGACGTAATTCCCAATTAATGGGTTCTCGGGATTGTATACCTTTAGCTCTGGATGGCCGTCATTACCTCGTAAAACTTCGGGCAAATCAGCCCAATATTTCCAGGTGCCGTTCATGAACTCGATAAAGCCTTTTGCAACACTGAGTCGATTTTCGACAGGAGATCGGGTGTCTAAAAATACTTCCATAGCGACTTGGCTATTTACATACGTTCTCTTTCCTTTTACGTCCTTAATATCAATTAACCCCGCAGAGGCATTTGCATTTAGTAGTACCTCTGCTGCGTTTTCTGGCATTTTCAGGAATAGAGATATATCGGTAAGGGACTGTGGGGTAGGAAGAAAGGCGTGAAGCTCAAGTTTAGTGGCCGCCCCTACCGCCGCCGCAGTTTGATAGGAGCTAAGAACTTTCATTAATTTGAACGCATCACGGGCATACTTGATAGGTTTGGGAACCTGTATTTTTGGCATAACCTCATCGGTAGCTTGTAGAAAGTTTAGTGAGGCAGCGATAACTTTACTTTGAACGTTTTGTCTTAGGCTCATCATTCATATCCCAGGAAGTTCGGTGTTTTAAGTTCGTACTCAAAATCATCTAAATTGCCGTGTCTTGGTATTGGTCCGACCAATTTAGGCTATTGCTTGGAAAAGAAATTGTCAATATCTATTTTGTATTCTGGGTTGATAACGGTCTAAAAGGGCTTGGTGATTGCCATATACATAATGGTAGGGATAGTAATGGCGACCGTTGGCGTGGCAATTTTAAGGAAGTTTTCTTGGACGATAATGGCCTTATTATAGGCTGCAAGCCCCTGTTTCTTATTACTAATGGTAGGGGGGACATAGAAGTGAGAAAGCCAGGTGTCGATAATCTCCATCGGAATAATAATTAAGACAACAATGCCTAATTTCCAATAGAGCCAGCCTGACGTAATATCCCAGTTGGCGAGCATAACAAGCGATATTCCGGATAATATCACCAATGGAAAAGCGATATGCTCAATCTTTAAGACATTATTGAAATGGTGTCGCACCCAGTCGTCTCGCCTGACGAGTTCTTCATTGTTATGATCGCTATCGATGCGTTCTTTCCGTGAAACAAGCACAAACCAAAAGGCACCGATAGCGGACCCTGCCCACAACATTACACACACTAAATGAAAAAATTTCACGATTAAATACATAGATTTATTCACATTTAATAGTTTTTATAGTCGTATAACAAGATTTTCTAAAAAAACTCATGCTATACTCGATTTTTGTTTGGTCGGACCAATTCAGGTTATGGGGTCAATAATTAAATGTCAACATTGAATAAAGATAAGCTTCAAAGTGAAACCGTTTTTGATGAACTAAAAAGGCAGATCATTGGAGGTGAGTATCCCGCAGGGTCGAACTTACCGTCAGAGCGAAACTTAAGTGAGGTTTTGGGTGTTCACCGCAGTACGGTAAGGGAGGCTATTAAGCGCTTGGAGCAAGTTCGCTTGGTTCAAACTAGTAGAGGAGGGGGCTCGAAGATTCAAGATTTTAAACATACGGCGGGTATGGATCTGTTGCCATCTGTGATTTTGAGGTCAGACGGTACGATTGATAGTGATGTCATTTTACATCTAACAGAGATGCGGCAAGATTTGTTGCCTATTATTGTCGAAAGAGCGATTGAGCGTAACGGTGAAACACTAGCGGAATTGTTGGCTGAAATTATTGAAAGTATGCGTGAAGCAAAGGGCGACCTAGAAATAATTCAATCTCTATGTATTAACTTTTGGGATAGCTGTATTGACTGTGCAGATAACTTGGCTTATCGATTTACCTTTAACACCATGCATGAAAATTATCGCCAGTTTTCTGCTGTTATGCAGGTCCTTGCCAAAAAAGAATTAACGAGTTTGCATAGTTATGACGGTATCTATTTGGCGGTTAGAGCAAAAGACGCCACGTCAGCCAAAAGAATCACAAGTGAACTATTGAGCAAAAGCGGTAAAGAAATTTCGCGAGCGGTAGCGAAATACCAAAAAATGTTAGATCGCAGCAATATTGAAAAAAACGATGTGGAAAGCAGCGATGTAGAAAACAGTAATCTGAAGAGCAACAGTATAAAAAGCAATAACGTAAAAGCTGTAAAGTAGAATTTGGAAAGTTTGGAAAATAATGCCTAATTAAATAATAACTACAATATATAGGCCTCTGTGATGGATTATCGAACGCCAAAAATAGTTAGTTACTTGTATTTATTCACCATGACTTTACTAGTTTTTACTGAGAATGTTGATGCCGCATTGGTAGAAAATCTTACCGTCGGTAATGCAAAGGCGTTGGCATTGGGGCATGCCGTTACTGCAGACCCTCCGGGGATCGACTCGGTACATTTTAATCCAGCAGGGCTAGCAAGATTAAAGGGGCAGCAAACTGAGGTAAAGCTGATTGTTGGGTCATTTGATATCGGTGTGGAATTTGGAGAGCATGATCCGATAGTAGAGCAATTTTTCGAAGACACCTATGCTGCAGATGCTGTGCCTCCAGGCACGTTTGATGATGAGGTTGTGAATACAAGTAGTAACACCTCGGGGGCAGCCTTTGTGTTGCCGGGTACGGGTTTGGTAAGGTTACCCGTTGTTATTGCGCCTCTTGGTGGAATTTCTTATCAGCCACCTGGTTCCAATGTGACATTCGCCACAAATGTTTATAGCCCAACTGCCGCAGGTTATTATCGAGATGACGGCGACCCTGGACGGTTTATGGGGGAAGAGGTTTCTTTTTCAAGAATCACTTATTTTTCTCCCTCTGTCGCTATGCAAGTAACGGATACACTCAGTTTGGGGGCGTCATTAATTTTTTCCTATCAAGGCATTGGTATTGGTCTTGATTTGCGAGTCCCAAATGTCGGGTTGGTTTTTGCGGAAGGCCTAGCTAAAGCAATTTGTGAGCAGGACGTACCCGCTATCAATTTTTGTGGTGGGCATGTTGGCCCTTATACGGAAGTATCATCATTGTCTTTAGAAGCCGAGAAACTGCTTTCAACTACATTTAATATCGGTTTGTTATGGCAACCTACTCTGTGGTTGAGTGTTGGTATGGTATATCAAAGTGGTACGTCAGATACGCTCGAAGGTGCTTATAAGATTGAGTATGATGATGAGTGGGTGGGTGTGTGGAGTCAATTGCGTGCAGATAACGCGGGTTCCAAACTGACGGGTTTGGTGGATGCTTTGGGGTATCCGCTACCTTATGGAGAAAAAATAGAAAAAGGAGATGTTGAAATTGAGCTTCCAAGCCCTGCACACTTTTCACTGGGAGTTAGCGTGCAGTTAACCCCGAGGCTGAAAGTTAACGTGGATTATAAAATGTCGGACTGGGAGGTTTGGCAGGACCTTGAAATTAGTTTTGATCAGGATATTGATTTTTTACAGCTGGCCAGACTGGTACAGCCTAGTGCTGCTGAATTACGTGTGCTTAGAATGCCGATGCGCTTTGAGAACGTTTGGAATTGGGGCATTGGTATTGAGTATCAATATTCAGATGAGTTAGCAGTACGATTTGGTTATGAGCCTAGGCCGTCATCAATCCCGAGCAATAAGCAAACAGTACTATTGCCAGTGGGTGATGGCGACCTCTACGCTACCGGTTTTAGTTACAAAGTGGATAATACGCATGAAGTCGACTTTTCGATTGCTTACTTTCACGCAGAGCGTTCTACCGCAGCTGGAGAAAGTGATACCTCAAATAGCCTGAATCAGTATTTTTTTATTTATAACCCCTATATGGGCACAGATTATGACTCTGAGGTTAATGCATTCATATTGGCATTAAGTTATCGACGTTATTTTTGATTTACGATGAAGGTGGTTTACGGTAGCGCAGCAATAATCTCACTGATTATCCCATCAAGCCCAATAACATCGTAATTCTCAGTAACCCCGGTTCTAACGATAACAAGCTTCTTCGACGGGATAACAACAACACGCTGACCTTGATGGCCCGCAAAATAATAAGCATCATGGGGAACATTGGGCCAGTCGGCACCATTACTGTTAAGCCAGATTTGACCGCCGTATTCGTCAGTAAGCGGGGAAGGTTGGCTCACATAATTAACCCATTCCGATGAGATAACTTGATTGCCTTTCCAATTACCTTCTTGCAGGTATAGTTGCCCAAGGCGGGCCCAATCTCTTGGCGTCATAAAAGCGTAGGCTCCTCCGACAAATTGCCCCGTTGCGTCAAACTCAATAAAAGCCGAGCGGATATCAACTTTATGAAAGAGTTGGGTTTGATAAAAATCGTAGGCATTTTGCATGCTGCCGCCTACCGTTTGCTGAACAATTTTTCCGAGTAAGTTGGCATCCCCCGTGCTGTAATTAAAATGTGTGCCGGGAGGATGAGCTAAATCCAAATTCGCCGTATACGCAGCTTGGTCACTTTCCCGATAAAGCATATGGGTGACGTTAGAGAAACCAAGATAATCCTCATTAAATGCTAACCCTGATGACATATGTACAATGTCGCGCGTGGTAATGTCCGCTTTTTCAGTACCCGCCCAGCCGGTTATTGGGGCAGGCGCATCTAGATCGAGTAAGTTGAGATCGCTGAGAATACCAATGAGTGTACCGGAAATCGACTTTGTCATAGACCAACCGAGCAATGGTGTATCACTTGTTACACCGTGATCATACTGTTCGGCGATAAGTTTTCCATCATAAGCCACTAAGAGTGATGTAGTGTTTCTGGGGGCTTCTTCTGGTTCAATAAACGCTGAGGTTACCGCTGCATCTACACGGGTGATATTTAATCCAGGGATAGCTTCGTTGGCAAGCCCTGCTGATCCGTATGGCCAAGGTTGGTCAGCTGGAATCTCTGGTGAAGACAATGGAGTGATTTTGTCGGCTAGTATCTCTTCATCCGTTTTATCGACAGCAAGAGTGCAACCAACCCCCTCCCGATAGATAGCCCTTGCTTCTAGTGATTTGTTAAGAAAAACGCGATCGGCAACGTTAACAGACTTTTCTTCATTGTTAACATTGATCTTCCAAATCAGCGGTAGCGGCTGAACCTTGGGGGCGATAAATCGTTGGGTTATGAGCTTTTCATCAAGTTGACTGGTGAATAGGTAGGAGCAAAGATATTTTGCCGTAAAGCCTTTACCTACAGGGAGATCATCAAGTTTACCACAGCCTGAAACCGCAACTAAGCTGCTGATAATAAGGAGCTTTGATAAAATCATGTAGGGTGGTGTTTTCGAAGGAGCGGAGCGGAAATCCATTTTGTGGCCTCATTGGTATCGATGCATTTTTTTTGTTTTTTTCGCAGATAACACGTCTAGATATACCATTGGAAATATACGTGAGGTATGGCCCCGGTGCCACGCCGGGGTGTTTTATGGGTCAACCTTTTGCTTATCGTAAGATTTATCGATTCGACTGGGCTGAAATGTAGCTAAACTGTGTTAAATGATCCTGATTAAACTGACCGATTTTTTTCATTAAGTCTGGGTTGTTGTGACGAAACTTTTTCCCATCATCGGCGGATTGATAATACATTATCGTCAGCTTATCAGGTCGTTCCATTCCATAAGCCTCATCAATTCTAATTGAGGCTTCTGTAACGTAATGATATTTGGGCTTTTTTGATCCAGTGGTGAGCTGCATTAAGTCTACGTCTCGTTGTTTGGGTGAGCGGTTGTTGTAATTGCTGAGCTTGAAGATATAACTTCTCTGAGTTCCATTCGCGGTTAAATTTCCTCCACTCCGTTGGTTGTCTTTACCTTCCAATAATATTAAATTGTTGGTGTTTTGATTTAAGTGCTCAATTAACGGTTGTGCTCGGGTTTGATTGAGTAGAGCTTGTGAGCATTTAAGAACAAAGAAACTATCGTGTGGTTGTAATGCATAGCTACCTTGTGCACCAAGGGTTTTCCCTTCTCGTAGTAGATGACAGTCTTGGCTGTTAGCATCTTGTTCTAGCTGGCTTATCGTCTCGCTGTGAGTTTGGGTGTTTGGAGTTTGGAACATGCCAACCAGGTTAACCGATTGGGCTTGTGCACTTAGGCTGGGTAATAAACAGGCTAAAAGCGAGCAGGTCATCATCGAGAAGGTTCGATTAGTGGGTTTTAGCATAATAGGATTCTCTAATCTTGTGAGTAATATTGTGGTGTTATGCCGTTTGGCTGTTAGTTTGGAAGATTTTTACTTCTTTAAAGGCGACAGCGCGCAAGCCCAAAATGGCTTGATACTCGGCATTGGTAAATGCGTTAAGTGCTTGCTCCTGGCTTGGGTATTCAATAATCAACAGCATATGAGGGGTATCACTCTCGCTTCCATTTCCACTTAAGTCGCCAGTAATCTGATACTTGCTTAGTACGACACCTCCCTGTGCTTCGCCGTTGGCATTTGAGCGACGGGAGTACTCCTTAAATTCGGGTGTATGCATGCCATTTGGGTTAAAGGTAGCTTCGATAATAATGATGGCTTTGTTTGACGTTGTCATGTTGATGTCCTTTGGTTTCTTGTAGGTGGCTTTGTAGGTACCTTTGTAAGTACCTTGTTTAGGTTGAGAGGGGTATTATCCATTCTGGAAAGCACAAGTAATAACGAGTAATATTGAATAAAATATAAGAATTACTTGTGATTGGCGGGGCTGTAATAGTCCTCGTGGGTGAGCTGAACGATGGATTTTAATAAGGCACGTACGTTTATCTGTGTGGTGGATAGTGGCGGGGTTACCCTGGCGGCAAACCGCTTGCTGCGTACTCAACAGGCTATTTCCTTACAATTACAGCAGCTGGAGAAAGAGTTGGAGTTGAACTTGTTTCACCGTCAAGGCCCTAAGATTCTCCTTACCTCTGATGGTGAGCGGCTATATCAGCTATTTAAACCTCAGTTGTTGGCGATGGAGAACGCCGTGCTGGATTTGAAATCGAGCAAACAGAAGACTAAAGGGTTGATCCGAGTAGGAGCGTGGATGGAGCAAGCGGTAAATTATTTGCCGGAAATGATTCGGCTTTTCAAGCAGCAATACCCATTCGTTGAATTCGAATTGGTCATTGCGGAAGATGTTGAAATTGAACGGTTACTAAAAAGTAACGCCATTGATATTGGGTTACAGGTGTATTGTCAGGATAAAAAGATTTTTAAATGTGAGCCTATTTATCGTCAACCGCTACTTCCCGTTGTATCTCGTGGTTATCTAAAAAAACATCAGGCCCCAAAGGAAATAATCGATACTTTTGATATGCCGTTGCTGGATTACTCCAATGAGTACTCTGCCTATAATCATTGGATCAAGAAAAATGCGCGTGATTGGCTGCCGCAAGCGCAAAAAAAAGTACGCGCCATAACAACATCCAATAATGTGGTATTAAAACAGTTAGTGCTTCAGGGTTTGGGATTTGGTTTCTTACATCAGGAATCCATTCAGGCGGAACTGGATGTTGGTGAACTTACTCCTTTGTTTGGAAGTCAGAAAAGTCAGGAAAATCAGAACATTTTTGTAGAACTTGAGGTGCTCTACAAAAGAAAACACGCTCTGGGATTTGTGCACCAGGAGTTCATTGCACTCCTGCATGAAAACAAAGCCAGTTGGATGCCCCCTTGTCTTTAACCCCCCTGTCTCTTATATTGACTTTATAGTCACGTGGTCAGTCAGTTCGGCCAATACAATGTGAATCCATATCATAGAATGTAAAGGATGCTGATATAATTATAAAGGAATAGGTCATGTTCTACATTGCTCGGCTGCCACGCACGTTTGTTGTTATTTGTTTATTATCCCTAATCTCACCGTTACTCTCATCGCTTACGTTGGCCTCTGATTTTTATGGCCCGCTTGATGAACCCTGCCATCCTCAAAAAGTTATCACTTGTGCGCTTCCTTACCCTTCCGATATTTATGCTTATGCAGAGGAAAATAGCGAAACAGGCCTTCGTTTAAACTTACCTTTCGGTATTGTTAGAGATGAACTGTTGAAGGACGTACCTCCATCTTTAACACCTCAAACAGTATTTAACGGTTCGAATGGGTTCTCTGCGGCGACAAGTGTTTTGTTTGAATTAGATCAAGAGCCAGACTTGAGTACTATCCCTGAGTCGGGGGGTGAAACGGTCATCGCTTATAATCTTGATACTGGAGAACGTGTTCCTTTACGAGTGCAACTCAATGAATATGCAAGATCGAAGCATGTAGCCGCTCCTTCACAGGTTATGGAGATTTACCCGCGGGCACGATGGGATTTTGGTAATCGATATGTTGTTGCATTAACCCATTCGCTGAAAACAATGCAAGGTGAACGTTATCAACCGTCGCTTGGTTTTGTACAGTCAGCTGCAGCAGATGGTTCACGGTTATCGAATTATTATGAATCGACGTTTGAGTTTTTGGAGTTATCAGGACATCCAAGAGATAGTCTTAGTGCGATGACCTTTTTTACGGTTCGTAGTGAGAACGAAGTAACGGG
>MAAC01016664.1_pt1 | contig 15185 bp, 14 predicted proteins | sample 1115981 | NCBI WGS metagenome assembly MAAC01 (sample SAMN04961126, study PRJNA320927) | seawater metagenome | isolation source: sample BD02T64 sea water enriched with oil for 64 days | place: USA:Gulf of Mexico | collected 2013-07-27 | reverse complement strand
CTGGATTTCTAGCATCTACATTCTTTGTTACAATACTATTCTCTTCAGGTGAAGGTAAGGTGGCTGTGGCAGTTACAAGTGTAGTCGCATTTGCTATATTTACTAAAGGATTTGCCCCAGTAGGTGTCCCATTTAATTCAACTGTATTACTTAAAATTTGTCCTTCTTGTAAAGTCCCGCAGGGAGAATAATCCACTTCGACAATAAACTCAACAAAAGGAAACGGATCAGATCCTAGTAGACTATCAGTTAATTCAATTTGATTTGTAGCAGTATTAAAGGTTCCAGGACCACTTACTAAAGTAACTACGGCACATGGAGGCGATGCTATTTCAGAAATAGTTACATTATCTAAATTGAGCATACCAAAAGTTAGCCCTTGAAAACTTGGTGCCTTTTCAACTATAATTCTATAATTTGCAACACCATTCATATTTCGAACAAATGTATTTCCAGCTGCATCACTCACTGCTGGAAGAATGGCTTCTTTGGTAATGCGTCCCCAAGGATTAACCGCTGCTGCGGTGCTAGTTATTCCCTGCGGTGGACAAAAATTTTCAGTGCTACCATTACTGGTATAATCTCCACATATATTATTAGTAACTGTAAACCCATTAGGTGTAGACCCAGCACAAAAGCTCACAGTTATAGTAAAAGAACCACTTTGTACATTATTAGGGATATTAAAAACGATAGATGGTAGTGCACTAGTGTCTATTAAACCAGGAATCGTATTAGGTGATGGAATTGAGAAACCATTGAAATCTATAAACGCGTTATTTGCCCTAACATCACTATTAGCAAAACATAAGCCAGCCGGTACATTATCGGTAATAACAAGTGTGTTGTTACTATTTAAATTTTGAAAAGAAATAGTATAACTAAATAATTCGCCACTCTGTATACTAGGTATTTGTGGTGTAGATTTTTGGATAGTTGCTTCTCCTGTAGCATTACTAGCCGAAATAGTTTGACAATAGGCATTCATGCTGTATAAACAGCATAATAGCAAAAAATAAAATTTATTCATTTGAAAGATGAATTAAACATAGATTCATCTTTTTGGAGGAGTAATAATGAACTATGAGTTGAATTATTAATAAAAAGTAAATGTATTATAATATTTGTTAATACAAGCTATCTATCTGTAGGTTTGTGTGTTATCAAACGATTATCAAGGGTTTTGTTTGATTTCAAGCTATATGAGTTTCTTTTATCTCGCTTTCGCGAAAGCGTAACAAAAAGAATTATCCGGCTACTAATTAAGTATGACTAATGAAATCAATTACATCGACTTTGAGCCTCAAATTTTAGAAAAGAACTTTTGGGGTAATAAAACTTATGAGACTACAAGCATGGTAATGGAGCGCGTAAATGAATGGGTACGCAAGAATTACAACCGTGAGATCATAAACGTAGAAACTATTATAGTTCCTAAATCAAGTTCGTCTTTAAAAAATACAAACACCAGCAAGTTAAATATGCAGGGCGGCATTGTATATATGATTGAAACCATACGTGTGTGGTATAAATAGGATAGGACTTATATTTGTAATCTAAAATTAGACATATGTCCATCAACTGGAAGACTGCCATAGAATTTGAAGATATCACCTATAAAAAAAGTAACGGTATTGCCCGCATTGCTTTTAACAGACCAGAAGTGCGCAACGCTTTTAGACCTAAAACGGTTGCTGAACTCATAAGAGCATTTTATGATGCGCAAGAAGACCTTACTATAGGAGTAGTTATTTTAACTGGTGAAGGGCCTTCTAAAAAAGATGGCGGCTGGGCTTTTTGTAGCGGTGGCGATCAAAATGCCCGTGGTCATGACGGTTATAAAGACGATTCTGGTACCGGTAGATTAAATATTCTAGAGGTGCAACGCATGATACGTTTCATGCCTAAAGTGGTGATTTGCGCCGTTCCAGGTTGGGCAGTAGGTGGCGGACACAGTCTGCATGTCGTTTGTGATATGACCATCGCAAGTAAGGAACACGGTGTTTTTAAACAAACGGACACTGATGTTGCTAGTGTAGATGCCGGCTACGGAAGTGCTTATCTAGCTAAAATGGTAGGACAGAAAAAAGCACGTGAGATTTTCTTTTTAGGAAGAACCTATAGCGCTCAAGAAGCCATGGATATGGGAATGGTAAATGCCGTAGTGCCACATGATGAACTGGACCAAACGGCTTACGATTGGGGACAAGAAATCCTCAAAAAATCTCCTATTGCTATAAAAATGGCAAAGTTTGCTATGAATGCTACTGACGATGGTATGGTAGGGCAGCAGGTATTTGCAGGTGAAATGACACGTCTTATTTATATGACTGATGAGGCTCGAGAAGGAAGAGAAGCCTTTTTAGAAAAACGCGCTCCAGATTGGGGTAAGGATCGCTACATCCCATAGATATTCTACGACTAATAACAGTAAATTTTAGATTTTTGAGGTGTTTCGCTTTCGCGAAAGCGAAACACCTAACATACTACATTACAACACTACTTTTTACGACATCCTCAATTGTGAGCTGTAGGTGTTTAGGTAGCATATTATCTTTAGGCAAAACCGCTAGATGTCGGTCTTCATTTGAGTCATAAACTTGCTTGATCAATGCATCAGGATGTCCTAATTCTTCACATATATCTTTTATCAAATCTATATGATGGATAAGGTTGTTGCTACCTAAATGAAAAATTCCGCGACGTCTCCTATTGATGATATAATGTAGTTGCTGCACTAATTTATTGATGTGCGTGGCGTTAATCACAACGTTAGAAAATACTTCTATAGCTTCATTTATTTTAAGTTGTGCTTTAATTTCATTAATGCGAGGCGAGCCAGCTCCATAAATCATAGGAATGCGACATATCACATATTTAGAGATAGGTTTACGCAATAATTCGTTTTCGATTTTAATTTTAAACCTTCCATAAATACTTTCTGATAAGGTTTTATCGTACTCATAACTAGGATAGTTAGTAAAGCGGTCAAATACGTTTGCGCTCGAGAGAAAAATGACCTTACAATCGTTTTTCTCCACATAGTCTGCTATTTCAAAATGCAATCGTACTAGACTGGTAACATTACCTCTTAAGGCAGTTACAATAAATTTAGGTTTTAAATGTTTGAGTAATATGTCAAGACGTTCCATTTCATAATCAAACTGATGGAAGTGTTTATTCTTATCAAATAAGGGATTATCAGTTCTGTACGTAGCGTGTACGTCAAAAAATGGCGCCAGCTCTTTATAAAGTGCGTTACCTATAAAGCCACTGCCGCCAAGTATGAGAATTCTATTCAAAAATGAATCTGTTTATTTTTTATAAAAAGGTAACTTTACCACAGTTGCAGGCATTAATTTTTTTCTGATCTGTATGTAAATTTTACTACCAGGAGTGGCAAAAATAGGTGGCACATAACCCATTCCTATTCCTTTGGCCATAGATGGTGACATAGTACCACTGGTCACTATACCTAGATCTTGCTGATTACTATCTTTAATCTCATAACCACCACGAGGTATCGCGCGGTCATCCATTTCAAATCCTACCAGTTTTCTGTTTACACCTTTTTCTTTATGCTGTTGTAATTTCTCATAATTAACAAAGGGCTTTGTGAACTTAGTCACCCATCCTAATCCAGCCTCAAAGGGAGATGTAGTCTCATCAATATCATTGCCGTAAAGACAATATCCCATTTCTAATCGCAATGTATCTCTTGCAGCAAGACCTATAGGCTTGATATTAAATGATGCACCTGCTTCAAACACTTTGTTCCAGATTTGCTTTACCTCGGTATTTTTACAGTAGATTTCAAAACCTCCAGAACCTGTATAACCAGTAGCACTTATAATTACATGCTCAATACCGGCAAAATCGGCAACCTCAAAGTGATAAAATTTGATGGCACTTAAATCCACAGATGTAAGCGACTGCATCGCTTCTACAGCTTTAGGTCCTTGAATAGCTAGCAAAGAATAATCATCAGAGAGATTTTTCATATCTGCATTCATAATGTTATGCTTTGAGATATGTTCCCAATCTTTATCGATATTTGAAGCGTTTACGACTAGTAAGTATTGCTCTTCTTTAATTTTATAGACGATCATGTCGTCTACTATACCACCAGTTTCATTAGGCAAGTAAGCATATTGAGCTCTTCCTATAGTCAGTTTAGATGCATCGTTTGAAGAAACGCGTTGTACTAGCTCTAGCGCCGTAGGACCACTTATTAAAAACTCTCCCATGTGCGATACATCAAATACACCTACGTGTTCTCTTACATTTTGGTGTTCTATATTAACTCCTTCATATTGAACTGGCATATTAAATCCTGCAAAAGGAACCATTTTTGCTCCCAAAGATTCGTGTATAGTAGTAAGTGCTGTATTTTTCATGTGATCATTTTTGGTTGCGCAAATGTATGGATTATAGTTTTTAATATTAAGTTAATTGCTACCACTATGTACGTTTTTGTGCCATCCATTTTCTTAAGCTAGTAATTGGTATTTACCTTAATTCAAAACGAGTTGAATTGCACCATTATAATTATTTGATGTACACTAGATGGAATTACCTGTTCATTTACCAAAAAAAAACATAAAGCCATCATTATGGTAAAACGATTTAGATAGATTTGCTTTGTATTCATTAATTTGCACAATCATAAAACCTACGTATTGAAAATTCTAAGTGCACAACAGCTCGCTGAAGCTGATAAATCTACCATAGACAAACAACAAATCACTTCTAATGACTTGATGGAACGAGTTGCAACGCTTGTTTTTGAACGCATCCATCAACGTTTAAATGGCGCACCAGTTCCTATTAAAATATTTTGCGGGATAGGTAATAATGGTGGTGATGGTCTTGCCATTGCGAGGCACATGATACAACATGGTTATCACGTCACAGTTTACGTTACTAATTGTAGTAAAAAAAGATCTCCAGACTTTTTGATTAACTACGACCGTATAAAAGACGTGACAAAGGACTGGCCTATACTATTAAGTTGCAAGGAGGATTTTCCTGAGATTTCATCGCAGGATATTATTATAGACGCCATCTTTGGAACTGGTATTAACCGTGCTCTAGAGGGCTGGATGGCAGATTTGATCCATTACCTAAATGATTCTAAAACCTTTAAAGTCGCCGTAGACATGCCTAGTGGCTTATATGCAAACACGCCACATAGTAAGGAAGATGCCATTTTAAAAGTAGATCACACATTTACTTTTCAAACACCTAAACTATCCTTTTTCCTTCCAGAAACAGGAAATTATGTAGGTAGTTTTGAGGTTATTAATATAGGATTAGACCCAGAATATATGATGCAGGCAGCACCTCTTGCTCAGGTGATTTCTAAAGAAGCTGCCCAAAATATGTACCAGCCTAGAAAAAAATTCACTCACAAAGGCAACTATGGACATGTGCTTACTTTTGCTGGAAGTAAAGGTAAAATGGGCGCAGCAGTATTAAGTGCGAGTGCTTCTATAAATGCTGGTGCTGGTAAAGTTACTGCTTACATTCCTGAAGATGGAAACCTGGTACTTCAGTCTTCTGTACCAGAGGTAATGACTATACAGAGTCGTGGTGAGGATTATATTACTGATTTTGAACATTCATTAATAGACACAGTTTTATGTATAGGACCTGGAATAGGGACAGAGAAGGATACGTGTTCCGCTTTCGCGAAAGCGTTAAAAGAACAAACTACACCGGTAGTAATTGATGCCGACGGAATTATCATTCTAGCACAACAACCTGAATTGTTAAAGGATGTGCCCAAAGATTCTATTCTTACACCTCACGATGGAGAGTTGAAACAGCTCCTAGGTGAGTGGAAGGATGATTATGAAAGACTAGAAAAGGCACAAGAATTTTCTAAAGAGAATGATGTGATTCTTGTTTTAAAAGGCGCTCACACGATAACCGTTGCTGGTTCTAGCCAGTATGTTAACGATACAGGAAATCCAGGAATGGCAACTGCTGGTAGTGGCGATGTGTTAAGTGGTATTATTGCTGCTTTTCTAGCTCAGAAGTACGATCCTTTAACCGCTACTGTATTTGCAGTTTATATCCATGGAGCGAGTGGAGATCTTGCGGCTCAAACTTATGCTCATGAAGGATTAAAAGCTTCTGTGATTTCTAATTTTATAGGAGCTAGTGTTTTACAACTGTTTAGAAATCCACAACAACAGCAAGAACAGCAAAGAAATTGATGTTTTAAATATCATTCAGTAGTATAAACGTATGCTTTGATTGATAGAACTTTTATTACTCTTTACTTAAAGTAAGTAGTAGGTTTTAACTTTTATCGTGACCTTTGAGTAATTAAGCACTTTATAAGAAAAGTGCTGTAAGAATTAGGGAGAAAAAAATAATGGTTGGTTAGTATATTCTATGAGAAAGGATTAGAATGAAATCGATTATTTTAACAAACTATATCTATTTAAGATATTAGGATATAATCCATACAGCACATTAAGTATTCCTTACTGATTGTAAAGGTAGTTAGCTTATTAAAATTTCACAATAGGTAAAAATACCCAATTTTAAAGTTCATTGTTTAACCTTATCTCATAATAATAACTGCTAACTTTTTATAATGGAAGCGTCAAAAAGCTTATTTAAAGCTGTTTATATAGTTTTTATAATAAGTTAAGTGTGACTAGACAGTGATTATGGATACAAAAATTTTAAAATTTTTAAAGCATAAATTCCATTTTTACTTCAATTGCTTTTTAAAATCATCTATTTCTAAAATGTAAGGATCAGTTCCTAACATAACAAAGTCTACTTGCATGGTAAATAATACATCTTTTTTACTGGTGTCCTTAATGATCCACAATCCTTCATAACCTGGTTGACCGAATTTAAAAAATGCTCGAGGTTTATAAAGTAAGTCTACAAATTCTATCTTTTTCCAGTTGATATCGCTTTTTGATGCCTCACTTACTATCGCCAGATGATCTTCCTTCAAAAGCTCTGCATAGCGAGTTCTGGTAACAGATTTAATATTATCCTTGTGCTTTTGTGACATGCGTAGTTCAGGCTCATCAGCTGCTTTTCTCAATAGACTTAATGAAACTAGGTGTTTTTTATATAACGTAAGTGTGAAGGATTCTCTGTCTCTTATCTCTTCAGTCATTTCTTCGACTTTAGAAGTCATTGCTTCTATAGTTTGATTTTGTGCATGAAGTATAGGCGTACCGATAGTTAAGAATAATAAAAGGGCTGTGATTTTAAGCATGCTTATAGGTTTAATTTTGAATTTTATTTATGGTGTTATAAAGTAGCATTACATGGGATGACCATCAAAGTATCTTGGATATTTTTTACTCCAGTCTTTACGCTTGTTATAAATAATCCATTTCAAATCCGTGAGCTCTTTGTGATCGTTTTCTAGCATTTTTATGATATTTGACATTTCTCTAACTTGTTCCTCACTTATATTTTCATTGTAAATAAGTTGAGAACCAATGTCTTTTATGGTACTAATACGGTGTTGTTGAACAGCATTTTGAAAGGCTTTCCAATCTGATTCTAGTGTTTGTGAGTCTCTTTTTTTGATTTGGGAACTATAGTAAAAGAATAGCACAACTATAGTTATAGTGATGATAAACGTAACTACTAGAATTCCTGCATTGCTCATAAAAAGATATCGTGGGTAGTTTATAGATTTATATTGATGAAACAAGTATAATGTTAATCCTTGACATGATTTTTAATGTAGTTTTTTACTCAAATCATTGATTAATTGCTGCGCAGCAGGACTATCCTGAGCTTTTAATTCTTCTATCATTCTTGTAAGGGTCTCTTGAGATAGTTTTTCTTCAGGAATAGGTTTAAAACTAGATTTAGGTGCCAGTGAGAAAAACAATTGATCAGACCATTCATTTCTACTGCAGTCTATTACTAGATGTATTCTATCTTCATCACCTGCATTCTTTACCGAGTGTATATAATTAACGTTAGTATACCAGCATTCTCCAGGTAACATTACGAGTTTATCGCCATCTAAAACAAATTGAACATCTGCATTTGTCACGATAGGTACATGCAACCTAAAATTCCCATCTTCATAACCCAATTCATGATCTCGATGAGCTTTAATCTCTGCGCCAGCACCTAATTTTAAAATACGAGCAGAGATAATAGGACTTTTAAAAGTATCAATAACAGACTTTAAATAAGGACATGTATTTAATACCTCAGTTTCTCTTACAGGAACATTATCATCAGCTAGGGCAAAAATATTTGACGCGTTACCATCTTGTGCATATAAAGAAATTACATTCCAGGCACCACTATGGTTACCAGTATTAAAATGAGGAATCCATTTTTTATCGAGAATAGAGGCAAGTTCTTCTTGAAGCTTCTCCTTATTAAACTTAAATGGTAACTGTAAGTATTTTGTCCTTAATTCCATGGTAGAGAATTTTTTAATAGATGTGGTAAGTAGATGTAACGCATTACAGTAAAAGAATCCGTAACATTACTTCTATTGGGTACAAAATACTGATTTAAAGAAGATTTACTAGTTGAAATAAAGAAAAATAAATGTGCTAGATAACAACTTTCTTATCCCATTGATTGCCTAGTCATTTTTAACTAGCTAAATAAATTTATGGTTCCCTGCGCACACCTTCAAGTAATTCTTTATTTAAAGAAGGATCTGAATCGGTTTTATGTAGTACCGAGATATCACCTGTAGATTCTAAAACTACCGCCTCAACTTGTTTAAAGTCTAACACATTGGCTTCACGCAATTTGGCAATGAGTTGCGATTTTTCTATCCTGCCGTGTTTTAAATTCTTTTCTAGAATGTTACCGTTTTCCATAAGTAATAACGGCTTATTAGAAATAGCCGAACTTAGGGCTGGAAACTTCTTCTGTAAAAAGGAGAAAATGTAGGTGATAAAAAGTAAGCTAGCAATAGCAGCACTACCATGAGCAATTGATGTTGATGAGGTGAGTGTAGAAGAGATGATGCTACCTATCGCAACCGTAAAAGCAAAATCATATGCGGTAAACTTTGCAAAAGATCTCAAACCTACGATCCTGGTTAACACTACCACCACTATAAAAATCATTAAACTTCCTACTAGTGTTTCCCATATAGGGTCTTTCCATTCATAAATCCAGTCCATAGTTAATTGTATTTGTAGTTGCGTTTAGTTTTGTACTCGTTTTTCAATCAAGTTGTGAAACAAATATAAGAGAATAGACGGCATTAGTCTTGTGTTTTGTAGGGAAATTCTGCTTTCGCGAAAGCGAGATCATTACAGACCAACATAATTAAAATCAAGCTATAGTATTGCAACTGTAGAAATGCTAAGTTGCTAGTCACATAAAAGTAGGTTTATTCTTCTTTTAAAATTTTAATGACTCTATTATTTACGATCTCAGACAGGTTCCAGTTGTAAAGATCTGGATCTGTGGTACTGTAAAATAGAACAACCACAGCCTCAAGCTCTTTATCATATCTAGCAAAGCTTTGATAACCAGGAACCCATCCAGAATGCTCATATTCATAAGGATATATCTTTTGCTCTCTTTCATTAAATAAAGTTCCTTCATTCAAAGCTTTGACAAATTTTCCCACATCTTGTGCAGTGGCATGCATTCCATAGTCGTTTGTTTTTAAATCGTGAGGATATCCCACGTGATAACCGCTCATTACATCATCAACGTTAACTGCATCTAGCGAGCTATAAGTATGATTAAGTTGTAAGGGTGATAAAATCTCCTTCTGGATAAATTTAAAATTATCATATCCCAACTCCTCATCCATTATCTTATTGAGGAGTAAATAGTTAGTGTTACAGTATTCATAATCTTCACCAGGTTCAAAATTTGCTGGTTGGTCTAAAATTAAAGCCAGGCCTTCTTCATAAGTTTCAGTAGGAGATTCCCAGAATCCAGGTGCATCAGTAAAGTTAGGAATGCCGCTTCTATGTTGGATCATTAAACGCAGCGTGATTTCATCGGCATTTTCAATTCTTCCATCAAGTTCTGGAAGGTAATCTACTAGGGTTTTATCTAAGGATAAACGGCCGTCGTCTACCAGTTTAGTTATAGCCGCAACATGGTATAACTTGCTTATACTAGCAATTTTAAAAAGGGAATGAGGATTTGCTGGGATTTTCTTTTCTTTATTTTTCCATCCTGCTGCATAAAAAGAAGGTTCTTTATCTTTTTGATCTATATAAACAATCATACCATCAAAACCGTGGCCTATAGCCTCATCCATTTGCTCTTGAACCGTATCAGGCAATGGTAGAATCCACGCTTTAACAAGCAACCATGGTACAAAATATAGGGAGATAGCTGTTCCTACGAGTAGTAGAATGCGCACGATCCATTTGGCCTTTTTATTCTTAATCATGGAGGTAATAGTTTTGGAATAGTTGGTACTGTTCGTTTACATTGATGGACTTTGATATAATAATCGTGCTCAAAGATAAACAGAACTGAAAACATAAAATGACGCTATAGATTGTACGTTTAATAAACTATGCTTTTAAAGAATTTTTCCTTCATACTATTACAAATTTAGATACCTAACCGGCTTGATACAAAGTCTATAAGCTCTATCGCTGGAGCATTTTTTAAACAGGTTTTACATTGAGCATACATCATCAAGCAGTCTATAAAATCGGTTAACATATGGAAAAGTAATCCTATACCTATAATTTTAAATGGCTTACGGAAAAAGAGTAGGGCAGCATAAACCAGCATCGCGTAATAACTATGTAAAGGATGATAATTAATGCTGCATCTATTTGCCTCAAAAATAGGTGTTGCTAGTAAGTGATCTATATCTACTAGCATAGTAGCAAGTAATATCAAATAAGCATTTTTCCAGTCTTTTTTAAAGAAGAAATATGCGATAAAAAAAGGAAAGCCTAAGTGTAAAAAATAGTGTAGTGTTGTTTGCATAAGAGACTTTAAAATCTGAAATTTAAAACTCCTCTAATTTAAGAATATATCATTGATATAACAGTGAATATTAATAACTAGATAACTGCTGTTAACACATTATAAACTCAAGCGCTGGCACTAATTGCTGTCTGTAATAAGCTCTTAAAACATTGTTTTGCGATTGCAAAATCAGGACTCATTTACTAGGATTTTTACAGAAGTACTCTAGTGATAAAATGAAGCAGATTTTACTTGTTTTTTACCACAGTACTTAGTTGTGCTTAGTTTTTATTACGCTTTTGTTTATATTTTCGTTTCTTTTTCTACAAAATATCTTACATAAATCAAAACCAAAATAGGAACTATAACCAATCCACTAATAAAATTTAATAACGAAGCCCAATCGGTCAATTCAATTCCGCCTTTTGGAATTAGGACTAATGCGCCTAAAGGTCCTTTTGAAAATATTGTGTTATAAATAAAATTCCAGCCTAAATGAAGTCCGAAAGGTAGCATTATCGATTTTGTTTTTGAAAAAGCCCAAGCCCAGGCGTAACCCATTAATCCAGTTCCGATAAAAACTAAAATCATTGCCATTACGTTACCCAAAACTCCGTATGAGAACCAATGATAATTTCCGAACGCAATTGCGGAAATCAATATACTTTTTTTTGAGCCAATTTTTTGGATAAGAATATATAATAAAGCTCCACGAAAAATCAGCTCTTCTGTCAATACAGATTTAAAATCCCACCAAAATGATTTTATTACAATTCCGCTCGTAATATTTTTATTCAAAATCCAAGTCGAAGATTTTAGATAAGATTCTAAATATTGAACAAGAACGCAAAGTATTCCAGTAATTAATAATCCGATTAGGAATTGTTTTATTCTTTTACCAATTGGAAGAAGTCCTAATGTTAAAATATTCTTCTTTTCAATCAGGTATAAAAGCAACCACGAAATGGAAATTGCAACTAAAATTCCTATCATTTACTTGGTTGGTTTTAAATTATACCTAACGGGCAAAGGTATAATGCGTGTAAGGCGTTTTAGCTGTGTAGCGTTATCCTTTGTTGTTTAAGTTGAAGTTGTAAAGTTAACTAAATTTTGAATTGAATCGCCTCGCAATGAGCATTTAAAACGCCTGATGCGCTTTATGCTATGGTTCATGCCAGTTAGTTGTGGTAGCGATAATTGACCAAGTATACACCGGAATTTAGACAAGGCGTTTTACACCTTTGCCCGTTGCTGTCTCCGACGAGTACAACGAGAGGAAGACATGAAGTAGTTTGGGAGTCTTAAAATTGTTAATTTGTTGAGCCTATAGATGGGTTTATTTGTTTCACAGCTATTGCGTAACTAAGTTTTAGTATCCTAAACAACAAATTAAAATTTTATAGCGTATAACTACGGCCGCAGGTAACGGTCTTGGCTATGGTTTCGTTGCGGAATGGTTCGGCAGAACTATTCCGCCGTAAACCAAAGTTAGTAAACACGCAGGAATTTTCGAGAGGAAATTCCGCCGCAATGAACTATAGCCGTTGTTAGGTGTAGTAATTTTCTAATGTCAAACAGCACTAATTATTGCCAAATATAAGTTTGCTGCATAACCACAATAAATCAATAGTTCCTCAATTTCAAATTCCGAATTGTAGTCAGCCATTTCAACATCATAATCATAATTTAATTTCGTCCAGTTATTTACTGAATTTAGTGAAAACTGATGTGTCTCAGATTCATTAAAAACTTCAAATCTTAGTTTCCATTTGGCTTTGTTTTTCAACAAATAGTTAAATTCTTTTCCATTTGCTTTTTGTAGCCTAATAACCATATGACCTTTGAGATTAAAGGTAATGTCTCCTATCTGGCTTTCATTCTTAAAAATATCGACTTTACTTGTCCAAATATTTTTTGGCTTGATTACAATATTGTTTCCGTTCAATGCGGTTTGAGCTTTTTCTGAAAACCAATTAGTATAAGCTAATTCACAAACCTCATCATCATTCTTGATTAGTTTAAAATTACCTTTTCCAGAACTTGATATTATTTTCATTGCATTTGTTTTTTATTACACCTAACTAGTATATATGAGTAATTTAATTAAAAACCATATGCTAACCATATAATTTTGGGCGTATATGAGAACTTTTTACGAATTTCAACAATTGTTGATAATTTAGTTGGGAGGTTCTCTCTTTCGCGAAAGCGAAACTTTTCTAAAACAACTTTTTTCTCAATCCTATAATGCTTGCGGTGCAAACGATAAAAACGAATAGCAATCCCAGACCTATGCCTATTTCATTATAGAGCAATTTACCGGTGGCAAATAGCAAACTATAAATACCTGTTACTCCTAAAAGGAAACCTATGGTTTTGTACTGGAAGTTGTGAAACTTTGATTCTTTACCAAAGATTGCCTCGTGAAAACGGTCTATGGTGTTTTGGTCGCTACGTGCAGTGAGAAAGGTAACGACCAGCCAGGCGATGCTGGTAATCAATACGTTAATACATATCATGTACCAGCTCTCTAGCGTGCCAAAAAGTTGGTTCTCTAATCCTAGTTCTTCACTAGAGTTGATAAAAAACAATAGCGCTATAACAAAAGACACTGCCATTGCGGTAATCTCTGACCATGGATTGATGCGGTACCAGAACCATCGCAGTATAAATAAGAGTCCAGATCCTGCACCTATTTGTATAATAAGGTCAAAGGCAAATTTTGCCTCTTCCAGCACAAAGGACAGTGCTGCAGCAAGTGCCATCATGGCGACCATAGAAAGACGTCCCATGATGACTTTTTCTTTCTCGCTGGCGTCTTGTTTTATAAATCGGGCATAAAAGTCGTTTACCACATAGCTAGAACCCCAATTTAAATGGGTTGAAATGGTACTCATAAATGCGGCAACGAGCGAGGTAACGACCAGTCCTAATAATCCTGCTGGTAAGTAGGTGAGCATGGCTGGATAACTTAAATCGTCTTTTATAAAACTACTATCCAGATCTGGAAAAGCCGTTGCTAGCGATTCTAGATTTGGGTAAATGATTAAGGAAGCGAGTCCTATAATGATCCATGGCCATGGACGCAGTGCATAATGTGCTAGATTGAAGAAAAGTACTGCCCAAGTGGCGTTTTTCTCGTCCTTGGCAGCCAGCATTCTTTGTGCGATATAACCGCCGCCGCCAGGCTCAGCTCCAGGATACCAGGTGCTCCACCATTGTACGGCAATAGGAATAATAAAAATACCCATCATCATATCGGTATTACTAAAGTCGGGCAAGAGGTCCAGTTTTTCTTGTACGTTAGGATGCGTTATTAAGTTGGCCATTCCATTGATTTCTGGCAAATCGAGAATGTACCAGGTCGCCCATATCGATCCTACCATCGCAATGATGAATTGGACAAAATCAGTTATTAAAACGCCTTTTAAACCTCCCAAAAGCGAGTAAGCTAGAGTAACAACAGAGGCATAAACTAAAGTGGTTCCTGCACTAAAACCGAACATTACATGTCCTATCTTAATAGCAGCAAGGCAAACAGTTGCCATAATGATAATATTAAAGACAACTCCTAAATATATAGCTCTAAAACCACGCAAGAACGCAGCGCTTTTACCGCTGTAACGCATTTCATAAAACTCAAGATCTGTAGTAATGCCGCTACGGCGCCATAATCGTGCATAAAAGAATACGGTAAGCATACCGGTTAATAGAAACGCCCACCAGACCCAATTTCCAGAAACGCCATCGGCTCTTACGAGTCCAGCGACCAGATTAGGCGTGTCTGCAGCAAATGTGGTAGCAACCATAGAAACTCCTAAAAGCCACCAAGGCATATTTCTACCAGATAGATAGAAAGAAGAACTGTCTTTAGAGCTCTGTTTAGACACGATGACTCCTATAGCTAGAGAGACTAAAAAGAAGCAAATAATGATGCAAATGTCTATGATTTCCAGTTTCATAAAAAAAAGTTATTAACGATAACGTTTGAATTTTGTAAAAATGCTAAATATAAAATAATTAGCTGCTTTCAACGGTAAAACTTTAATAGATTAGCATGGTTATTATTAAAAATGCAATGAATAGTAAAATAAATAAAATAGGTGTACTTACTTCTGGAGGTGATTCTCCAGGTATGAATGCCGCTATACGATCTGTAGTTCGTACCTGTGCTTTTCATGAAATTGAGTGTGTAGGAATATATAGAGGTTACCAAGGTCTTATAGAAGGTGACTTTAAAGAAATGAATGCACGTAGTG
>MAAC01019777.1_pt1 | contig 15187 bp, 10 predicted proteins | sample 1115981 | NCBI WGS metagenome assembly MAAC01 (sample SAMN04961126, study PRJNA320927) | seawater metagenome | isolation source: sample BD02T64 sea water enriched with oil for 64 days | place: USA:Gulf of Mexico | collected 2013-07-27 | reverse complement strand
TTAGCCAAGCAAACGCTATGACGAGTTAAGTGGCTGATTTGTTGTTGATCGTTTAATAGAAAATCTTGCTTAAGATCATGCTCTAAATGTTGTTCTGTTGAGAAGATAATTGTTAAGTTGGCTGACTTGCGATCATCTGCAGGGACAATGTTTAAGCCGGTGATGTCACTGAGGTGAGCTAAATGTAATTCAGTGATTTCTTGGTGTAATTCTTTATCTGCAGTTCGGTGTTCAATGGAATAATAAATGGGTTGCTGCCATTTTCTTAATCTACTGACGGCCGTTGAATACTCATTATTTAATGCAATTTCAATAAAACTATTGGTAATGTAGTCAGGGGTTTGCCAGTGCGCGGGTTCAGCAAAGCTAGGGCTGAGAAACAAAAGGAAAAGGATGATGAAAAAATGGCGCGCCTGACAGGAATCGAACCTGTGACCTTCAGTTTCGGAAACTGACACTCTATCCAACTGAGCTACAGGCGCTTTTGGCGATTTTTTTATAAACATAGTAATACCAGCCAAGGCGATGAATTATACGTATTTGTATGAGTTTCCGCTATATTTTCATTACTGTCTTTGCAGTGTGACAGGCTTCCTTTATTAAAAATAGTAAAAGTTTTTTCCTACCAGCAGCTCTGTAGTTGGGAATACAAAAATGGTAGGTAATTTACTTTTCAGTTCGATTTATGTTGAGCCTGCATCCTTAAAACGTAAATCTATGGATGAGTATGAACTAACACATTGAGTATTAACTAGTTCTAAGCTATGGTTTATGTAAACCCTAAAAGAAGAATATTTCATATGACGTTAGGCTCAAATGAAATCTTAGTTGAACAAACACGGCAATTATTCCAGGCCGCATTAGCCTCTAATGTTGTGCAAATAGGTATAGTTGCTGTTTTCTATGGCATATTCAACGATATTCTAGATCATGACTTATTGTTGCTTTGGTGTTTAATTGTTTCTAGTGTAGCCGGATCTCGGCTAGTACTTTATTGGCTGTACAACCGAACGAAAGAGCTTAATGATGTCAAACATTGGTTGAGGCTCTTTACCTTTTTATCTGCATTGGCAGGTATAGCATGGGCAAGTTTTAGCTTGTTCTATTTGGTGACGGAAGATTCGGCCTTAAAAAGTGTCTTTATCATTTTGACATGTGGAATTTTAGCTGCGGCAGTTCCCATTTTTGCTGCATGGAGTTCAGCTTATTATGCAAATACACTTCCGCAATTTATAGTTCTGTTATCCGTATTACTGTATTCACAAGAAACAGTGGCAAGTTATATTGCTGTTGCTTTGGTGATTTATTACGCCATGCTCATTTCTGTGAATCGAGACGCAAATAGAAATATTTTAAAAGCATTATTGTTACAACATAAAAATGACTCTTTAGTTACAAAATTAAATGTTGAAATTCAACAACGCGAGCAGTTAATTACAGAGCGTACACATGATTTAGTTAATGCTAACCATCAGCTGCTAGATAGTGAATCAAGGTTACATTCCATCATCGAATATTCGCCGGTAGGCATTTTCTACTACGACATTACTAGCACTTTGCTCACTGTTAATAAGCACCTTGAAGAGATACTAGCAACTGATCGTGACGTATTAATTGGATTTAATATGCTGGAAAATGTAATTGATCAGCAGATGTTAGAAGCAATAAAACAGTCGTTGGCAGGAAATGTGGGGCAATATCATGGGAAATATACGTCAGTGAATGGCAATCACACGGTATTTTTGCATGCTGAATTTGTTCCCATCTATTCAGAGCAGGGTACTGTGAGTGGCGGTGTCGGGATGTTTGAGGACATTACCGCGAAAGAGGATGCCAGTGCCAGATTAACTAAACTTTCACGTGCAGTTGAGTGTAGCCCCAATGCCGTCATCATTACCAGTGCGGATGGTGATATCGAGTATACCAATCCTAAATTTTCACTGTTGACTGGTTATGCTGACGAGGAAGTGATCGGAAAAAAACCGACCTTATTTCACCTTGAACCGGAAAATTCTGCGGTCTATCGCCAAATATGGAAAACAATTCGTTCAGGAAAAGAATGGCGAGGTGAGTTACAAAATCGGACAAAAGATGGTGAACTATATTGGGCGCAACATTATATTGCACCGGTCACGGATAGTGAGGGAAAAATCACTCATTATGTTGGCATACAAGAAGATGTGACTGCGGCCAAAGAGATTTCGAAAAAATTATCGTATCAAGCATCACATGATGAACTTACCGGTTTAATTAATCGCCATGAATTTGAGCGCCGTCTCAACCGTGTTGTTGCTACGGCAAAAAAAGATGGCTCACAACATGCCTTATGTTTTCTAGATCTTGATCAGTTTAAAATTATTAACGATACCTGTGGTCATATTGCTGGTGATGAATTGTTGCGTCAATTAGGCGGAATATTAAGCGATTATTTACGAAAACGAGATACTCTAGCTCGGTTGGGTGGCGATGAGTTTGCTATTTTGATGGAGCATTGTGATTATGAGCATGCTACAAGAACCGCGAATGCTGTGCGACGATTAGTCGAGCAATTCCAATTTTTATGGGAAGAACATATTTTTAGCATCGGGGTAAGTATCGGTGTGACAGAAATTAATCAGAAAACGGCTTCATCTACCGAAGCATTAATTCATGCAGATTCTGCTTGTTATGCGGCTAAAGATTTAGGACGAAATCGAGTCCATCACTATCGTCACAACGATGAGCAATTGGCCAAACGGGAAGGGGAGTTCCGTTGGGTTAATAAAATAAAACAAGCATTGGCCGAAAATAGTTTTTTATTATATGTCCAACCGATTATATCGTTAGCGGATACTGATCATGGCCGAATATATGAAGTATTACTGCGTTTACAAGGAGAGAATGGCGAGGTTATTTCTCCTGGATCATTTCTTCCTGCAGCTGAGCGTTATAACCTATCTGGCCACATCGATCGCTGGGTCATAGATCATACTTTTTTGTGGTTAAAAAATCATTTGCAGCAACTGGATGAATTGGATCACCTGGCGATCAACTTATCGGGTTGTTCATTAGGCGATGATGCTCTTTTAGGTCATATTATTAAGCAGATCCAAGTGTATAACTTACCGTCGCACAAGATTAAATTCGAAATAACGGAAACAGCCGCGATAGCTAACCTCAGAGATGCACAAGTGTTTATAAAAACGTTAAGTGAATATGGCTGCTTATTTGCTTTAGATGACTTTGGCAGCGGTCTATCATCGTTTGCCTATCTTAAAAATTTACCCGTTGATTCGCTTAAAATTGATGGCATGTTTGTTAGAGATATTCTCGATGATGCAATTGATGAGGCTATGGTGAAATCAATCAACGAAATAGGTCATGTTATGGGTATGAAAACTATTGCTGAATTCGTCGAAAGTGATGCAATAAAAGATCGTCTTCAAGAAATGGGCGTTGATTATGTTCAAGGTTATGCTATTGGTGAACCGAGGCCAATGGAAACCGTTTCATTGTCATGATTGAATACGGGTTAGGATGTTGGTTTTATCTTTTCCAGCTTCCAAATTTCATTATTGTATTCTTCCATCGTACGATCAGTAGAAAACTTGCCACTGTATGCTGAGTTAAGAATGCTCATTTTAGTCCAGCGTATTTTATCTTGATAAGCTAGTTCTGCTTGATGCTGTGCATCAATGTAGCTGCGGAAGTCGGCAATGGTCATCCAAGGGTCATTATGACTGGTAAAGGCATTAACCACATTGTTAAAGCGGTTGGGTTCAAATTGATTGAAATGACCGCCTTCTAATAAATCCACCACGCGCTTTAGATCTTCATCTTGGGCAATAATGGCGCGTGGATTATAGCCAATCCGTTTTTCACTGACTTCATCTTCGGTTAAGCCAAATAAGAAGAAGTTGTCATCGCCCACTTCTTCACGGATCTCTATATTGGCGCCATCTAAGGTTCCTATTGTGACCGCACCATTCATCATGAACTTCATATTACCAGTACCGGAAGCTTCTTTACCGGCCGTTGAAATTTGTTCGGAGAGATCAGCTGCGGGACAAATTATTTCCATAGTTGAAACTTGATAATTAGGCAAGAAAACGACTTTTAACCAATCACCAATATCAGGATCATTATTAATGACCTCAGCCACATTATTAATTAATTTGATAATGTCTTTGGCCATCTCATAACCAGGGGCCGCTTTACCACCAAACAAAACACAGCGTTTCACTATGTTATTGGTATCGCCGCGTTTAATGCGATCGTAAAGGTGAATAATATGTAATACATTAAGTAATTGCCGTTTATATTCGTGGATACGTTTAACTTGAATATCAAACATAGCATCGGTATTAAACGTAATATCACACTTGTCTTTGACCAAATCGGCGAGTCGCTGTTTGTTTGCTTGTTTGGCTAGCTGCCACGATAGTTGGAACGTGTCTTTGTCAGCATAAGGCACCAAGTTTTCAAGTTGACTGAGATCGGTAATCCAGTCTGCGCCGATCGTGTCAGTGATGAGCTTACTTAGTTCTGGGTTACACCAAGCCATCCATCGACGTTGAGTTACACCATTCGTTTTATTATTAAATTTTTCAGGCCAGAGTTGATGAAAATCATGAAATAGACCTTTTTGTAATAATTCAGAATGGAGAGCGGCAACACCATTGACTGAGAAACTACCGACGATAGCAAGATGAGCCATTCGCACTTGTTGTTGATGGCCTTCTTCAATAATGGACATTCTGGCAAGACGTTGTTTATCACCAGGCCAATGTCGCGCAACTTCACTTAAGAATCGGGCGTTAATTTCATAAATTATTTCTAAGATCCGCGGCAGTAAACGACCAAACATATTTACCGGCCAGCGTTCTAATGCTTCGGGCAATAAGGTGTGATTGGTATATGCCATGGTTTTACTAGTGATTGCCCATGCCTTATCCCAACTAAGTCCATGCTCATCTAACAATAACCGCATCAACTCTGCGACAGCCACAGTGGGGTGAGTATCATTTAATTGGAAACAGTTTTTTTCGGAAAAATCATCGAAGTTTTCACTGTGGGTTGTTACCCAGTAATCAAGAATGTCCTGCAAGCTGGCGGATGCGAGGAAATATTGCTGACGTAAACGCAGCTCCTTACCATTCTCACTACTGTCGTTGGGATAGAGTACCATGCTGATGTTTTCGGCTTCATTTTTAGCCGCAACGGCATCTGGGTAAGAACCGGCGTTAAAGTCTTCTAGGTTAAATTCATCCGTTGCCGACGATGTCCACAAGCGGAGTTTGTTGACCGTACCATTTTGATAGCCGGGGATGGGGATATCATAGGGCACGGCTAAGACATCATTTGTATTTACCCAATGCACCTCGGTTTCGCCATGCTGATTTTGACGGAATTCAGTATGGCCGCCAAACTTAATTCTTTGGGTGAATTCGGGTCGTTCTAGTTCCCAAGGGTTGCCATCGCGTAACCAATGATCTGGCATTTCAATTTGGTTGCCATTCTCAATGCTCTGCTGGAACATGCCATATTCATATCGGATGCCATAACCGGTAATAGGCAGCTGTAGCGTGGCACAGCTATCAATAAAGCAGGCTGCTAGTCGACCCAAACCACCATTTCCTAATCCGGCATCATGTTCTAATTCGGTTAATTCTTCGAAATTTAGACCGAGATCATGCATTGCTTGAGTAACGGCTTGTTCTAGACCAAGGTTTAACGCCGCATTACCCATGGCGCGGCCCATGAGGAATTCCATGGAGAGATAGTAAGCCTGTTTGCATTTAGATTTTGCATAAGTATGGCGAGTGTGTTTCATTCGCTCAAACAAACGATCGCGTAAGGTTAAGGCAATAGCCGAGTAAAGATAATGCCCGGATGCACAGCCTTTGTCTTGTGCTAGATGATTGCCGTAATAACTTTTGAAGTCATGGGCGAGCGCAGCTTTATCCATGCCTAAAGTAGGCGCGTTATACAATTCTGGGTTGGGATTAACAGTACAAGCGTATCTAGGGCTCATAGGGCTGTCCTTAAATATCTAGCGATTGTCAGAGTGGACGGCGATAAAGCCATCACGATTTGGCATCTTTATCTTAGGTAGCGATTGTTCATCAAGTACTGCTTCTGAACTTACTATACCATCCTTGCTCAAAATATAAGCACACAAGGCATAGACCTCATCTGCAGATAAAGAAAAGGGTGCATTGATCGGCATGGCTCGACGGATATAATCAAATAGGGTGGTGGCGTAAGGCCAATAACTATTGACCGTTTTTTCAGGATAATCACTGGTTAATGAACCCACTTCACCCATTAATGGTTCAGCGCTAGCACCAATGCCATCAGGTCCATGACAACCTGCACATTGGAGTGCAAACAGTTTGGCTCCTTGGGCTGCAGTACCTTGACCTGGAGGGAGGCCTTCACCATTGGGTGAAATGGATATATTCCATTGTGCAGAGTGACTCAGTTCATTGGCTGCTTTGCCTAAAGCTTGGAATTCACTTTCTGCATAGCTAGGTGATAAAAAGAAAATCAGCCAAGCTACTACCATGAGAGCTTTAGAAGCCATATACATGATTGATGTCTCCTTCTTCAGTGATTTCCCAACTAACAATTGCGTTGTAATGAAAAAATCCATGTCTTCCGCGATTCTCAACTAAGGCTTCACGAGTCGGCTGCACATAACCTGTTTCATCGGTGGCTCGGCTTTGCAAAATGGCATAGTCACCTTGCCAATGCCACGGCAAATTAAAGCGAGTAAAGGCTTTCGATAAGATTGGTGTTTGTAATTCTGCATCTACCCAGGTATCACCACCATCAGCAGAAATCTCGACGCGAGTAATTTTTCCCCGCCCGGACCAAGCCAAACCACTGATTTGATAAGTACCTGGATTATCCTGCAACATCATGCCTAGGGAGGGTGAGGTAATTAACGACTTGGCCTCCATCAAAAAGGTGAATTGGCGAGCCTTGCCATCAGGTTGTAATTCGGTATATTGCGCCGTTTCATCACGTGACATCAGCGGCTCGTCAGTCAAGCGTAATTGGCGTAACCATTTCACATTTAAAATGCCTTCCCAGCCGGGCAAAACCAGCCGTAACGGGTAGCCATTTTCTGGTCGGAGACGTTCGCCATTTTGATATAAAGCAAGCAATGCGTCGTCCAGCAGTTTATCAAGCGGGATGCTGATATTTAATGCTGCTGCATCGGCGCCTTCGGCGATCACCCATTTTGCATTGGGCTTAATGCCGGCTTCTTGCAGTAAAAGTTTGACAGGGATGCCGGTCCATTCAGCATTAGATACCAGACCATGGGCATAACCTGCTTGAGTTTGAATAGGATTGGTACGCCAGCCACTATTGCTATTGCCACCACATTCGATAAAACAGGTGCGTGACTGCATGGGGTAACGCAATAAACTTTTCAGATCAAAAGAAAGCGGTTGCTCTACTAAGCCATCTATCAGCAAGGTATGTTGGGCTGGGTCAATCTGTGGAACACCATTATGATGGCGCTCATAATGTAAGCCATTGGGTGTGATAGTACCTTGGAGATCGTGTAATGGCGTCCACGACACACCATTGCCGGGGGCAGCAGAATTGGCTGATATCCAGCGAATAACTTGTTGTTCGTGTTCTGACGGTTGGCCATAGTTGCTAAATTCTTCGCCTGGTACTTTCATCCATTTGGGAAGAGCATCAGGGAGTTCAAGTTTTTCTGCACCGGCCCATACAGGCAAACTAATTGAGCTAACTAGCCCCGTTAATGCTCCCCCTAAGCCCGCCTTGTGTAAAAATTGGCGGCGATCTTCACGAACCTTATTGGCCATCTCAATTCCTTATTCTTCGCTGGTTGGGTTCTCATCTGCTAAAAACCATGAATCAAGTTTTTTAATAGCTTCTTCTTTACCCGATTTTTTGAGAGATGAAAATAATTGAATGCTGGCGGTGAGCTCACGTTTTTTTAGTTCTGCAGCAACGGTGTGCAAACTGGCCATAGCAGCGCCACGTTTTAGTTTGTCTGCTTTCGTTAATAAGATATGAACGGATAATTGTGCGCGATTTGCCCAAGCGATCATTTGAATATCAAACTCTTTTAATGGGTGACGTACATCCATCATCAACATCAGACCGCGAAGAGACTGGCGAGTTTCTAGGTACTTACCTAATGTTTGTTGCCAACGGATCTTCATTTTTTCAGGTACTTTTGCGTAGCCATAACCAGGTAGATCGACTAGCGCACGACCTTCATCCAAATTGAAAAAATTAATCATTTGAGTACGGCCAGGCGTTTTACTTGTTCTTGCCAGCGATTTGATGTCGGTAATGGTATTAATAGCGCTAGATTTTCCCGCATTAGAGCGGCCTGCAAACGCGACTTCAATGCCGGTATCATCCGGGAGTTCAGATAGCTGGGTGGCGCTGATAGTGTAATGGGCTTGGCGATAAAGCTGTGACATAGGGTCGCTCGGGATGCAAAAAGACGCTAATAAGAGTAGCATATCAACAGTTTTATTTACTGAGAGAGCGAACAGGAATAATAATGAAAAAATTATTTTCAAGCTTAATAATGAGTATGGCATTCGTGGTTGTCAGTCCGGTAATGGCTGCGGGTGATGTTTCTGCAGGTAAGGGCAAGGCGATGGTCTGCGCTGCTTGTCATGGAGCGGATGGTAATAGTCCATTGGATATGTTCCCCAAATTGGCCGGTCAGCATGAAAGCTATATTGCAAAACAGTTAGCTGACTTTAAAAGTGGGGCGCGTGTTAATGCAGTAATGGCGCCGATGGTTGCTAATTTAACTGAACAGGATATGGCTGATTTAGGTGCCTTTTATGCAAGCAACAAAGTAACACCGGGTGCCGTCTCTGAAGATTTATTAGCCGCCGGCCAAACCATCTATCGTGCCGGCAATAAAGACTCGGGTCTTCCCGCATGTATGGCTTGTCATGGTCCAACGGGTGCAGGCATGCCCGCTGCTAAATGGCCAGCATTGTCAGGTCAATATAGTAAATATGTTGAACTACAGTTGAAGGCATTTGCTGAAGGTACACGTAGCAATGATCCTAATAATATGATGACTGATATTGCTAAAAAAATGACGGCCGATGAAATGAAAGCCGTATCTGCCTACGTTGCTGGTCTACATTAATAATTAATTAAAAGAACGTCGTATGGTGTGCCATGCGACTTCTTTTTTGGCCAGTACCATCGTGTTCTGGCTTCATACGGTCCTACAATATGTCTGAAACCAGTGATTCACAAGCGCCTAGATATACGCTCGGACAGCGTATTTTTCTTTTTTTTGGGTCAATGGATCTTGCCATTACCTTACTGTTAACACTTGCAGTGGCTTCGGTCATTGGTACGGTATTACAGCAAAACCAACCCTACACGGATTATCTGATTAAATTTGGCCCTTTCTGGTTTGAAATATTTGAAACGGCAGGATTGTATGACGTTTATAGTGCGCTGTGGTTTTTAGCAATATTGACCTTATTGGTGGTATCGACATCGGTTTGTGTGATTCGTCAAACGCCATCGATGATACGAGACATGTGGCATTTACGTACCCATGTGCAAGAAAAATCCTTACAAGCGCTACGACATAACATCAGCTGGAAGGTGAGTACACCAGAAAATCAAACGGTGACAGCGTTGATGGCGGAGTTTACCAAGCAAGGATTTCGGGTTAAACAAACAGATAAAACCGATGCAATATTGATATCAGCCATGCGTGGCGGAATGAATCGATTGGGATATATTTTGACTCATTTGGCCATTATTGTGATTTGTGTCGGTGGGTTGATGGACAGTAATCTGCCGCTGAAGTTTGCAGAATGGCAGGGAAAAATAAAAGTAGAAACGCGTGATCTTGCCGTGTCGCAAGTACCTGCTAAAAGTCGGCTTTCTGTCAGTAAACAGGCATTTAGAGGCAGTATTAATATTCCAGAAGGTCGCTCTTCTGACGTTGCCTTTGTGGCGATGCGTGATGGTTATTTAGTGCAATCTTTACCGTTTAAAATAGAAGTAATCGATTTCCGCATTGAGCATTACGAAACAGGTCAACCTAAATCATTTGAAACCGATCTTATTGTGCATGATAGTGATTTGGCTGAGCCTTTAGCGGCGACAATTTCAGTTAATCATCCACTAATTTATAAAGGCTATGCGATTTATCAGGCCAGTTTTAGTGATGGCGGCTCACTATTATCGATTGATGCTTGGCCGCTAGATGATCGTATTGGCAAAGAGGCGATTGCGATTGAAACTCAGGTTTTTCAAACGTCACAATTTCGTTGGGGCGAGCAGAAAACGCAATTAGAGATCACGGCATTTCGACCATTTAATATTAATGCTGACCCCACTGACGATGATCCCGGCCGCTTGCGAAATTTTGGGCCTAGTATGGGATTTAAATTACGTTCAGAAACCGGTGAGGCGATGGAATACCTAAACTATATGTTGCCGGTAACTAGAAATGAGCGTGAATTTTATTTAAGTGGCGTGCGCGCTAGTCCTGCAGATGAGTTTGGTTATTTGTATTTGCCAGTCGATAACAATGGTGAGTTGACCGAATTTAATCAGTTCTTAAAACGAGTACGTGATAAGGCGTTAGTTTCAGCCATTGCAGGTGAAATGATGCTGGAAACACTGGCGGCTATTGATGGCAGCGAAGAAGGATTACAACAAAGTCTCCAGCAGACATTAACTATGTTAGTGGCAATGTTTGAACGCGGTGGTTTTACCACAGTGACGGAATTTATTGAGACTAGTCTTCCCGAAGCAGAACGTGAAACATTAGGGCCCGCTTATTTGGCGATGTTACGAGAGATGTTAGCGCGTATATATTTCAGCAAAGTCGATGATGAGTTAGTGGGCGAGGCTGAATTATTATTTTTGCAAGATGCAGTGGATGCGATAGGTAGTTTGCCTCGTTATGGCTCACCGGTATTTCTAATGTTAACTGACTACGAACATGTTGAAGCCAGCGGTTTACAAATTGCACGGTCACCAGGTAAACCGGTGGTTTATTTGGGCTGTGCTTTTTTGGTTGCGGGTGTATTTTTATTGTTTTATTTACCGCAACGACGTTTATGGGTATTAGTGAAGACTCAAGCGCAAGGTGTGACTGTTTTATTAGCGGGTATGAGTAACCGTAACCCTCGTGATTTTGACCCGTTTTTTGATCAGCTCACGAATACGTTAAAACAACTTAATGGGAACTCTCATTGATTTGAGCGTTCATAGTTTGTGTAATTTTATTTTGGCAATGAAGAATTGATGACAACTACTACAGGCACACTAAATTTGGTTGAAGACCGTCCATTTACACAGTGGTTATGGCGTGGTGTTATGGCGTTAGCAGCCATGGCATTGATCGCGATTTATTCCAGTGTGTTTGATATATATGAAATCAGTATTGTGATTTTTACCGCCGTGGCGATGATGTTCTTGGGACAAAACTGGTCTGGATTTAGATGGCACAGTCTTGCTGTCACGATATTAAGCCTATTGGCGATACGTATATATGGCAATGACCTAACACTGGGGGAAACAGACTTTTTCTTAAGTTATCTCTTAGCCAGTCAGTCTGCTTTTATGTGGATGAGCGCACTATTTGTGATGGCAACGGTGAGCTACTTTGCCGGATTGTTATTTCGTTCTGAATTTACAGCAAAGGTAGGAACTGGCTTAACTTGGTCTGCCGCTACTATGGGCATGATTGGTTTAATGGTGCGTTGGAAAGAATCATATCTAATTGGTGCCGATGTAGGCCATATCCCCGTCAGTAATCTTTATGAAGTATTTATTTTATTTTCGGTGATAACGGCGTTAATTTATTTGTTTTATGAACGTCGATATCAGATCCGAAGTTTAGGTGGGTTTGTTCTTTTAGTGATTAGTGCCGCTGTTGCCTTCCTGCTCTGGTATGGCTTTGAACGAGGTGCACATGAAATTCAACCCTTAGTGCCTGCCTTACAAAGTTATTGGATGAAAATTCATGTACCGGCCAACTTTGTTGGTTATGGCACCTTTGCCATGGCGGCGATGATTGGTGTGGCTTATCTTTTAGTTTCATGGCAACAAACTAAAAATCCTAATGGAAGACTAGTGGAGGCAATGCCATCACTCGCCGTTATGGATGAATTAATGTACAAGGTCATCGCCTTAGGTTTTGCCTTTTTCACGGTAGCAACAATTTTAGGCGCTTTATGGGCGGCAGAAGCGTGGGGTGGATATTGGTCATGGGATCCAAAAGAAACTTGGGCATTAATTGTATGGTTAAATTATGCAGCATGGTTGCATATGCGTATGACTAAAGGCTGGAGTGGCAATCCGATGGCCTGGTGGGCAGTGATAGGTTTGTTTGTCACTCTGTTTGCATTTTTAGGCGTCAATATGTTCCTGACGGGCTTACATTCATACGGCACCTTATAGTAAATAAAAATCGTTAATAATTAAGGATGGAAAAATGAAAAAAATAGTGACAGCAGTATCAGCGATAGCAGGATTATTATTATCCTTCACCACCATGGCAATGCCAATGGCATTTGTTGAAGGTGTACATTACCATCCAACTGCCCAACGTTTAGCAACGAGCGATGACAAAGTTATTGAGGTCGTAGAATTATTTTCATATAGCTGCCCACACTGTTTTCGTTTAGATCCATTAGTAACAGAATGGAAAAAAACGCTGCCTGAAAATGTGAAATTTGTGGCTGTGCCGGCCATTTTTCGAGATAGTTGGTTGCAGTTAGCAAAAGTATTTTATGCTGCAGAATCAACAGGTGACTTGAAAAAGTTACATAGCGTTATCTTTAATGCCATACACGTAGAAAAGCGTCGATTGACGACTGAAGAACAGTTATTAGACTTTGTGGCTGAACAAGGTATTGATCGTGATACGTTTGAAAAAGCGATGAATTCATTTTCAGTGAAATCAAAAGTTAAAAAAGCGTTAGTGATGAGCCAAACATCTGGTATTACAGGTGTTCCATCGATGGTTGTAAATGGTAAGTACCGTACAGATGCACCTGCAGCTGGCAGTATGGAAGAGATGTTAAAAGCGGTTGATTTCTTGATTGAACAAGAGGCGGCTGGCCAATAATTTGGCGTTAAATTGTAGTAAATATTTTACTTACAGGGATGTAGGTAATAGGCGTTTGATCAATTTTAATCCTCGCTAGCGCAGCGATTTCTGCCTCCTTCTTTTGCTTGATATAAGGCCTTGTCTGCACGCTTAAAAACATCGTCTATTGAATCGCCAGGCCTAAAGGTAGCAAGTCCTGCTGACGCGGTGATAAAGACACGCTTATCTTCATAATGGAATTTAGATAGTTCGACTTTCTCGCGAATTTTGTTAGCGAGTGTCAACGCATCTTCTAAGCGTGTTTCGGGGAAAACACCCATAAACTCTTCACCGCCAAAACGAGAAATAAAATCAGCATCACGGGTGGCTTTTTGAAATATACGAGCAATCGTCCTTAATACTTTGTCACCAGCCGCATGACCATAATTGTCATTAACTCGTTTGAAGAAGTCGACGTCCCAAATAATGATACTTAGTGGTGATTGGTACCGCTGCCAACGAGCAAATTCTTTGTCTAGAATTTCATTCAACGCTTGGCGGTTCCAAATACCCGTAAGCGCGTCTTTGAGGGCTAAATTACGAGACTTCTCAGCAGACTCACGTAACACTGTGGTTTCTTGTTCCATTGTCTGTATGCGTTGATTAAGTTCGATAATCTCTTTTTGAGATTGTTCAAAACGATCGTGATCTGATTTTTGGTACAGTTCAAAATGTTGATCCAAAAAATCTAATCGCTCACTGACCGTTGATTTTAATTGTTCTAAATCATTGGCACCTTGAACATTGTTTCGTAGATCTACAAACTCATCCTCTACAGCTTGACCAATAATTTCCCGTTCTTTAAATGCTTCTGCATTGTGATCGCCCGTTTCTCTAATATGCTGATCTAACTCATTTAGTCGCGTAGTGAGTGATGTTAAAAACTCTTGATATTCTAGCTTTTCAGTGATCACCATAGAGCCAAGCGTGCTAACAATGTCAGCAATCTCATTAATGGCCTGAGGAAGGTCCTCATCATCAATACCTTTTTCCAGCTTCAGGCGGAGCTTAGTTGCTTGTTTACTTAAATCTGTTGGCAGCGATAGGCGTTCAAGTAACTGCATCAACATTACGTTGAAAGGGGGAGTGTCATCCTCGTCATTTAATAGTGATGCAGGGTCACTTTCATTCGCTTTATTCTGTTGTTGAACATCGTTTTTTGCTGGTTTTCCAATACCGAATAGATGAAAACTAAACCGGCGAGCTGGCTTTTCAGTTCCATCAGGTAAACAGCTGTTGAGCAACAGTAAAAGCTCAGGAAGGAGGGTGCTGACTTCACTACTAGAGGCCAATTTAAGTTGTTTAGCTAATTTACGCGCATCAGCTTTATATGGTTTTCTAAGTTTTAATGACTTTAATAAATCGGCGAGAATTTCACCAGAAGACTGAGTACTATCCTTTGCTTTGTCGACTTCCATGCGAGCAATGGCTTTTTCCATTTGCTCGAGGATGTACTGAATATCTTTCTGCTCACCATTGTTGCCACGTAATACTTTGCGTAATGATTTTAGCTGTTTATCTAAAGATGAATCTAAACCTTGAGCAGCAAGTGCTAAACGGCCTAAGCTACGTTGTAATAACTCATCGTAACTTTGCTGCTGCTCTAGTGTGGTGATTGATTGGTAGTATTTTTGTTTCCATTCTTCTAATTGTTGCTTTAAATCATCATTCGCCATTCTAAAGTCCTTTATTACAGGGCTGACGGAAATTGTGATGGAGTGGTATCCATATCAAGTTCAGGAACATCACCTGTTTGTTGGTGATGTAATAAAATATCGTAATAGCGACGAATATTATCAATATAATGCACTGGTTCGCCACCTCGGGCATAACCATAGCGTGTTTGTTCATACCATTGCTTTTTAGATAATAAGGGTAATATTTGCCGAATATCTGACCACAGGTCTGGATTCTTATCTTGGCGCTGCGTTAATACGCGTGCATCTTCGATGTGACCGTAACCTAAGTTATATGATGCTAGGGCAATCCACAGCCGATCAGGTTCAGTGATGCGCTCAGGCAAGCGATCCCGAATATAAGACAGGTATTTTGCTCCAG
>MAAC01018030.1_pt1 | contig 15189 bp, 17 predicted proteins | sample 1115981 | NCBI WGS metagenome assembly MAAC01 (sample SAMN04961126, study PRJNA320927) | seawater metagenome | isolation source: sample BD02T64 sea water enriched with oil for 64 days | place: USA:Gulf of Mexico | collected 2013-07-27 | reverse complement strand
AAGAAACCGGAGCTGTAATTGGACTCACGGCAGTTCAAAATCAAGGGCGCTATGGTGGAGTTGACTGCGTTGGGGATTTGATCGTTCAATTTCGAGAAAAGGACAGTAAGTTTTCAAACCCCGGGCTTGTTAATGCTGGTGTCTATGCCCTGAAAAAGAAAGCTATAGGTGAGTTTCTCAAGCTTCTGTCATCTCTTGAAATCGATGTCTTTTCTGCCATGGCAGTACAAGGTTCTATTCGGGGAGTAGAGCTCAAGGGCTTTTTTATTGATATAGGGTTGCCCGAAACGTTGGAGTATTCCAGAGAACACCTTCTGGATCATTTACACTAAAGGCAACATCGGGAGCAGGATCTAGATTATAATTGGAAAGCTCTAATCCTAAATGATTTGATTAAAGAGAGATCCGTCAAAGTTTATTCAGTCTTATGTCTCTCTGGTAAATGTCGAATAAATCATACCCATCCCATATATGTGAAAATGCATGACTTTGACCAATCGGGGTAATGTTATCAAAAAATAATTCTGTGGAATTATTGATCAACGTTATTATATCAGCTTCTGAATATCCAAAATAAGCGAGTGTTTGTTCTTTTGCGGTTAGGAGTGGTTGAATATCGGAGATCTTCGATAGAGAAGTTTCGACGAGTAACCCATTACCATGATGATGCTCGTGTATACTCTGCAAGTTTTCTTTGTTAAAAGTTACCATGTCTAAAATTGAGATGTTTGAAGAGCCGTAATGCAAACTGCTCTTATCCAAAAGGGCCATGAGACTATAAAGACTGTCCTGTTTTTCAACAGAATTACCGATCTCTTGGCTATAATGATGATTTTGATTCACCGTATCCAGTAGGACATGCAGTTTCTTCTTCGCTGGTACAAGGTGATTATCGTCTCCGATCCAGCAGAGAATTTTGGGAGAAGTGCAGGCTTTTTGATCAAACAGTGTGATATCATTGTATAACTGTTGAGCGATCTTTTTTTGTTGGTCTTTTGTGGTTCCCAGAAAATATTTTGCGTTAATGAGTGACCAGGAAAAACGATCTGCGAAGCTTATATCCATTGCTTTAGGCGCCAGAGGCACTTGACGTATCTGACGGATTGTTTGGTCGCCGCCCCATATTACACGTAGGTCACATTCCCTCGAGAAGTACTCTGTTATTTCTCTTTGATGATCATAGGAAAAAATACGAAGGTTCTCAGATATTTTCTTGTTTATCTGGTCGTTAAGTAGATTTTTAATTAAATCGCAGAGTAAATAAGAAATTTCTGGAGCGTTCGGAGATAAACGTATGATCGTTTTATTGCCCGTCAACAAGGCCAAGGCCAATTGATAGCAGAAGAGTGATCCAACATTCGTTGGTGGTGTAAGGAACACTACACCACGAGATCGCTTAATGACATTTCCTGCTTCATTATGCGAGATTCTTGTCCGTATAAGGGGGATTATATTTCCGCGACGGAGCCAGAAGGCCAGCGCAGATAATTCTGGATCTTGACTATGAACGGACGATGAAAATATCTGTTTGGAAATATTGTTTAAAAAATCAACGACTGTATCGCAATATGGGGGAAGGTTGCATTCACGAAAGAGAGGGGCAGAATCAAGGTCAGCTAATGTCAATTTTTGCTTTGTTGGCACAATTTGCTCTAACTCCATGAGACCTAGCCTACCTTCGAAGCATGGGTGTCGCTACAGCCTCTAACTTCGGCTTTTGGGGCGCGTCTGGTTATCTCAAGGCCATGAGTGTTTTTATTGTGAGTTCCTTGATGAAGTATGCCCATGTCGCTTGTCAAAATGGAATGTCCTGGATAGCTCAGTGGTAAGAGCGAGAGCAATTGAACTAGGCCCTCTTGACCGTAGGGAAGGGGCTCAAGAGTAAAGGGATCTCTAATAATGACATCAGAGAAAGCAGGAGGGTACAGGAACCCGTCGAGGCCTTCTAGGTAAATACTGCCGATCTGCTCTACCAGGCCATAAAAATTAAAACACTTTGATAGCTTTGTATTGTTTAAAAATGCTTTTTTGAACGCGCTCGGACTTACGGCTTGTTCCTGCATTTTCTTCCATCCGCCACTGTGGATTAGAATCCCGTTTTCCAGATTAATTTCTGGAGGGCATTTTTGCAGAAAGTACATCCAAACCATAAAGGTAAAGCCAAATATAAGAAATGGCTGTCCGCTATGTTCGCTTAAAAATCGGGTGAGCTGTTCCTGATCCAAATTGAGGTCGTTATCGAGAGCAAAGCAATGTGAATGTCCAAATCGCATTAGCCCCAGAATGCCTGCTCCCCTTGCTGTCAAAGGTTTTGTTCTGATGGATGAAGGGGCATCGATAATCAACATTGGCAACCGCTTATCACCAATAACGAATTTAAGGCTCCGAGTTAAACCGAGGGATTGTCGTTTACTTGTTTCTTTATCCAGAAAAATCTGGCTTGGTTTTTGCCCGGTCGTGCTGCTGGAAGCAAGAATATTTACAATGTTGCCGGATTCTTGAATGCTATGGAGTTCTAAGCGTTTGAACAAGTTGACCGGAATAAACGGTATGTCTTCTAATGAACGACACTTTTCAGGAGCATACTTGATGGCGTGGAGAATATTGCGATACCCCGGGCACTTTGATTTGTGATACTCCGTAAGTTGTTTGAGACCATCAAAGAGTAGTTGATCTTTTTCCTCTTGTGGAAGAGCAGGGGCGGTATGGTTAAGAATACGATCTAGATTCATATCATTTCACTGAGCGTCTGATAATCCAATTTCCCAGATGTCAGCCTTGGCAGATGATCTAGTTTATGAAACTTAACATGCCCGCCTGGTATTTGATAAGTTTCGTTGAATGCTGCTTTGAGCTGATCGGTCTTATGAGATTGGTCTGTTGCTATGTGTAGGCTATTTTCTTTTTCGATGACAATACAGGGGCAAAGGGTAGACAAGTGGTTTTCCATGTCGTCGAGATTCAATCGGAGACCGTATAGCTTGGCTATACGCTTTAATCGCCCGGTAATGTAGAGAAAGCCTTCCTCATCCAAGTATCCCAAATCTCCGGTTGAAAGCCGCGCGTTCATCTGGTCCGGTAAATAGAGATCGTTACGCTCCGTTGCGTAACCCTGCATAACGTTGGGGCCAGAAAGTAGGATTTCGCCTTGGTTCGGCTCTATTGAAATTTTACTTGATCCAATTACTTGCCCCACAGAGCCAAGTTTTTTTGCATATTTTCGAAGGTTAAAGGTCGAAATTCTCGGTGATGCTTCAGTTTGACCGTACATAATGTAGAAGTCACTATCTGCAGAAAGTTGCTTGAGAAACTGTTCTTGATGGGCTCCATCCAAGGTCCCTCCTGCAACAGAGAAGCGGGTTACATCTGGAATTCTTAAGCGCTCAACCCCAAACCTGAGTAGTGTTTGAAAATGGAAGGGAACTCCGGGGAAAAAGTTGCATTTATGATGACGCATTTCCTGCCAGAATTTTTTTTCCATAATACTGGCTGACGTGACGACAGATGTTGCCCCAGCCAGGGCGTGGCTGATTAAGACAGATAAGCCATAGGAATAATGAAAAGGTAAATGTGCATAAGCGCGATCATTTGAGGAAATCTGCATAGCGTTACAGATGTCCTGTCCGTTTATGGTCAGGTTCTCCTCGGCTAGTTTTACAAATTTTAAAGAGCCAGTGGACCCTGAAGTTGGCAAAATCAGGCGCAATTGTAAGGGGAGCTGGCGGGATAAGTCGCTCTCCTTACAGAGTATTTTCAGTTCCTCTGAATAGGGATGAGGGGTGGAAAAATAGCCTGGGATACTATTATTAACGGATTGGTCTGAAATAATAATATCCGGTGAAAACGTGGTTCTATATTTTTCCAGTGTCCGTGATGTCATCGACGGATCTAAGAGGCAGATTGTGTTATTTGAAGAGAGTAGGGACAAAACCGTCGCAACAGAACGGTAGGTATTCTGAGATTGTATAAAAATTAAATTTCCCTGCTTTCTAGGGAATATTTGTAGAAGATTGTCCCGGTGATGAAGGAGGTCAGTAAAAGAAAATACGTCACCCGTGTCTGCGGAGACTAAAGCGACTTTTGAAGTGTTATTTTGAAATGCTGTTTCTAGGCATTTCAAACTCTTAAACCTCCATCAACCTGTAGAGTCTGACCTGTGATAAAAGAGGACAGATCGCTGGCCAGGAACAGGGCAGCTTTTGCAACATCGTTCGGAGAACCCAGCCGACCTAGTGGGGTGTTTTCAATATGTGATCCTATCGCACGATCACTAAGATGCTCGATCATGTTGGTTTCAATCAGGCCGGGAGCAAGTGCGTTCACCCGAATGCCTTGCGGCCCCAGTTCTTTTGCTGCGGATTTCGTTATCCCGATTACAGCGGCTTTCGATGCTGCGTAAGCTGTTTGGCCTGCTGCTCCTTGAACGCCGATTATTGACGAAAGGTTGATAATTGACGGAGCGGTACTTTTTCTCATCAATCTGGAGGCAAGCTGTAAACAGTGGAGAGTTCCAAAGGTATTGACGCTAAAAATTGTTTCCAGGTTATCCGCGCTGATCATACCAATCAGGCGATCTTCTAAAACCCCTGCATTGTTGACCAGAATATCCAAGCCCTTTACCTGCTTAAAAATCTCCTTAAACATCTGTTCGACTTGGGGAAGATCAGAAAGATTGGCCGCAAAGACTGGCGGCCTGTCACCTGTGATGTTTTCTATTTCCTGGGCTGTTGCCTGACAGTGTTCTTCTGTGACACCGTGAAGGATGACTTTGGCTTTGTTCTTTGCAAAAAGGCAGGCGATTTCTTTACCAATTCCTCTTGAAGAGCCAGTTACCAGTGCAACTTTATTTTCGAGTAATGTTGTCAATCCCATGGTCTCCCAAAATAGAACAAGCCATATCGAAGCAGTTCATATCGATGATTTGCTCGGTTTCCATGAGGATATCGAATTCTGTCTCGATAGCTGCAATTAATTGCATATGCCCAACAGAATCCCATTTGGGTATGGTGTTATATTCCAGATTTTTAATCGTAGTTTCATCGTCTATCTCAAGAACCGTTGAGAAGACGTTCATTAACCGTTTAAGGGTGTGCATAATTTCTAAAACTAATAGCTCTGTTTAATCAATTTCATGGCGGACATCGTAATCTTCATTGTTGAAAATGTATTGCCAAGCCTGTCGTTTACTGGTGTCGATGAAAAGGGGTGCGCGCATATTAACGGACTTTTTCAGTTTGTCGGGCATACGACGCAAAGTCGTAACCAACATAACCCCAAGATCATCGGGCAGGATCGAAAGTTGTTGGATCGCGCTGGCAAGGTTCTCGTCAGATATCAAGCCACTTGAAAGATCATAAGGCTTGAGAATGAAGGTAAGGTCTGCTTCATCAATAGACTGCAATAGCATAAAACCGTCTAATACAGGTATCGGTGATACACTTAGGCCATACTCTTTATACTCTGAAAACCCGATCATTCCACGGGGCATCTTGATGGTTTTGTCTCGATCAATTTCCATCACGCCAAAGCGGGTTTTCAGGGTAATTATATTATTTGTTACTTCCTCGGTCTTCGGCATTGTGATCCCGGCGAAATCCTGAGCTTTATAAATAGGGTCTATATCCAACATAATGGTCTCTCCAGTCACAATAGGCAACCATGATTAACGAATAGTAAGCGTGAAATCACAAAGACTTATCTAAGGTAATTTAAAAGTGTTATTTCATTGATCCTGGTCAGGCTGATATAAGAGGCCTGAAGCTGAACTTGATCAAAGGCTAATCTACTGGTTGCTTCGGCGACATCGATATTTTCGATTCCGGAAATTGTATTCTGAACATAAGTCTTGAAATCACCGTGTTTTTTTTCAGAACCTTCCAGAATAGAGAGCTGAGCACCCATTTGACTTCGAAAAGTTGCGACGCCATCAAGCGAGGTTTGAAGTAAATCGTAGGCTTCTTGTAACACGGTTGTGTCATCATTTACCCCTGCGTATTCAACATATGCCAAACTACGCAGGATGTTTTCAAATGTGGGATCGTCGGCGGTAATGCCGTAAGTCAGAGTAGCGTCTTGATCAATTCTGTTACTGAGCTTGACGTTGTCACCCTGGTAATAATCAAAATCGGCAGTAAAGGTGCCAGGCAGACCTGCTTGAGGTGTATAGGCCACATCATTAACGTCAACGGGGGGGGTGTCTGTCAGGCTGCCTGCAAAAAGATATCTACCTTCATGTTGTGCGTTCATTAAGGCCGTGATTTCTTGCCTAAAGCTGATTGCAAACTGATCAAGCGGGATTTCTTGAATGTTGGATCCATTAAGACCATTAGCTACATCACTGAGTAAATTTGTGATGCGTGAAGCCATGGTGGTCATGTTGGTATCCATGATCTCCAGTCTGGTTTTCGTTGTTTGAATATTTCGCTCAAACTGTGTGGTTCTTACGTTGTCGCGCTGTAAACTTGCGAGTTCAAGAGCCTGAGAAGATATGTTGGTGTACTCTTGCGTTACTTTCCCACTGGCTATTTGGACTGTTCTATCCGAAACCTTAGCCTGAGTCGTCCCCATGTTCGTTTGCAAGAGCTGATTTTGTGCATAACTTGAAACGCGTATCATCAATTATCTCCTTATGCGAGCTCTATAATCGTGTCGAGCATTTCACTGGTAATTGTTATTACTCTGGCTGCGGCGTTATAGGCGTTTTGAAAAACGATCAAATTTGCAAGTTCTTCATCCATGTTCACACCGGACTCGTTTTGCATTTTAATTTCCAAATCGCCAGTCAACGAGGTTTGGAATGATAGTGAATTGTCAGATGCCTGTGTTATGGTCGCGCTATAGGAAAGCATTACCCCTGCATATCCACCGAGTGTTGTCGATGTTATGTCCGGACCATTTGTGACGCCGTTAAAGGTAAGGTTCGTTTCGAATACGCCAGCTAACTCCAGAGCGACATCATTATTACCTGGTCCCAATACAAGGTTGGGCGGTGTTCCCGTTAAGCTGCCTCGGGAAATGTTTGAAGGCTGTTCAATAATGTCTGAACGCACAATTATTCCAGAGGAAATACCCGTTTGATTACCCTGTCCTGCGACAGCCGGCACTGTTGTGGATAGCTGGGGCGTAATGAAGAAATCGTTCAGACCAAAGAAGTTTGAAAATCCATTATAATTTTCATTAACCGTATCGCCATCTGCATCGTACTGGATAATAGAGTCGCCGCCGTTTGTTGAGGCACCCGTGTCTTGAAAGGCGAGCCTTACACTACTATCTAGCTTAATCTCCAAACGGCCGTTTGCATCAAATCCGGCTGTTCCGTTTGCCCCTAAAAATGTATTTATCTGAGCTTGCACGGCTGCCGGGGTGGTTGCTCCGGCACTAATTGTACCCATTGTGCCTACAGCGGCCCCGTTTATATCGAGGAGAATCATATTAACATCACTTCCCAAAGTCATCGCTTGGGCGGTGTTTGAGAAGCTGCGAGATCCCAGAAGTGCTGCCGTGTCTAGGGCGCCTGTTCCATTGCCAAGTGGGGTATTGGCACCTCTATTATGGATACGGTTAACTTCATCCCGTAACTTTTCAGCCATTTGGTCTAATTGGTTGGTTACGGCAGGAAGAATAGTATCCCGAGCTTTAAAGAGACTTTCGAGTTTTCCTCCGGTTATGCCGGAAGTAATGTCATTTGCAGCACTGGAATTGCCTCCATCATTAAGATGAATTCCATCCAATATCGCGGGATAAGATTCGCTAGCTGTTATTAGAGTGGTTGGTCTGAAGGACAGATCGCCTTTGAAACTACCACTTATGAGGGTGTGCCCGCTTTTTGTGAGGACATTAATTTGATTTTTTTCGGTTTGGAAATACTGAATATCCATATATTGAGCAAGGGTGTTGATGGCTTGATCTCGTTTGTCTTCTAAATCAGCCGTCGGTAACCCCTGAGCGGTCTGTCCAGGAATAGTTCCATTGATTTCAGCAATAATTGCAATCTGTAACTCAATGTCTTGTACTGCTTGATTGATCTCTTGATCGGCCCGAATGCGTTCGCTCTGAACTGTATTGGCCATATCCTGTATGCGATCGGAAAGTGTGGTTGCATTGTTAACAGAAGTGAAATAGTTGGCTGAAATTTCCGGGCTGTTGCCAAGGTTTTCTAAGGACGCTGAAAAAGTATCAATTAAATCCCCAACCGAATTTTTGTTGGCAACAGTACCAAACATTTGCTGAATACGTGATAGATAACTGTTTTCAGTTTGGATTGAAGAAAGCGTTGCTGTTTCTTCTCTAAAATCACGTTGAATGAGCGTGTTTACATTTCGTCGAATTGTATCCGCAGTTACCCCAGACCCAACGCCGGCAATAACCTGTGTTTCCTGCAAAAGTACTTTGCGGGTATAATTGGGGTTATTCACATTTGCCAGGTTTGTTGAGGTAATAGCCAAAGCACTTTGGTTTACTCTCAAGCCACTCAGGGCGTTGTTTAGGGCTACGGATAGAGACATGATGTCCTCAATTCAGCGTTTAAATTTTTAGTAACACGCTGTTACTAAAGGCATTGGTTTAAATGCATTGGAGTAGCAGTTTGTGTAGATTGAGCTGATTGAGCAGCCAGGATACCTGTTTGAGAATAGCTGGTGCTATTTTTACTCTTTTGCTGCTGTACTGCTTCGACAACCGCCTGCATGAGACGTTCATTGCTCGTTTTTGCGGCGAGTAATGCCGTTTCGTTCTCTTTCACTGTCGAGTTGAGTTGTTGAATAACATCACGCAATTCGCTTTTGAGAAGAGGGTCTAGATGCTGCATGAAAGAGGGGTCATTTTTTAGTCGAGAGGTGCCCTGCTCATAAGCATTCACAAGGGTCAGTTTCTCTTCCTGCAACCCACTCATTTCCTTAATCTGCATGGCTCGAAGAAGGTCTATTTCACGGCTCATTACTGAAATTAGGCCTTTAACAGTCGCAATTACGCTGTGAACTGTTGTTTCAGGAAATTCTTTCGTTTTTAATGCTACAGACATTTAAACCTCCTGCATTTTGATGATTTCGCGATATACGGCATTTGAAATTCCAATGCCGCCTGATTCAGAGAGGGTCTTGCCGTACTCTTGAACCATGAGAGAGCGAAACATTCTCTCGCCTTGGCCGCCACCCATAGGACCATCGGTCGGGAGGCTTTCGAAAATTGGGGAAAGCATTTGAGAAATAAAGACAGCTTCGAAATCTTTTGCTGTCGCCATGGCGGCTTCCTCGTTTTTAGGATTAACATTCGCGAGGGCATTAGCCTTATTGGCAATCGAGTTACCAAAGGCACTATCCATGTATGTGTTTGTATCTATAATCATTATAGTAACTCGATATCAGCTTGAAGTGCGCCAGCTGCCTTTATGCTTTGCAAGATTGCAATCATGTCGCGTGGTCCAACGCCCAGGGCGTTTAAGCCAGTTACGACTTCTTGCAACGTGACACCAGAGGGAAGAACGGCAAGACGATGGTCGCTGTCGTCTTCGACCTGAATTTCAGTCCGATCAACAACTTCAGTATTACCTGTGTTTGAAAAAGCGTTAGGTTGGCTGACTTGCGGGGTTTCTGTGATGCGAATTGTCAGATTGCCTTGGGCAATAGCGACAGTGCTAATGCGGACATCATTGCCAATAACAATCACACCGGATTTTTCGTCAATAACGACTTTGGCCGGTGTATCGACGCTTACCAGAAGGAGTTCTATGTCGGTCAGCATGGCAACAGTGTTGCCCTTATACCGTTCTGGAACATCCACTTGAACCGTTGAAGGATCTGTGCTGATGGCTGAATTGCCACCGAGTTTGGAGTTAATTACCTGTGCGATACGGCGTGCAGTTGTCAGGTCAGGGTTTTTCAGAGCGACTTTGATGCTTTGCAACTCTTTTAAATCGAAATCAATTTCGCGCTCGATAATAGCTCCGTTTGATATCCGGCCCACAGTGGGGACGCCACGGGTGATGGTCTCTGCATTTCCGGCGGCGCTGAAGCCGTTAATTGCGATAGGTCCCTGACCAACGGCGTATACTTCACCATCTGCACCCATCAGAGGAGTAACAAGTAGTGTTCCGCCCTGAAGATTGTCTGCTGTACCGATCGCAGACACTGTCAGGTCAATTCGTGTTCCCTGGCGCGCAAAAGCAGGTAGATTAGCGGTAATCATAACAGCGGCGACGTTTTTTGTGTCGAGGTCGTCGTCACGTGCATTAACCCCAAGTCTTTGGAGTACACCAATAAGACTTTCCCTGGTGAATACGGCGTCATCGATGTCATCGCCTGTGCCATTAAGGCCAACGACTAATCCGTAACCTACTAGAAGGTTATCTCTTATGCCTTCAAAATTTGTGATATCTTTAATGCGCGATTGAGCAGAGGCTTCTCCTGTCGATACGACGTGAACCATAAACAGGGCACTGATTAGAGCGACTGTTCTGGTCAAGACGTTGAGACAATTGAATAAGCGCATTATACTACTCACTGTGATGTTCGGCCTAAGTGAAAGTGTTTTTCGGGGCCATTACTAAATGTTCTCTATACGGTATGCGAATTTCGTGCCAATATAGATAAGCCTTGACGAATGGCTTAGAACTGCCAATTTTTAAAGGAACATAGTTTTACTTCTGTTCCTTAGCTGGGTAACAATGTATGGGCTGACTTGGTAAAACTTGCCGAGACATAGTCACTTTTTTTAACAGTTGCTACTCAGTTGACGATTTTGGGAAAACAGAAAATAAAATGGACACAAAATGAAGATAAGAACGGGTTCTTCTGTAAAACCAACATCTGGCACGCGCTCAAAGCAAAAAGCGAGTGGGGTTTCTGGTAGCTTTAGTGATGCCTTGGAGACTGGTGCGGGGGAAGCCGCGTCGGACGCTGGAGGAGTAACCTCTGTTGCTGGATTGGGGGGCTTGCTATCAATACAAGAAGTCCCTGATGCCTTAACGGGTAAGCAAAAAGCGAAACGTCACGCCGAAGATATCCTTGATGAATTAGAAGAATTACGAATAGGCCTGCTCTTGGGGACAATACCAGTTTGGCGTCTAGAGAAAATCGAATCGCTGATTGCCAAGCAAAGAGAACAAATCGATGATCCACGACTCCTTGAAGCTTTGAATGAAGTAGAGGTGCGTGCCGCTGTCGAGTTAGCGAAACTGGGGCGTTAGTGAGTTGTTTTTTAAAGAATTAATAGAGAATTGAATTAATTCTTCAGGACTAACTTGTCGTTGTACTTAAATCGCCTATACTGCACGCCGAAATTGCTAATTTATGGGGGTTGCCATGACTATACCTCTTCCGCTCGATTATCGTCCTTTAGAAGGCGAAGAGTTTATGAATCCAGTCATGCAGGAGTTTTTTAAACAAAAACTTCTGGCCTGGAGGGAAGAACTGCTAGCTGAATCTTCTGCAACGTTACAGACGCTTCAAAACGAAACACTTCAAGAGCCAGATCTCGCTGATCGTGCTTCATCTGAGACGGAGCGCGCTCTGGAGCTCAGAACACGAGACCGAGAACGTAAATTAATTGGGAAAATCGATGAAGCTCTACGCCGTATTGATGAAAATGAATATGGATTTTGCGAGATCACAGGTGATCCAATTAACATCAAAAGGCTTGAAGCGCGTCCAATAGCAACAATGACTTTGGAAGCACAAGAACAACATGAGCGCATGGAGAAAGTCCATCGAGACGATTGAGGTGTGTAAGTAATCTCTGTTTTTTTGACTACTGATTACAGGTTATAGAAAAGGGCCAGCTAATAACTTAGCTGGCCCTTTTGGCTTTATTGTTTTCCACTCTTTTCAGCTTAGAACGGGAAGATTATGTCGTATAACTGTTGACCGTAACGCGGCTGTTGTACGTCGCTCAACTGACCACGGCCACCATAGGCAATTCTTGCTTCGGCAATCTGGTCGTAGCTGATCGTGTTGGTTGAGGTGATGTCTTCCGGACGGATCATACCTGATACAAGAAGTTCTCTCATTTCAAAGTTGACCCTGACTTCCTGACGGCCAGAGATAATAAGATTGCCATTTGGCATGACCTGGGTAACCAGAGCCGCGACACGTAAGTTGATCGTCTCATTCCTGTCCACGGTGCCGACACCTTTGGATGCGCTGGTGCTTTCGCCATCTATAAGAGTTGCTGGATTCAGGTTATCATTAAAGATGCCGCCAAGTTCGGTCTCATAGCCGAGAAAATTGGTCAAACCTGCGCCTTCTGCATTGGCTCGGGTTCTCTCTGTTGTATTTGAGACTTCAGCTTTATCGTCAATTTGAATGACGACAGTCAGCAAGTCACCAATTTCATCTGCCCTTTGGTCCTTTAGGAAGGCTCGAGATCCGGGGCGCCATAATGAATTTGGTTTTCTTGTCGCAATCTGAGGTGCTGGCATGGGCAGCGAGATTGGTTGGGGAGCTGCAGGGCTTTCAATCTTGCTCAGCTTGGGTGCTTCCCCAATCTCAGAAATTCGGGAAATTGCATTACAAGCGGTCAATGAAAAGCCGAGGACACCTGCAATCATATACTTGCTTAAGTTGGATTTCAGAAAGTATGTCATAGCTGAGCTCCTTAGTTAACACCAGTGATGGTTTTGTTGATCAATGCGACTGTGGCCAGTCCGGCGCCCGTCACTGTTCCATTGACGATAGTATTGGATTGTGTATTCACGATACGGATTACTTCACCCAACGCTCCACTTTCAAGTGCACGCCCCTGAGTTCTAAGGACAAGAGATCCACTATGGAGCAGCATGGTGACAAGTCCGTTCTTGTTCACGGCTTTAGGCGTTTCCAGGTCGCTGGTCCTGACGATTGTCTTGTCTTTAATACTGTGCTTGGGTGTCATGCCAATGAGATCGTCTAGTTCGGTAATCGCATTCTTGGCCAGTTTTGATTCTTTGACTGTGATCCAATGAATATCTTGTTCCGTGATGAGATCACCTTTTGAAAGACGACTTTTCAGTACGGGCACGTTTACCATCTCTATCAGATAGCCTGATATGGTTTTCTTGATGTAGGGTTTTCCCGACGCAGGAATGACGACTTGGGCGGTGAAGCGGTTTCTGCCGGGTCTGTAACTGACGTTCTCAACACGAAGTGTCGGTGCAATTTCGGCAGGAATTTTAAGGTCCCGATCTTTGCGATCGAACTCGATCTTTTTATTATCGGTCAGGCCTCTTTCCAAAAGTGCGCCTTCAACAGTGTTACGTATATCAGTTGCATCAATTGATTGGCTTGCCCGGGTGACGGATGTGGTGTCGAGATGAGAACTTGGTTGCCAGGCAACTTCATTCTGCCGTGCTAACGCCCATAACCATCTGGCGGAGAGTTCTACATCTCGACCAAGTTCGGGAGAGCGTGCAATAGGTTTTTGATGCTCGTGAGTTAACCCGGAAAAAATATCACTTAGATAAACAATGTTACCTTCAACAATGATGTCTTTGTTTAGGTTCACGATCGTCGGTACAGAATTTATATCTGTTTCGGCATTGCTTGCCTGACCGATAAAAGTAAGGCTTGCAGCGAGTAGAAGAGCTTTAAATATATGCATTATTTTTCTCCTAAACGCGTGATTATCTGATATTTGTCACGGAGCGCATCATTTCGTCGGATGCTGTGATGATCTTGGAGTTCATCTCGTAAGCTCTTTGAGCCGTGATAAGGTTTGTGATTTCTGAAACAGCGTTGACGTTCGAAGATTCAAGCGCGCCCTGGAGGATACTACCAAACCCGGTTGAGTTTGCAGAACCAGTTGTGGGAGTTCCTGATGCTGGCGTTTCCAGGAAGTAATTATCTCCAATCGCTTCCAGTCCCGCTTCGTTTGGGAATGTTGCGAGATCAAACTGCCCTGCAAGCGTTGGAGCAATCTGGCCATCAAGCTTTACATACACTTCGCCTGAAGCATTGATAGAGACAGAGACCGCATTTGTCGGAATATTAATTCCGGGCTGAACGGTATAACCATCAGGGGTTACAATGTCCCCATTTGGCGACAGTTGAAACGCACCTGCGCGTGTATAGCCGGTCTCGCCGCTTGGAAGTTCAACATTAAAATAGCCTTCCCCGTTCACGGCAACGTCGAGAGAATTATCGGTGATCTGCATCGCGCCCTGTTCTGTGATGCGATAGGTTGCGGTTGGTTTTACACCAAGTCCAAGCTGGATGCCTGTGGGAACAATTGTTCCTGTATCCGAAGAATTTGTCCCGACCCTGCGAAGGTTTTGATAAAGCAGATCACTGAATTCAGCCCGTTGGCGTTTATAGCCTGTTGTGTTCAAGTTGGCGATGTTATTTGAAATAACCTCAACGTTGAGTTGTTGGGCCAGCATTCCAGTTGCGCCAATGCTTAAAGATCTCATGTTGCTGTTCCCTTAGGCTCTGAGGTTTCCAAGGCTTTGTATCGCCTTGAGTTGTCGTTCATGTTCTTGCTTGATAAATTTTGCCGTGGCTTCATACCCGCGGGTTGAGGCAATCATTCGTGTGATCTCAATAATCCCCTGGACATTGGATCCTTCTATTGCTCCCTGGATAATCTCTCCTGGAGCTTCGTCAATTGGCTCTTGGTTGTCAGCCGGTGTGAATAGGCTACCTGCTTCTTTAACGAGTAGCTGTTCATTTTCAAAAGTAACGATTTTTAGTTTACCGGCAGTTCCAGCACTCGATGTGATTGTGCCATCTCTGGTAATTGAGATGTCTGTCGCATTGGTCGGGAAGGAGATTGCAGCATCGCCGTCACTCATAACAAGAAGTCCCTCGGATGTAACGAGTTCGCCTTCCGCGTTAAGCCTGAATGATCCGTCACGGGTATATCGGGTGTCTCCGTCGTTATCGACGACAAAATAGCCTTCGCCTGAGATCGCAACATCAAGGGGATTATCTGTCGTATGCATTTGCCCCTCGGCAAGGTTCCGTACTAAACGTAAATCCTGGGTAAAACTAAGGTTTTCACCTGTTTTCGTTTTATTTAAGTGCTCAACGAACATCATGCCTTCGTTCTTATAGGCATTAGTGTTCATATTGGCGACATTATTGGCAATGATCGACATTTGTCGGCCGAGTGCCATCTGTCTTGAAAGAGCTATATAACTGGAGTTTTCCATCCTGGATACATCCTTGCCATCTTGGTTCGTTCGTTATCAATGCAGGATGTATGCCAGTTGAAAAATCCTTT
>MAAC01006786.1_pt1 | contig 15191 bp, 9 predicted proteins | sample 1115981 | NCBI WGS metagenome assembly MAAC01 (sample SAMN04961126, study PRJNA320927) | seawater metagenome | isolation source: sample BD02T64 sea water enriched with oil for 64 days | place: USA:Gulf of Mexico | collected 2013-07-27 | reverse complement strand
GATAATTGTGATGGCTCACCAGTGGTAAGCCAATTGCCAATACCTGGAACAACAATTAGTGGCTCCGGAACCGTGCAGACGGTTACTTTACGCTCTACGGATGCCAGTGGAAACTGGGCCGAATGCACTTTCGATGTAACCGTGGTAGATAACGAACCCCCTGTAGCAAATTGTGTAACACCGTTTTCTATTGAATTGGATGCCAACGGAGAGGCGAGCATTACCACTGCCCATATTGATGCTGGTTCTACTGATAACTGTGGAATCGATTCATTAAGTGTGGATCCAAGTACGTTTACCTGCACGAATGCAGGGGTGAATACGGTAACGCTAACAGTAACCGACGCCCATGGAAATGTCTCAACTTGCACAACGATAGTAACCATAGAAAAACGCCCAACGACGCTCATGTATACCGGAGATTTGGAAGAACAATATTCCGATCAAGTTGATCTATCCGCTACTTTGGAGGATGTGGACGGATTGTTATTAGAAGGTAAAACGATATCTTTTACCATTGGAACGCAAACAGTAACTGCAATAACGGATATAAACGGTATCGCTACGGCGAGATTAATTTTAACTCAGGATCCAAATGTAGCGTACACCGTGGAAACTGCCTTTATAGAAGATGGTTGTTACTTAGCAACTACAGATTCAGATACTTTTGATATAATACAAGAAGACGCCATCTTAGCTTATACGGGACAATCCCTACAAGCAACTGCAGATGAAAATTCTTCGGAAGCAATGGTTGTTTTAAGTGCCAATGTGCAGGATATCACAGTCACTGATTTTATAAACGATCCTTTCGAAGGCGATATTCGCAATGCGATGGTGAAGTTTGTAAATAGAGATTCTAATACGGATATTTCAGGATGGATTCCTGTTGTAAGTCTAATCGATCCAAGCGATCCAACAACAGGAACCGTTAGTTATAATTGGTTGGTTGATATTGGCAATAAAGCATCCGAATCGTTTACCGTAGGAATACTTGTGGGAACACTTGACGCCAATGGATATTATCTGAGAGATAGTTCGGATGATAATACCATAGTTACAGTATATGTTCCGGTTGGTGATTTTATTACAGGCGGTGGTCATATTATTCCGGATAATTCAGCAGGTCAATATGCCTCAACAGATGGATTGAACACCAATTTTGGATTTAATGTAAAATTCAATCCTAGCGGTCATAGACTTAAAGGACATATGAATGTTATTTTTAGAATATTGCAAGGAGATGGAGTACATACCTATCAAATAAAAGGAAATGCTATACAATCCTTAGGAGTGGATATAAGCGATCCTGATATGAAAATAGCTGAATTTATTACCAAGGCCAATCTTAAAGATATAACGGATCCTAATAACCCTATAGGATTAGGAGGTAATCTAAGACTTAAAGCAGATATGACCGATCGAGGAGAACCCGGAATTGAGGACTCCATTGGTCTTACGCTTACCACTTCCAACGGTGTATTGTTATATTCCAGTAATTGGACAGGGATAGACACAGCTGAGATGTTGCTTTCTGGAGGTAATATAGTAGTCCATAGCGGATTTTCTTCAGATAATATTTTAGGGGAGCTAGGCTTCGATTTATCAAGTATTGTGTTATACCCGAACCCTGCGAAAGCCCATGTGATTTTGAACAATCCTAACCATCTAATTCTCGAGGAATTAGAGATTTTCGATCTTCATGGGAGATTAATTAGGTCTGTTGATTTGGAAAATATGGGAACTGAAAAATCCATCAATATTTCTAGGTTGGGAAGTGCGGTCTATTTCATTCTCATTAAGGGAGTGGATGGACAAGTAATGAAGAAGCTTATAATTGAATAAACTGAGCTTAGGATTTCTTAATACAAAAACCCTGTTCGTTCATCCGGACAGGGTTTTATTTATAACAGAAGATTAATTAATACCCAAAATCTTCTTTTATTTTATCTGCCTTATCTAACAAAAGATCGATGGTAATAAATTCAATTTCTTCTTTTTCATAAGCTGCTTGATAAGTTCGCATTGCTTTTTTAGGTTCTCCTGTTTCTTCATAAAAACGTCCCATATAATATGGTCCTAAAGCAGTTTCAGGATATTGTCTTATTGCCATTGTAGCAATATCTCTAAGCGATTCCCATTGTTTTCTTTTTTCAGCAGCTTTTAGTGTAGCCATATAATCATTTACACGAATTGGATTTGTTAAACCAAAAAGATCTTCAATTGTTTTATATTTATCTACTAAATATTGATGGATTGGGGTTTCTAATTTTAGTAATACATCGGTATATTCTTCTTTACTTATTGGGCGGTATACAGAAAACATTTTTTCTAAAGCGGATGGAATGGCACGTGCTACTAAGGAATAATGAGTTGCACCTTCAAAATTATCGAAATAATAATCAAAGTTATCACTTTCTACACTTTTTAATGAAATGTCTAGCATTTCAGATATTTCTCTTAAATCTTTTATATCATCAGATCCGGTAGCTAAATAATAGAATGTTTTAGATTGAATGTTTAGAACTCTTTCTGGGATTCTTTCGTCCATTAATGGTGCTAAATCTGGACTTAAGTTAATATAACCATTAAATAAAGGTGGGTCTTTAAATAAATAATAATTGATAAAATTAGCAGTAAAATCGTGACCAATAGCAATAGTGAATTTTGCAGTTCTATATTTTTCGTCTATATATGGAATAAGCTCAAGACCAATAAACTCAAAAAATTTAGCACCAGTATCTATTGGCATAAAGTTAGTGTCGTCATAATTACAATCATCGTATCGACTATTTCCCTGCATAATTCCAACAACAATGGATTCTGGCATGTCTTCCCAATAGCTAAAATAATCTACATTACCAGCAACTGGTTCAAACAAATAATTAGCATCTAATACTAAAACAATTGGATAAACTTTATCGGTATTGGTTTCGTAATCTCTTGGGAGTTGAATTTTTAATCTACGGGATTCGTCTAATTTATAAGAGTTAATTTCTTCGTAAATAATTTTAGATTGAGCGAAAGTAGAAACGCTAACTAGTAAACAAAGGGATGTTAGAATGATGTTCTTCATAAAATATATGATTTTTTCAATGGGGAAAGATAACGATTTTTATAAGCTATATATTTTCAGAAATAAAAAATTGCTATTTAATATTTCTATTATAGAAAGGAAGTAAAATAAGAGATAACCCTCCAAAAAATATTATGGAAGCGATATTAGAAGTCCAAACTATCCATCCAAAAGCTGTGCCGATAGTTTCAGGAATACTAAATACCGAAAGAATTCCAGCAATAAAGAAAGGGTAGGTTCCAAAACCACTATTGGTGAAAGCAAATGAAAAACTTCCCACCACAAATGTGATAATTATTACTGCAAAAGATATAGCTGATGTTTCTTCTAAAGCATGTAATGCTGTATAAAATGAAAGTAAATAGAGCCCCCAAATGATAAAGCTGTATAATATAAACGCTTTCTTTTTTTTCATTTTAAGGATACTAAATACCCCTTCTTTAATCCCTAAATAAAATTGTTTTAATTTTTGTTGAAAACGAGATTTAGAATACTTTAAGAATAAAAAGAAAGCAATAACTAACAAGCAAAGCAAGCTAAATACTAGATAAAGTTTGGAGGGTTGTATAATGTCTGTTAGAAAGGTATATAACAAATCGAATTGAAGCATTAATGCAATTGCAGTAAATCCAAAAAGAATTAATACATCTATTGCTCTTTCAGATATAATCGTTCCAAAAGCTTTGTCAAAAGGAATGTTCTCGTATTTATTTATAATTACAGCTCTAGATACTTCTCCGCTTTTTGGAATAAAAATATTCATTATATATGCAACATTTACTGCCATAAAATTGTTGAGAATTTTTGGGGAATACCCTAAGGATTCTAACATAAAACTCCAACGATAAGCCCTTAAAAGATGACTTAATATGCTTAAAAATACTGAAACAGCAATAATAGTATAGTCTGCTTTTTTAAAATAAAAAGAGATTTCTTCTAACTGTTGGGAAGTAAATTTGGTATAAGAATAATAAATTAAAAAAACACCAAGCCCCAAGGGGATTGCTATTTTTAAAAATTTTATAATTGATTTATTCAAATTAAGAGAGTAAATTATTTTCTTCGTTTGGAAATACTAGAGCAGGTTTAAAGTTTCTAGCATCGTCTATATGCATCATTGCATAAGTAATTAAAATAAGAACATCACCTGGTGCTACTTTTCTTGCTGCGGCTCCATTTAAAGTTATTTCCCCACTATTTCGAGGCCCAGGAATTGCATAGGTTTCTAAGCGCTCCCCATTGTTGTTATTTACAATTTGAACTTTCTCTCCTTCAATAATATTTGATGCTTCCATTAAATCTTCATCTATGGTAATGCTTCCTATATAATTAAGGTTTGCACCAGTTGCCTTAACTCTATGTATTTTAGATTTTACTACGTGTATTTGCATGGGGGCAAAGGTATTAATTTAAAGCGATATTATCTATAAGTCTAACGCCATCTACAAAAACAGCAATAAAGGCTCTATAGCTAGTGTTAGGGGATTTATTTGACTCAGTTTTAAGTGTTTTGCTATTGGCAATTTCGAAGTATTCAAGTTCAAGAAATTGGTTTTTGTTAAAAGTATTCTCCACCAGTTTATTTAATTGTGAAAAGTTCAGAAAATCAAAATTTTGTTGAACTTCTGTTAGAGTTTTGAAAATTAATGCTGCCTCTTTTAACTGATCTTCACTAAGCCTTTTGTTTCGAGAACTCATGGCTAATCCACTCTTTTCTCTTACTATCGAACAACCTATTATGCTTACTGGAAGGTTTTCTATTTCAACTAATTTTTTTACAACTTGTAATTGCTGAAAATCTTTCTCACCAAGATAAGCTTTATTGGGTTTCACCATCCTGAATAAAAGATTAAGTACGGTTCCTACACCATCAAAGTGACCCTCTCGATGTTTGCCTTCCATTTCATTTTCAATGCCAGAAAAGTTATATTTTTTTGATGAAATATCGTTTTTATATAAGTCTGTAGCATTAGGTGAAAAAACAAAAACATTTCCTTTTACGCTTTTTAATAATTCCAGGTCACTTTCAAGAGTCCTTGGGTATTTTTCTAAATCTTGTGCCTTGTTAAATTGAGTAGGATTTACAAAAATACTAACCACAACACAATCGTTCTCGCTGCAGGCTTGTTCTACAAGAGATAAGTGCCCTTTATGCAAAGCTCCCATGGTTGGTACAAAACCGACACTTTTGCAATTCTCTAAAAATGGAGAAAGTGCTTTTTGTAAAGAAGCATTATTTTCGTGATTAATCATAACTAAAAATTTAAAGACAGTAAAATTAATATATTAAAGTCAATCTGCATAAATTTTCGTAATTTTGCTTGCTTTTAAAAGTAACTCGAAAAAGTATATTTTATGAAAGATAAGAGAATCTTGTATGTGTCATCTGAAGTAATACCTTACCTACCAGAGACAGAGATTTCTTCAATGTCGTTTGAAGCTCCCCGAATGGTAAATAGTAAAAAGGGTCAGATTAGGATATTTATGCCTCGATATGGAAATATCAATGAGCGAAGACATCAATTACATGAAGTTATTCGTTTGTCTGGTATGAATTTGGTGATCAATGATATGGATATGCCTCTTATTATTAAAGTAGCTTCTATTCCAAAAGAACGAATGCAAGTTTACTTTATCGATAATGATGAGTATTTTAAGCGCAAGGCTACTTATGCTGATGAAGACGGGAAATTTTATAGTGATAATGACGAACGAGCTATTTTCTTTGCAAAAGGTGTAATTGAAACAGTTAAGAAATTAAATTGGTCTCCAGATATTATTCATGTTCATGGATGGCTTGCTTCTTTTTTGCCTTTATATTTAAGAACTTACTACGATAAAGAACCTTTGTTTGAAAACAGTAAAATCGTAACTTCTCTTTATGGTCAAGGATTTGATGGGACTCTTAGTTCTGAAGTGATAAACAAATTAAAGTTTGACGATATAAAAGAAGAACATGTTCAAGAATTAAAAGAACCAGATTATGTAAATATGATGAAGGTTGCAATAAAAAATTCAGATGCTTTAATAATTGGATCAGATAAAATACCGGATGCACTTGATGAATATCTTAACGAACTTGAAATGCCTGTGTTAAAATATCACAAAAAAGAAGTTTTTTCCGAGGCTTATTTAGATTTTTGCCTTTCAAAAGTATTACAATAATACATTCATTTTATTTTTTATGAAAACATTAAATGCCTTGCCAAAATTTATGGCAATATTATTTTTTATCATAGCAGTTTCTTCCTGTGATGAAGACTTTAACACAATTGGAGCAGATATCATTGGGAACGAGGGTTTATTGGCTAAACCATATGAAAGTAATAATATAATAGCCTATAGTAGGATATTAGATCCAGTGCAAACCAACATTGTGCCAGTACATAGTATGGGGGTTTATAACGATCACACTTTTGGAAAATCTACTTCAGATTTAATAAACCAAGTACTTTTAACGGAAACAGATCCAATTTTTGGAGATACACTTGGACATCCAATTTCATTGCAAAGCGTTATTCTTTACATTCCTTTTTATAGCAATGTTACCGTAGAAGGAACTGGCGCTGATGAAGTAAGAACATATACATTAGATTCTGTTTATGGTAACCAGCCCATCAATATTTCAATGTATGAATCTAATTATTATTTACGAGATACAGATCCAGATTCAAATTTTCAAGATCCACAATTGTATTATTCTAATCAAGGTGATTTGTTTGAAAATTCATGGGGGGATTTAATTTATGAAATTGAAGATTTTGTGCCAAGTGATGATGGGTATGTGTTTGTTGATGAGGATGATGAAGCTAATAAAACCTTTGTAGCTCCAGGGGTTCGAGTTAATTTACCTTTGCCATTTTTTCAAGAAAAAATCTTAGATCAAGAAGGAGAGCAAGTTTTATCAAGTAATAACAATTTTAAGGAATACTTTAGAGGATTGTATTTTGATATTGAATCGAATACAGAAGAGGGGAGTTTGTTTATTTTTAATCCAGAATTTGCTAACATTACATTAAACTACAATTTTCAGAGTCCTAAAGAAGATGAAAATGGAAACCCTGTTTTGGATGATGATGGGAATCAAATTATTGAAACAGTTGATGAAGAATTTGTTATCAATTTTGGAGGGGTAAGCTTAAATACTTATACTAACGAATTACCGCAAAATATTATTGAAGCAATTGATAATCCAGACCTTGATAATGGAGAAGAAAGTTTATATGTAAGGGGAGGAGAAGGAGTGTTAACAGTAATAAACCTTTTTAGCGGATTAGATACGGATGAAGATGGTGTTTCAGATGAATTGGATGATTTAAGGGAAAGAGAAATATTAGTAAATGATGCAAATTTAAAGTTTTATGTGGATCAAGATAAAATTACAGGAGGATCTACAGAACCAGAACGTCTTATTATTTACGATTTAAATAACAACACTGTCTTAACAGATTATTTTCTGGACACTACATCTGGAAATGATGAAGCTGTAGATGCAGTAACTACTCATTTAGGGAGATTAGAAAGAGGAAATGATAATTTAGGAGAGTATTATAAAATAAGGCTAACAAATCATATAAGTAACCTTATAAATAAAGATTCTACCAATGTGCAATTAGGGCTTATGGTTTCTCAAAATGTAAAAATAAGTGGTTTCCATATTGTTGATAGTCTTACTAACCCAGGGGGTCAATTGCCAAGAATAAAAGAAGTGCCAAGAAGTGGTGTAATTTCTCATGAAGGAACGGTTTTGTTTGGGAATAACACACCGAATGAAGAGAAAAGACTAAAATTACAAATATCATATATAGAACCTAATTAATATACTTTTACCTTATGTGTGGAATCGTTGGATATATTGGAAATAGAGAAGCTTACCCTATTATAATGAATGGATTAAAACGTTTAGAGTATAGAGGGTATGATAGTGCGGGTATTGCACTTTATGATGGTGAAACAATTCAATTATGTAAAACCAAAGGAAAGGTTGTTGATTTAGAGACTAATGTAGAAAAAGAGATTAGTAAAACTGGTAATTTGGGTATTGGCCATACTCGATGGGCAACTCATGGAATTCCAAACGATATAAATTCGCACCCACATTTTTCTAATAGTGGCGATTTGGTAATTATCCATAACGGTATTATCGAAAATTATACTTCTATTAAAAAAGAATTAATCAATAGAGGGTATACCTTTAATTCTGATACGGATACAGAAGTATTGGTAAATTTAATTGAAGATGTTAAGAAAAACGAAAATGTAAAATTAGGGAAGGCTGTTCAAATAGCATTAAACCAAGTAGTAGGTGCTTATGCAATTGCGATATTTGATAAAAATAAACCAGACGAAATAATTGTAGCAAAACTTGGAAGTCCATTAGCTATTGGAATTGGCGATGATGAGTTTTTTGTAGCAAGTGATGCTTCCCCTTTTATTGAATTTACTAATAATGCGATTTATTTGGAAGATGAAGAAATGGCTATTATTCGTAAAGATAGAGATATCGAAATCAGAAAGATCAAAGACGATAGTATTGTTGCGCCTTATGTTCAGGAGCTTCAACTTAATCTAGAACAAATAGAAAAAGGAGGTTACGATCATTTTATGTTAAAAGAAATTTTCGAACAACCTTCAGTTATAAAAGACACTTATAGAGGGAGACTTCTTGCAAATAAAGGGATTATCAAACTTGGTGGTTTAGAAGATTATATTGAAAAATTCACCAATGCCGATCGAATTATAATAGTTGCCTGCGGAACCTCATGGCATGCTGGTTTGGTAGCTGAATATATATTTGAAGATTGGGCAAGAATTCCTGTTGAAGTTGAATATGCTTCAGAATTTAGATATAGAAATCCTGTTATTACAGAAAAAGATGTAGTTATTGCTATTTCACAAAGTGGGGAAACAGCAGATACACTTGCTGCAATAAAACTTGCTAAAGAGAAAGGAGCTTTTGTTTATGGTATTTGTAATGTTGTAGGGTCTACTATTTCTAGAGCAACTCATAGTGGAACCTATACCCATGCAGGTCCAGAAATTGGAGTTGCTTCTACCAAAGCATTTACTACACAGATCACGGTATTAACCATGATTGCATTAAAATTAGCTAGAGTTAAAGGGACGATATCTCAAAGCGATTATATGTTGCATTTAAGAGAATTAGATCTTATACCTGAAAAAGTTGCAAAAGCTTTAAAGAAAAATAAAGAGATTGAAGAGATAGCTGCAATTTTTAAAGATGCTACTAATTTTCTATACCTCGGAAGAGGTTATAACTTCCCAGTTGCTTTAGAAGGAGCGCTTAAGTTAAAAGAAATATCTTATATTCATGCGGAAGGCTATCCTGCCGCCGAAATGAAACACGGCCCAATCGCATTAATAGATGAGCAAATGCCAATTGTTGTTATTGCTGTAAATAGTAATCATTACGAAAAAGTAGTGAGTAACATTCAGGAAATAAAATCTAGAAAGGGAAAAATTATTGCTGTGGTAACTGAAGGGGATACAGTTGTTAGAGAAATGGCAGATTATATTATGGAAGTACCTAAAACTCCAGAAACTTTATCTCCATTGGTGACAACTATTCCATTGCAGTTACTATCTTATCACATCGCTTTGATGTTAGATAGAAATGTAGATCAACCTAGAAATTTAGCCAAAGCCGTTACTGTAGAATAACTTAAAAGGTTTTTTAGTCTTTTATTTTCGATTGCAAAATTCTTTTTTGCTAATCATGGTATTTTTTCTTTTTAAATTTCCGTATATTTCGAAAAACAAACCAATTCAAATAAAAGAATATGAAGACTATTATTACGATTTTATGTTTGTGTTTTAGCGTTATTGCTTTTTCACAAACGACTATAACTGGTAATGTTGTAGATCAATCTCAAGAACCTGTTTTAGGTGCCAATGTTATTGTTGTTGGATCATCTGTTGGTACAGCCACAGATTTTGAAGGTAACTTTACTTTAACAGTGGATCAATCCCCGCCATTTTCAATAGAAATTAGCAGTATAGGGTATCAATCAATTTCAGAAGAAGTAACGGCAAATAATCAATCTTTTTCTTTAGTATTAAATGAAGGAGACGAATTAGATGAAATCGTTATTTCCGCATCAAGAACACCAGAGAGTGTTCGAGAATCTCCTGTTACGATTGAAAGGATGGATGCTAGAGATATTAAAAATGCATCTTCCCCAAATTTTTATGCAAGTCTAGAAAATCTTAAGGGAGTGGATGTAAATAAAGGTTCATTAACATTTAACTCTGTGAATACTCGTGGTTTTGCAACATTTGCAAATACTCGATTTGTTCAATTAGTAGATGGAATGGACAATGCATCACCAGCCCTAAACTTTGTGGTTGGAAACTTCTTAGGGATGAATGAATTGGATGTAAATAGTGTAGAATTATTACCAGGTGCATCTTCCGCTTTATATGGAGCAAATGCATTTAACGGGATATTATTTATGACAAGTAAAAGCCCATTTGATGATCAAGGTATAAGTGTTTATGTTAAAACAGGAGTAACTTCTCAAGAGGATGCGGGAGACAATAGTTATTACGATTTTGGAATTAGAGCAGCACATAAGTTTAGTGATAAGTTTGCTGGTAAAGCATCTTTCTCTTATATGCACGGAACAGAATGGTATGCTACAGATACCAACCAATATAATTTAAGAGGAGCAGGTATGCCTGATGAAATTGTACCTTTTGCAAATCAACCAGCACACGATGGGCTTAATATTTATGGAGATGAAGTTTCATTAGCAGCAAATAATACTAATTTAAATGAAGTTGCTCAATCACTAGAAGTTCTTTATCCAGATTTGTTTCCTGCTGGAGCTAGTAGTTTGGTTCCAGCAGTTAATGTTTCAAGAACTGGGTACAGAGAGCAAGATTTAACCGATTATAATGGAGATAATGGGAAAGCGGATTTCTCTTTACATTATAGACCAAAAGGAGATGATTTAGAGATTATTTGGAATTCTAAATTTGGATTTGGTAGAACTATTTACCAAGGAGCAAATAGATATCAATTAGATAACTTTTTAATGCAATCGCATAAATTAGAAATTAAAAGTGATGTGTTCTTTGTTAGAGCATATAATATAAGTGAATCTGCTGGTAATTCGTATGATATGCGTTTTACGGGGATTAATATGAATAAAGTAGGAGCAACAGAATGGTTCGGTACTTATACAGGAGCTTATTTACAAGCGGTATTAGGAGGAGCAACAGACGAAATAGCGCATGCGGGTGCAAGGATTGTTGCAGACCAATTAACACCACAGCCAGGAACCCCAGAATTTAATGCTTTATACGACGAAGTTACTAACGATTCAAATGTTGCAACTGGTTCAAAATTTGTGGACAATTCACAAATTTATGTTGGAGAAGGAAATTATAATTTTAAGAGATTGTTAAATGAGTTTATGGATCTTCAAGTTGGGGGTTCTTTTAGACAGTATTCTTTAGATTCTGGAGGTACGATATTTACGGATTATGACGGACCAATTGAATATGATGAATATGGTGCTTATGTTCAGGCTTCAAAAAAGTTTTTAGATGAAGATAGAATGAAGTTAACTGCTTCTTTACGTTATGATGAAAACGAATATTTTGATCCAAGTTTATCTCCTAGAGTTTCTTTAACTTATTCTGCAGGAGAAAGAAAGCAACATAATTTTAGAACTTCTTTTCAAACTGGTTTCAGAAACCCACATACACAATCCTTATTTATTGGTTTTGATGTAGGTAGAGCTATACTAGTTGGAGCAGCTCCAGCGAATTTAGATAGAAATTTACCAGGAACAAATTTAACTGGTAGAGATGCATATTTCGACTCTTATTCTAGAAACTCTGCGGAGGCTTTTGCTGCTACTGGAGATGTATCATTATTAGAAGCCGTGGTAACGCCATTAGTAGAGCAAGAACAAGTTACTACTGTTGATTTAGGATATCGTGGAAAAATTGGACCTGTTACTTTAGATGCAGATGTATACTATAGTGTTTATGATGGATTTATTAACGAGAAAATAGTAGTAACACCTAATAACGGAAGTGCTTTTGATCCTTCAGGAATCCAAGACCTAGTTAGTGGAGAAACAACTAATTTTCAAGTGTATACTAACTCAAGTGCCGATGTAAATTCTTATGGAGCAGTAATTGGAGCTTCTATTAAGTTTGCAGGCGATTATAGATTGGGTGTAAACTATACCTATGCAGAACTTGATTTTGATCAAGATTCAGATCCAGATTTTAGTGCAGGTTTTAATACTCCAAATCATCAATTTAAATTATCAATCGGAAATCCTGAGTTATTTAAAAACTTTGGTTTTAATGTAGATGGTCGTTATAAAGGAGAGTACTTATGGGAATCCACAATTGCAAATGCTGTAATGCCTGAAACCGTTGTTATTGATGCACAATTAAATTATTTTATTCCATCACTTAAATCTTTAATTAAAGTTGGAGCTTCTAATTTAGGAGGAGACGAATATCAAAGTGCTGTAGGTACCGGTAATATTGGATCTATATACTATATTTCATTAACGATTAACAATTAATATAACTTTAAAAACAAACAATAATGATACTAAATAAATATAAAAATCTTTGGTTACTTGCTTTTGCAGTTATATTAATAACTTCTTGTAGCGATGATGACTATGGTGTACCAGTAGAAACAGAAATTCCATTATCATCTGGATCTGCAGATTTTTCAAACTATGTTGCCTTAGGAGCTTCTTTCTCTGCTGGATATACAGATGGGGCTTTGTTTATAGCGTCCCAAGGAAATTCATTTCCAAATTCATTAGCAAATACATTTGCTAATGCTGGAGGAGGAGATTTTACACAACCTTTAATGAATGATAATATTGGAGGTTTAGTGCTGGGAGGAGCTCAAATTCCAGGTCAAGGTCCTAGACTTTATTTTGATGGCGCGGGGTTATCTGTGATAGACGATACTCCCACAACAGAGGTTTCTACAATTTTAACTGGACCCTTTAATAATATGGGAGTACCTGGAGCAAAAAGTTTTCATATGCTAGCGAATGGTTATGGTAATTTAGCTGGAGTAGCTATAGAACAAGCAAACCCTTATTTTGCTAGGATGGCTTCTAGTTCAAATGCTTCCATGCTAGAAGATGCAGCAGCTCAAAACCCTTCCTTTTTTACATTATCTGTAATGGGAGGTAACGATGTGTTAATTTATGCTTCTTCAGGAGGAATTGGTGAAGATCGAACTGGTAATTTGGATCCAACTACATATGGATATTATGATATTACAGACCCTATGGTATTTGCAGGATCTGCAGATGCAATAGTATCTACATTAACTGCAAATGGAGCTAAAGGAGTTCTTTCAAATACCCCTTATGTTACAGATTTGCCTTATTTTACAACAGTATCTTATAATCCTGTTCCTTTAGATGCTGCTACAGCGGGACAACTAAATGCAGGGTTTGCTCCATATAATGGAGGTTTATTAGCTGCAGAAGCAGGAGGGTTAATTTCATCAACTGAAAGAGCTGCTAGAACCATAAATTTTGTGGAAGGATTTAACGCAGTAACTTTGGTGGATGAAGATTTAACTAACCTGGGTGCTTTAGGACTTCCTTCCTACAGGCAAGCAACTTCAGATGATTTTTTAGTATTACCTAGTTCTACCAAAATTGGTACAGTTGTAGGGGGAGATCCAACTCAAATTAATGGCGTTTCTGTTCCTTTGGAAGACCGATGGGTTTTAACACATAATGAGGCACAGGCTGTAATTAATGCTACAGACGCATATAATGTAGCAACTGAAGCTATTGCTGCTGCTAATGGATTAGCTTTTGTAGATTTAAAAGCTATCGTAGACGAAGCGGTTACGAGTGGTGTTGTTTTTGACGACTTTAATATGACGACCCAATTGGTTTTTGGAGGTTTAGTAAGTTTAGATGGTATTCACTTAACCTCTAGAGGTTATGCTTATATGGCAAATAAATTTATGGAAGCGATTGATGCTACTTATGGTTCCAATTTTCAAGAATCAAACTCTATGCTAAAAGCTGCAGATTACACTACAATTTATCCAGAAGGACTTTAGTAAAATTATAATTACACAATTTATAAAACCGAAGTTAATCGCTTCGGTTTTTTTGGTTTTTAAAGTCTTATCCTTTATTGTTTATAGATTTTTCAAAAAATTAATTCTAATGTTTTTCTAGTATTAATTTGAAGATAGAGAGGATATTATTTCTCCTAAAATATTTATTAAATGCCGTATTATTTTTCAATATAAAAAACTATCTTTGCCCCGTTTAAAACAAGGGATATAAATAACCCTTACAGTACTAAAAAATAAACAGTTAATAATGTCAAAAGTAATAGGTAAAGTTGCACAAATAATCGGGCCAGTTGTAGACGTTGAGTTTGCTAACGGAGCAGATCTCCCAAAAATTTACGATTCTCTTGAAGTAGATAATAATGGAAATTTATTAATTCTTGAAGTACAATCTCATATTGGTGAAAACACCGTGAGAACTATTTCAATGAATTCAACAGATGGATTAAGTAGAGGTGTAGACGCAGTGTCTACAGGTGTACCTATCCAAATGCCTATTGGTGATGATATCTACGGACGTCTATTTAATGTAATTGGGGATTCTATTGATGGAATTGGAGATTTAGCAAAAACTGGTGATAATGGATTATCTATTCACCGTCAAGCACCAAAATTTGAAGATCTTTCTACTTCTACAGAAGTACTTTTTACAGGAATTAAAGTAATCGACCTTATTGAGCCTTATGCAAAAGGTGGTAAGATTGGTTTATTTGGAGGAGCAGGTGTTGGTAAAACAGTATTGATCCAAGAATTAATAAATAATATTGCAAAAGGACACGGTGGACTTTCTGTATTTGCTGGAGTAGGAGAACGTACTCGTGAAGGGAACGATTTACTTCGTGAAATGTTAGAGTCTGGTATTATAAAATATGGTGATGACTTTATGCATTCTATGGAAGAAGGAGGATGGGATCTTTCTAAAGTTTCTAAAGAATCTTTAAAAGAATCTAAAGCTACATTTGTTTTTGGACAAATGAATGAGCCTCCAGGAGCTCGTGC
>MAAC01006785.1_pt1 | contig 15192 bp, 12 predicted proteins | sample 1115981 | NCBI WGS metagenome assembly MAAC01 (sample SAMN04961126, study PRJNA320927) | seawater metagenome | isolation source: sample BD02T64 sea water enriched with oil for 64 days | place: USA:Gulf of Mexico | collected 2013-07-27 | reverse complement strand
TGACCCTAAACAGTCAGGAGCTGGTGGCTGCATAGGTGATATTGGAACTCACGCGTATAATCTCGCAAATTTTATTACGGGGTTAAAGGTGACTGAACTTTGTGCTGAGCTTACGACCTTTGTGGAAGGACGTGCTTTGGACGATAACGCTCAAATCATGTTGCGATATGGCAATGGTGCACGGGGTATGCTCTGGTCTAGTCAAGTGGCGCCAGGTAATGAAAACTCTCTAAAAATACGAGTTTACGGTGAAAAAGCAGGTTTGGAATGGTCTCAAGAAGATCCCAACTATTTGCTTTTCTCGCCGTTCGGGGAACAACCAAGGTGTATTACCCGTGGTGGCCCGGGGAATTTCCCTGTTGCAGAAGCTGGTACGCGCATTCCTCCAGGGCACCCGGAAGGATATCTCGAGGGGTTTGCAAATTTATACTCAGATATTGCGGATATGATTATGTTTGAAACAGAAAATCTGGTTCCCACAGTGTATGATGGACTGGATGGTTTGAAATTTATTGAAGCAGCTGTCGCATCAAGCAATGAAGGAGCCGTTTGGAAGGCTCTGTAGTCATTTGAAACTTCGTTGGCCCACGAAGTACTCGAGCTTGGCCGGTCTCTTGATCTAAGTCGAATACTTCAATAAGAAAATACTTGTTTTGTCAATTGTGTGAACATGCAGAATTCTTGACTGGAGTGAAATAGGATGCAATTTCTTTTTTGTGTCTTTGATAAGAGGCTTCTTTCCCATAAAGAATGTACATCTAAAGAAACTTGAGTTGGGGAAAAGAACAAAATCAAATGAAAAAGAGAAACATTACGATTGATGATGTTGCGCGTTTGGCCGGCGTCTCAAACGCAACAGTTAGTCGTGCGCTTCACAAACCTAATGTTGTGTCAGAGAAAACCCGTGAACGGGTGAGAGCTGCCGTTGCTGAAACAGGTTATACGGAAAATGTTATGGCAAGAAATCTACGATTGGATCGTACAGGTTTGGTTGTTGCCCTTGTTCCAGACATCAGTAACCCTTTTTTTAGTGAAATTTTGTCCGGAATTGAAAGTGTCGCGACCCGAGAGGGTTACAATGTATTAATTGGGAACACAAATAATGATCCGTCGCGTGAGCATATTTATGCGAGTTATATTAAAAGCAATTTGGCGGATGGAATTTTGCTTCTAAATGGGCATATTCCTGTTCCTGAAGGGGCAGAGGCGAACGCTAATTATATGAATAATTTGCCGCCGATGGTCGTATTATGTGAACGCATACCCGGATCAAATTTCCCAACAATTATCATCGATAACGTAGATGCTGCGGACAAGGCGACGGGGCATCTAATTGAAATGGGGCACAAGAATATCGTTCATGTCGGGGGGCCCAAAAACAATGTTCTGACTGAGGATCGTCGTTCAGGTTTTTTTCAGGCTCTTGAAAAAGCGGGTATCCCTCAAGATCAAGACAAAATATTTTTTGGAGATTTTTCAATTAATTCAGGTAAAAAGGCCTTTAAAGAGATTATCCATACAGAAAACATACCAACTGCAATTTTTTGTGCCAATGATGAAATGGCAATTGGCGTGATAAGCGCTGCGCGCGAAGCTGGTTTCTCCGTACCAGAAGAAATTTCTGTTGTTGGTTTTGATGATATTGAATTATCTGAGAGTTATTATCCGCCGCTAACAACAATACATCAACCTCGCCGGGAAATAGGGATTGTTGCAATGGAGAAACTCGTCGCTTTGCTGTCTAATCCAGGTGAGCCAATTGATGAATTGACCATTCTGGATAGTGAACTTATTGTTAGGAAATCTGCAAAGGTGTTTGATTAACAAGTGAATTTACTTGATCTATAGTTGGATCCGAAATGTCAGTCATTTTTTTAAAGTGTAAATTTTTGTTCTGGACGCTCATGATCTCCACTTACATTTTCTCAGAAAGTGTTATGGCAGGATCCCCGAAATTTCACGATCGTGCTGAAGAATTGAAGATAAACCATACCTATTCAGGTGGATGGGAACATTTCGTTGGTGGCGGCGTTGCTGTCTTTGACTGCAACAAGGATGGATATCCCGAAATATATCTATCTGGCGGCAGTACCAATGATAAATTGCTTATAAATACAACGCCTTCTGCGGACAGTACACTTTCGTTTCGAGTGCAAAATAAATCTAATGAAGTTGCAACTGTTGGTGCTTATGCGCTGGATATCGATAATGACGGTTGGATAGATCTCTTTTTGTTAAAAGTTGGTGAAAACAAGATTTTAAAAGGCGGTCCCGATTGCCATTTCTCGGCTGCGAATGCTTCATTTGGATACCAAGACGACGGTCTGTGGAGTACCGCTTTTTCTGCAACTTGGGAAGACGGGCAGGTGTTGCCAACTTTTGCGGTTGGAAATTACGTTGACCGTGATCATAAAGATGCGCCTTTTGGTACTTGCGAAAATAACTATCTATACCGTCCAAAGAACGCAGCATATGACATCCCAATTCCTTTAAGTCCCGGTTTTTGTAGTTTATCGATGCTATTTAGTGACTGGGGCCGGACAGGCCGGCAAGATTTGCGTGTTTCAAACGACAGACATTATTATGTTCGCGGCGGGGCTGAGCAACTTTGGAAAATGGGTGATGAACCTGAATTGTATACCAAGGCTGAAGGGTGGAATAAGCACAGTATTTGGGGAATGGGAATTGCCAGTCGGGACATTACAGGAGATGGCTTCGCGGAGATCTACCTGACCAGTATGGGCGATCAAAAACTTCAATTTTTGAAACCAGGAAAATCGCCAACTTTCGAGAATGCACGATTTGAAATTGGTGTGACAGCGCACAGGCCCTATGTTGGTGGGGATGGACGCCCTTCAACCGGCTGGCATGCTGAGTTTGGGGATGTAGATAATGACGGCCTTGACGATCTTTTTATTACAAAAGGCAATGTTGATCAAATGCCTGACGCGGCAATGTCAGATCCAAACAATCTTTTGATGGCCCAGCCAAATGGACAATTCAAAGAACGTGGCGTTGAAGCGGGCGTTGCGAGCTTATTTCGGGGACGAGGCGCGGCTGTTGTTGACCTTAACTTAGATGGGTTACTTGATATCGTGGCTCTGAACCGGCGGGCTAATATTGAAATATTGGAAAACATATCTAAGAATGCAGGAGCGTTTTTATCCCTGAAGATTTTGCAAGATGGGACCAATCGTAACGCAATTGGTGCATGGATTGAACTAAAGGCAGGATCTCGTGTTTGGCACAGAGAAATTACCGTGGGCGGCGGTCATGCCAGTGGTCAAGCAGGTTTCCACCACTTCGGTCTTGGGGACAACGAGAAAGTTTGGCTGCGAATTAATTGGCCGGCGGATGCCCCAAGTGATTGGGTCGAGGTTACAGCCAATCAGCATCTGAAGATTGAAAAGCTACAGAATAAGCTGGCAGTCACATCGCTGAAATTTTAATCAACAGGCAAACCACTTGGCACAGTTATAGGAATTCCGAGGCGACCATTTATGAAGGTCTTGTCAGTCAATGAGTGCAAAAATTTTACGAGGTCGTTGATTTCTATCTCTGTTAAAGTCTGTTTTTCTAGCGTATTCGCAGCTAAAATTTCGGCTCTGTCGCGCTCATTTTTCATAATCTGAAAATCATCAGGGTTCTTTTCGCCAAATATTGGAAGGCTGGCCAGATTGAAGTCATACGCTGTAAAGGAACGGCTCGGGTCCAGATGATGCCGAACAATGCCTGTTAATGTTGGGTAAGCACCCGTGTGGCCGTAAGGCGCACTTAAAGCAACATTTCGAAGACTGGGTGTTTTGAACTTGTAAGCATCCTCTTCCTTGCCCGTTACACGCTGCCGACCAATGTCACGTTGATGTCCTTCAAAGCGGGCGTTTCGCCCGGGCCCAAACTGCGGCATACTAATAGCGTGAAAATTATGGTCAGTCTGAAATTTGCCGGAATGACACGATGCGCACTTTGCTTTGCCGTAAAATAGTTCGGCCCCTCTCATCGCAGCATCAGGTAAGGTAATTTTACCTCGCAAAAAATGATCCCACGGACTGCTATCACTTCTGAATTCAGTTGCGACGAAATCTGAAATTGCATTTGCTATATCTGTAAATACAATTGGTCGATTTGGAGCAGTAATATTATATGCCTGTCTGAATAAGTCTCTGTACTCCGGTATTTTGGCGATACGGTTGGTAAGTTTCTTCCACGCTCCATTCGGTCCAGTTAGTATTCCAATACGAACAGTTTTAGCAATTTCATTTTCGCTATAATGCCCAGCCATTTCATCTCCCGATAAGACCGGAAACATGGCTTGTGCAGAGAGAACGCCGTCAAAATTATTGACCATATCGTCTTCAAGAGGGGTGCGAAAGCCGGAAACTCGTGTGCCCTCAATTTCCAAACGACCATCATGAAACAACGTGCGAAATTCAGAGGCACCAAGATTAAACAAATTGGGGGCGTGTCTGCCAATACGCTGTTCCGGGGCATTGTCCCCAAAAACATAACGTCGATCTGGACCTAAACCTTTTCCCCCTTCACCAATTGTAAGAGAAACACCATCTGATGTTCCGAATTTTGGATGATGGCAGGTTGCGCAAGCGATATTCTTATTGCCGCTGAGGATCGGATCAAAAAATAATAATTGCCCTAGTTTTGCCTGTATCGGTGAAACTTTCTTGTAGTCCGCATTTGTTGGTGCATCCGGATAATTGGTTGGGCCTGCCGATGTCATCGAACACCAAAAGATCAAACAAAGCGACAGCCATTTAACAGGCATTTGTTTTTGCAACTACCTGATGGATGACATATTCGGTTGCCCACGCAGCAGCTCCTTTCGCCCAGAGCAAGTCGCCCCATTTATGGACGCGAACTTCGGGGGGAGGGCGGTCAATATCCAAGGTGTTTTTTCTAAGCTCTTCGAGAACATCTTTTTCATACAGAAAATCATATTGCATTCGTTCACCTGAGAAAATGATCAGTGAGGGATCGAATATGTTTACAAGATTGGCGAGTCCCATCCCAAGCATTCTGCCGGCTCGCTCAAAAATTGAAAGCGCGGCCTGATTACCCGATTTTGCTTCCTGGTAAAGAGCGGCAAGACGTTGACCCGTTGGCAGATCATGTGAGGTCTTGAATTTGAACGCGGTATCTGCTTCTCGCAATAATGCATAATCGGCGACATAGGCCTCCAAACATCCTCTTTGACCGCAACGGCACAAGGCGCCGTTTAATTGGACCTTAGTGTGGCCAAATTCACCGCCAAGCCCGCGAGTTCCTCTAAACAAATTGTTGTTGAGCACTATCCCCATGCCAACACCATGTTCAATTGTCACAACTAGAAAGTCAGACACCCCTTTGCCAAGCCCGAAGCGCTGTTCGGCAAGCGTAGCGAGGTTGACATCATTATCAAGCATGACTGGAAAATCGAATACTGATCTCAAAGTTTTGACGAAATTGGTGGGGGTATCAGAAATAGCAGGGCTCCAGTGAACGCATTCTGACGCTATATCCACATATCCTGGAACCCCAACGCCAAGTGCTGAAATATCGCTAAGGTAAAAATCTGTATTTGCAATTGCCGCAGAGATTGCTTCTTTAAGGTTTTCTGCAAGCTGTTCTTTGGAGATGGAGAAGCTGTTCCCCTCTCGAACATATTCTGAAATCTGATTGCCCGCGAAATCGATAATGGCAACAGTTATGGCGTCTTCTGAGATCTTTGCGCCGGCGAGTATGAATGCTTTTGAGTTGAGGCAAAGCTTAACCTGAGGGCGACCGCGTTTTGTGTTTTGTTTCTCTTCATCAGGTAATGCTTCGACAATACCTTCTTCAAGGAGATCACTTGTCATCGCCGTTACTGTTGCAGGATTAATCCCAGTTACTTTTGCAATGTCTACGCGTGCAATTTTTCCAGCAGTACTAATGCACTCCAATATGGCAGCGCGGTTTCCGGTTTTTGACATAGTTTGATTTTTAAAGGAGCCTGGTCCGCTCAAGTAATGCCTCCATCCACGATAAATTCCTGCGCAGTACAGGCTGATGAGGCACTTGATGCCAGAAACAGCGCAAGTTCTGCAACATCTTTTCCAATTAATCTTCGGTCAATGCATTGAAGTGATCGAATATTTATCTCATCTTCTGGGGATATCCAGAGTTCGAGTTGTCTTGGCGTGAGAATACAGCCGGGTACGAGTGTATTTACGCGAATGTTTTGCGGGCCCATTGTCCGGGCCATGGAACGAGTGAGGCCGTGAACACCCATTTTACATGCACCGTATACATCAAGGTCTTTTGTGCCCATCTTTGGAGCTACAGATCCAAAATTAATAATGGACCCATTTTTGCGTGTCTTCATTAATTCATAGCCGACTTGAGCTGCTTTAAATTGATGCCGCAAGTTGACGTTTACTGTGGACATGAAGATTTCCGGAGTAATGTCTTCGAATTTGAAACGCATGTCATAGGCTGCATTATTTATAATCGAATAAAGCCCACTTCCTTTTTCGTCGGATTGCCTGATGGCGGCCTCTAATTGGTCGTCTTTAGTGACATCTGCTTCAATAAAGGTGAGTGAGCCATCTTTAAAATCTGATAACTCATCACAGAGAGAAACGCCGGCTTTTTTATTTATGTCAACGAAAAGTACGTGAGCGCCTTGCTGACGAAATGAAATGACAAGATCTCTGCCAATTCCGGTTGCACCGCCAGAGATGAAAATCCCTTTATCTTCTAAATCGGAATAACGTGAATTGGGAGTTGTACTTGTATTCATCATGTCAGACCGACTTTCTTGATTGGTTCCGCTTTTTTTGAGAAAGCAGATGTTGTAGTGCTTAGAGTATTTATTTTGAATAACAAAAAAAATATCGCCGAACAACAAGTAATTTATTGCATTCTAGCAGGATTAATTAAAAATTCACCTGAATATTGGCTATATTAGGTTTAATTTAATTTGACAGATAAATTAAAACGGCTGATAGTTGGAACGTCAGACACAGAAAGGGAGAGCTGTGTCAAATTCAATGGGAGAGAGACATGAAGGGCATTAAACTAATAGCTGCGACGGCGCTTGTAACCGTTATGGCTAGTACAGCAATGGCTGGTGAATTGATCGTCGGTGTCAGCTGGTCTAATTTTCAGGAAGAACGTTGGAAAACAGACGAGGCTGCGATTAAATCTGCACTAGATGCTGCTGGCGCAACGTATATTTCTGCGGATGCACAAAGTTCTTCTGCAAAACAACTTTCGGATGTTGAGAGTCTAATCGCACGGGGTGCAAATGCTTTGATTATCTTGGCACAAGATGCTGCGGCTATTGGGCCCGCTGTAAGTGCTGCCGCTGATGAAGGAATTCCGGTTGTTGGTTATGATCGCCTAATTGAAGATCCACGGGCATTCTATTTGACTTTCGACAATGTTGAAGTTGGTCGAATGCAAGCGCGGGCTATTCTTGCAGCCCAACCTGCAGGTAATTACGTTATGATCAAAGGTTCGCCAACTGATCCAAACGCAGATTTCTTACGCGGCGGACAGCAAGAAATTATTCAATCCGCTGTAGATGCGGGCAAAATTAAAATTGTTGCAGAAGCGTATACGGATGGCTGGCTGCCCGCAAATGCGCAGCGTAATATGGAACAAATCCTGACGGCTCAAGACAATAAAGTTGATGCGGTCATTGCATCTAACGATGGCACTGCTGGCGGCGTTGTTGCGGCACTTACCGCTCAAGGTATGGAAGGCCTACCTGTATCAGGCCAAGACGGTGATCATGCCGCACTGAACCGCGTTGCACGTGGCACGCAGACAGTCTCTGTTTGGAAAGACGCCCGCGATCTGGGTAAAGCTGCTGGCGAAATAGCTGTCTCATTGGCGAATGGTAAAAAACTGATGGAAGTGGCTGGTTCTTCGAGCTGGACTTCTCCAGCAGGCACGAAAATGACAGCAAAATTCCTTGAACCAGTACCCGTAACTGCTAAAAATTTGAAATTGGTTTTGGACGCAGGCTGGATTACTAAGAAAGCTCTTTGTGCTGGTGGTGCAACAGCAGACGTTTGTAAATAAACGCGTCTTTCAAAAACAAAATATTAGCAATTTGTTCAAACAGGCCCGAACCTTCTGGTCCGTGTTACAGTTGCCTATTGTAAAGTTCTGAAGGAACAGGAAATGGCCAAAGATAAGCAAAACTATTTTGCTTCTCTGGGGATCGATGGACGGTTATTAGGCATGATAGGAGCGCTTGTTGCGTTGTGGGTCATGTTCGATCTAATTACTGGTGGACGTTTCATTACCCCGCGAAATTTGTTTAATTTGTCAGTACAAACTGCCTCGGTCGCCGTAATGGCAACGGGAATGGTCTTTGTTATTGTAACCCGAAATATTGACCTCTCGGTCGGCTCGCTCCTTGGGTTTGTCGGCATGATGATGGGGGCACTGCAAGTGTATTTTCTCCCTGATTTGGTTGGTGGCGGTCATTGGTCTATCTGGATAATTACATGTTTGTTTGGTGTGACTTTAGGGGCGATCATTGGAAGTTTCCAAGGTTGGGTAATCGGATATTTGGCAGTTCCGGCCTTCATAGTAACACTCGGCGGGTTTCTTGTTTGGCGCGGGGCTGCTTGGTGGGTTACGAGCGGCCAAACAGTTGCCCCGCTTGATCCTGTTTTCAAACTCCTTGGGGGTGGCGTCGAGGGAACATTGGGAGAGAGTTTGAGCTGGGCTTTAGGTGTCTTCGCGACGCTTGCCGCTTTATGGCTGTTATACCTTAGTCGCAAAAGAAAATTAGCCCATGGGTTTTTGGTGAAGCCTTTTTGGGTAGAATTGACTGTTGCTGGTATCATTGGGGTTGTGATTGTTGGGTATGCGGCATTTATGAACGCTTATCCAATCCCGGCCCGCGCTGCAAAAAGAATATATGAAAATAAAGGTCTTGAGCTACCTGATGGTGGCAGCGCGCTTGTGTATGGCATTGCTATACCAGTTGTGATCCTGTTGATTGTTGCGATCATAATGACTTTTTTGGCAAAAAGAACCCGTTTTGGACGGTATGTTTTTGCAACAGGTGGAAATCCTGATGCCGCTGAGTTGTCGGGTATAAACACTAGAATGCTGACAGTTAAGATTTTCGCTCTGATGGGGGCTTTAACCGCGATAGCGGCGATTATAGCATCTGCGCGCTTGGGATCTGCAGATAATAATTTGGGTAACCTTGATGAACTTCGGGTTATCGCAGCTGCCGTAATTGGTGGCAGTGCTTTGTCTGGTGGGTTTGGGACCATTCACGGGGCAATTTTAGGTGCCCTTATCATGCAATCATTACAATCGGGTATGGCCATGGTTGGTGTTGATGCGCCGTTACAGTCGATTGTCGTGGGCGTGGTTCTGGTGCTCGCTGTCTATGTTGATATTGCCTACCGTCGCCGTGCGGGTCTTTGAGGAGATCTAATATGGAAAATCAAACGCCTTTGGTCGAAATGCGTGACATGCATATTGCATTTGGCGGCAATAAGGCTGTCGATCAGGTCTCGATCGATTTATATTCTGGTGAAGTCGTTGGCTTGCTTGGTCATAATGGCGCTGGAAAGTCCACGCTGATCAAAATGCTGTCGGGGGCTTATAAAGCCGATGGCGGCGAAATTCTAATCAATGGTGAGCTTGTAGAGATTAACAATCCCCGCGATGCTCGCGGTTACAAAATCGAAACCATCTATCAGACTTTGGCCCTTGCCGATAATCTCGATGCGGGCAGCAATCTTTTTCTTGGGCGTGAATTGCTGACACCTTTCGGGTTTGTCGATGATGATGCGATGGAAGCTGAAACCAGAAAAATCATGAGCCGCTTGAACCCGAATTTTCAAACATTCTCAGCGCCTGTGTCCACATTGTCAGGGGGACAAAGACAATCTGTCGCGATTGCGCGGGCTGTGTATTTTAACGCCAAAATTTTGATTATGGATGAGCCCACAGCCGCTCTTGGGCCGCAAGAAACACAAATGGTTGCTGAACTTGTTCAAAAATTGAAGGCCGAAGGATTGGGAATTTTCCTGATTTCCCATGATATTCATGATGTGATGGAGCTTTGCGACCGGATAAGTGTGATGAAAAACGGTAAATTGGTCGGAACTGTACGTGTTGAGGATGTAAACGATGACGACATTCTCGGAATGATCATTTTGGGTAAAAAACCGATGAAGAATACCTCTTGATTGAGGATGGTGCAATATGGGTGATCTGCTAATAATCAAAACTTCTGAGGCTGAATTACAGATCACCCCGGATGGTGGTTGCATATGCGCTTATAGATTGGCTGATGGTTTCGACATATTGAGGCCTGCAAATAATGTTGAAACTATAAATCCTCTTGAAGCGTCGTCCTTCCCCCTCGTTCCTTATTCAAATCGTATTAAAGATGGTGTTTTTGTGTTTCAAGGACAGCGTCATGCGGTTCCACTGAATTTTGGGGAGCACCCTCACAGTATTCATGGCGTTGGCTGGCAATCAAATTGGCAAGTGGTACACCAGACCGAAAATAAGATCATTCTTGAGTTGTGCTATTCCGGTGACGGTTGGCCGTTTGCATTTGTCGCCCATCAGATTTTTACGCTGAAGGGGAATTCTTTGCGGCAAGAGCTGAAAATCAGAAATATGTCTGATGGTCCTATGCCAGTAGGGCTTGGATCGCATCCGTATTTCCAAAAACACGGGGAGGTGTTTTTGACTGCGGATGTCGAAAATGTATGGATGAATAACGAAGAATGCCTTCCCATCGAACGAATGAGGGCCCCTGAAGCATGGGATCTTAAAACGGGTAAGAATGTCGATACGTTGATGTGTGACCATTTGTTTGAACCATGGCGTGGTTCTGCAATGATACATTGGCGAAAAGAGAAGAGGTCTCTTAAGCTTTCTGCAAGCAATGATCTGGATCGGTTGGTCGTATATGCGCCAAAAGGCGAAGAATTCTTCTGCGTTGAACCTGTCTCACATATTACAGATGCTTTTAATTTGAGCGGAAAAGGCATGCCGTCCGGTGAGAGCGGCATGCGTATTTTACCAAAAGGTGCAAGTTGGACCGTATGGATCCAATTCGACCCTGTCTAGTTAAGTGCAGAATGTCGTAAAGAGGCCGGTATGTTCTGGTAACAAACAGGGCGTAAAAAACGACGAATTGCCATTGTTCCTACCGATGTCGCGCCAAAATTAGTACTTGCCGGGTATGGCCCGCCGTGAACCATTGTGTCGCAAACTTCAACTCCGGTCGGGAAGCCATTTGCTAATATCCTACCGGCTTTACGTTCCAGCACGGGTAACAGTTTTTGTGCGTCGGAATGATCCCCTGAGTCAATTTGTAAAGTGCACGTCAGTTGTCCATCAAGATTACGCGCAATTTCCATCATCTGATCAAAATCTCTAACGCGCACAATGATACCAAGCGGTCCAAACACTTCTTCGTTCAAATCCTTGTTTAAAAGCCACGTATCCCCAGTTGTCGTAAATAGGTTAGGCGTTACTTCCCGATTTGAGGAACTTGTCCCGTAAATCTCTCCAATATTGTCAAAGGATCGTATTTGCTCAGTACCGCGGCGATAAGCATCGGATATGCCGTCAGTCAGCATGGTCTGTGATCCGATCGTTGAAAGTGTGTCGATAGCTGATTGTGTAAAGACACTCGCGTCATCGTTATCCAACATCAGGATTACGCCCGGATTAGTACAAAATTGACCTGCGCCCATTGTGAGCGAGTTTGCCCAGCCAATACCAACCTCAGCCGCTCGGTTTGAAGCTGCTTTCTGAAGAAGAAATACGGGATTAACTGATCCCAATTCACCAAAGAAAGGGATCGGCTCAGATCGTGATGCACATAAATCGAAAAGCGCGCGTCCACCTGCCAATGAGCCTGTGAAGCCAACAGCCTTAATCAACGGATGCTGTACGAGTGAGGTTCCGACATCCCGCGCGTTTCCACCCTGAACGAGTGAAAAAATACCTGGATGTAAATTCATCTGTTTGAGCGCGGTGCAAATCGCTTCTGCGACAATTTCACTTGTTCCCGGATGAGCAGAATGGCCTTTAACGACAACCGGACAGCCCGCCGCTAATGCAGAGGCTGTGTCACCGCCTGCGACTGAGAAAGCCAGTGGAAAATTGGACGCTCCAAATACAGCGACAGGGCCGATTGGGCGCTGCATCAGTTGCATTTCAGGGCGAGCCATAGGCGCACGATCAGGCAAAGCCTCGTCTTGGCGACAGTCAAGGTATTCTCCTTGTTCGATATGACTTGCAAACATGCGAAGCTGACCAACAGTCCGCCCGCGTTCGCCAATAATACGGGCTTCTGGAAGGCCGGATTCTTGTGTCGCTATTTCTGTCAAAGCATCTCCGCGGGCGTCAATTTCATCTGCGATTTTGTTCAACAGTTCGGCGCGTATTGATCTGGGCAGCGCACTGAATTCCCAAAAAGCGTCTTCAGCAGCCTGTACAGCTTGATCAATCAGCTCAGGGTTGCCAACTGAAAAAATATGAGAGGGGCCGTGTGCCGGAGTGGATCTGAAGGATGATGTTCCTGAAATCCATTTGCCTGCAATGAGGTGTTGTCCATTCATTCTGTTATCCTTTTCCTGTCAGGAGTCCGCGTTCTGCCAGATTGCGGTATAGTTCAAAAATACCAAATTCCCACTTGGCGGCTTTATCACTGTGCGTAACCTTGTTTATCAATGCACCTAACCGGTTCGAAGAAATTATAACTTGATCACCAAGTTTATGAGTGAAGCCAGAACCAGCCTCTCCACGGTCTTTTGTTGGGGCGAACATTGTCCCCATATATAGTGCAAGGCCATCCGGATATTGATGGTTACGATTGATAGTTTGCGAGACTAATTCACTTGGGCTTCGGCTAATTTCACTCATTGAACTGAAATCTGTAAGCTCGAACCCATCTTCTCCTTTTACGGATAAGTGAATATCTTCTTGTTCAAGGTCCATAAGGGTGAACTTGTCATCGAACAATCTTATGAACGGTCCGATCGCGGCTGAGGCATTATTGTCTTTGGCTTTACCGAGTAAAAGTGCACTACGTCCTTCAAAGTCCCGAAGATTGACGTCGTTACCGAGAGTTGCGCCAACAATCTCGCCGTCGCCGTTCACAATAACGATCGCTTCAGGCTCTGGGTTGTTCCAGGTTGACCCCGGATGAATGCCAATTTCAGAGCCAAGACCCACAGATGATAAAACAGGAGCCTTTGTGAAAACCTCTGCGTCTGGACCAATGCCAACTTCCAGGTATTGAGACCAATACCCCTTTTCCTGAAGGGCGGCTTTAAGTTGCCCAGCAGCCTCTGATCCCGGTTTGATTTGCCCGATATCCTGGCCAATTGTTTCTGATAAAGAAATGCGAATATCGACAGCCTTTTGTGGATCGCCGCCCGCACGCTCTTCAATTACGCGCTCCAACATACTTTTAGCGAACGTAACGCCACATGCTTTAATAGTCTGAAGGTCAACAGGAGACATAAAACGTTGCTTGTTGCCCACAAGAGTCTCCAAGAGAGTGGATCGAGTTTCACCTACGCGATTTTTCTTACCAAACTTTCTTACTTGCTTTGCAACATTTTTTAGCTTCATAAGCTCGGAGCAAGTTGGAGAAAGTTCGCTTAAATCATAAATGCCGTCAGTGCAAACACGAACAAGGCGAGGACCGGGATCAGGAACTCCTTCAAGCCAAAGCCTTCCGATCAACAAAGCATCTTCACTGTCTGCTGGCAGGACAGTTTCGAGTATGTTTTCTAGGGTAAAAAGCTTATCCATTAAATAAAGCCTCCATTGTAGTATTGGGTCGATGGGCCTGATATGTTCAGAACGATCGCGAAGACGCCTCCTGCGTGGGGTTGAGCTTCTTTTTCGGCATTGCTTAAACCTTTAGAAGCCGTTGTTGCAAACAGTGTCTGATAATTGTCTCCGCCAAAGACACAACTTGTAATGTTGGCAACTGGCATTTTTATATGCATCAGCTCAACGCCATCGGATGAATATCTTGTGATGCGCCATCCGCCCCAATGACAGACCCACAGGCATCCTTCAGTATCGACGGTCATACCATCAGGGTGTCCGTTCTCAGGTGGAATATTTATAAACACGCGCTTCTTGCGAACATTGCCAGAGTTGTCCAAATCAAAGGCAAATATTGTGCGTTTCAACGTGTCTGTATGATATAGGGTTCTTCCCTTTGGGCTAAATGCGGGACCATTGGTTATGACGTAGTCGCTATCAATTGTCGTCACTCCGTCTTTCGTTATTCTGTACAAACTGCCTGAAGGATCTGTTTCCAAATCGTCCATGGTGCCGGCCCACAGAGCACCATCCGGGCCGACTTTGGCATCGTTAAAGCGATTATCTTTTTTGGCCGGCTCGGGATCGATGAGAAAATCAAGCATCGCGTTTTCTGAGGCTGGGTCCAGTTTCACCTTATGAATACCGTTTTTTAAAGCTCCAATAAACTCTCCGTTGGAGGCTGGGTGAAGTGCGCCAATTGGTGTTTCCGTTTTCCAGGAATTTCGTGTGTTTGTTTTTGGATCAAGGCGATGAATGGCTGAGCTTTTGATATCCACCCAGTATAGTGCTTTTTCTCGGTCAACCCATACAGGGCCTTCTCCGAGAATAGCGCCGCCCTCCCAGATCAGTTTTGGCTCGCTTGTCGCTACGAATGTTGTCATTACTGTCTGTGCCTTCCAGTCAGATTAGTCAGGCTGTCCAAAATAGTAAGCAGCCAGTTCATATTTAATTTTGTATGTGAATTAAATATGAAATTTGGAAGTTTGTCTGTCAACGTTTATTGTGTTTTATAAATATGTCAGATATTTAGTAAATTAAAAATTTCGTTTTAAATCAGTATATTATATAAGTTATTGTTAGTTTTCTAATGCAGTTTAGAAATTAAAGTTCTTGTAAATTTAATTTCACAGGATAAATTAAATTTACAAATTCTGAAATATTCATGGGCAGGCAATTGGCACAAAAACCCACAAGTAGCCGATATATAGTTTTAGATACGATCAGACGGCACCCCAAAATAAGCCGTGTGGAGCTAGCATCCCTGACTAATCTTAGCCGTGCCGCGGTGACTGGAATTACCCAAGGTTTGCTTGACGCTGGCCTCATTGTTGAGACACCTTTAGCCGACGGTAATGAAGGGGGACGAGG
>MAAC01018871.1_pt1 | contig 15198 bp, 13 predicted proteins | sample 1115981 | NCBI WGS metagenome assembly MAAC01 (sample SAMN04961126, study PRJNA320927) | seawater metagenome | isolation source: sample BD02T64 sea water enriched with oil for 64 days | place: USA:Gulf of Mexico | collected 2013-07-27 | reverse complement strand
AGGCTATCACTCGTTCCAACACCCGAGTCACCCGTGGCGGAGGTAAATTCAAATCGACCTGAATGGCCAATATTTCACGATTGAAATCATCGACCAGGTTAAACGTACGGAAACGACGACACAAAATAGGCTGTCGCACATTAACCCATCGGCCAATAAAGGTTCATGCTGACAGGTACGGCCAGTGGTACTGGATGGCGAGTTGGTAAACGCCTCTTTTCTCGGGGCCCTTTTGTTCAGGTTTAACGCGTTGTACACCCTGTGAATGCGCTTGTGGCACCAGGGTTCAGTACCTTTGGAGTTTGAAGAGATTACTAAAGCCGTAGGCAGGGTAGCGCTCAAGGCTTCCTGAAGCGTTGCTACCACCTCATCATCCCGATGGGGATCGGCTTGGTATCGATAAACAGAATCGCTAATGCGAGCTGCGTGACAGGCCGTTCGAAGGCTTTCGAGTTTTGTATCAACAATATTTTTCAGGATGCACTGTTCCAGACTGAGATCAGCTTACTGGGATATAAGGCGCCTATTCACATCTTTCAACGATTTGAGTCTTTTAACATCGGATAACGCCATACCGTTGTATTTGGATTTCAAGTTGCAATAGGTGCCGTCAGGTATCCCGTATTCCTGGCAAATCTCTTTAACGAGGCTGCCGCCCGCGACTTCCTTCAAGGTCTTGACGCTCTGAGTTCCTGTGTGGCGTGTATTTTATTATTCGTTCTTCACATTGCCGTAGTGTACGCGGTAGAACTGGAAATAAGCATGACCCTAGTTTAGGGGAGGTTTACATAGGGCTTGGTTTTTAGGTAGAGAATTTGGCTGACGTCATTCACAATGTGTAGAAACAACAAACCCCGCTTCAAAGAGCAGGGTTTGTTGGGGCAGAGACACCAATCGCAACTGTACTAATTCAATTGTATCTCGTCTCGGCTTAAAGCGATTTTAGCTTACCTCTAGTTTGCGGCTAGAGAGTGGGCCTAAAACAATATTGCAGCTTGATTATGGCTAAACAAGCTGCGAATTAATCTTAAGCAGACATCGCCTTGATTTTGATGTTGAGGCGGCTTTTATGCCGAGCTGCTTTGTTCTTGTGCATAACACCGCCTTTGTCGGCAATGCGGTCGATAACAGGCACGGCAGCGGCGTAAGCGGCTTTGGCTGCTTCGACATCACCGGCTTCAATCGCGGCATTTACTTTCTTCAAATAGGTGCGAGCCATGGAACGCATGCTGGCGTTGTGCTGGCGTCGGTTTTCATTTTGTTTGGCGCGTTTGCGTGCTTGGGGTGAATTTGCCACCTGGCGTGCTCCGTAATAAGTTGAGTCTGATTTCGAGGTCGGGCATTTTACAGCGAGCTTTAATTTATATCAATAGCTGTGCCATCCGCGTTGCGTTTTTGCTGTTGACCTAGTGCCCATTGGATATGCTCGCCAACAAGAGCGGAGGCTTGGGGCAGGGCCTGCTTGAGAATTTCGGTGATTTCAACTGAGGCGGGGGCATTGCCGAGGCCGATGGCGAGGTTGCGCTGCCATCTCTCATGGCCAATGCGGCGAATGGGCGAGCCCGCTGTGCGCTGTAAGAATTCCTCCTCGCTCCATTGAAACAGGGTGCTGAGCTTAATGTTGTCGAGGCTGTGACGGGGGCGGAAGTCGTCTTCCTCGGTGGCTTTTGCGAAGCGATTCCAGGGGCAGATTATCTGGCAGTCGTCGCAACCGAATACTCGATTGCCGATGGCCTGGCGAAACTCCAGGGGAATGGGACCCTTGTTTTCGATGGTCAGGTAGGAGATGCAGCGCCGGGCGTCCAGTACATAGGGCTCGGGGAAGGCCTGGGTGGGGCAAATTTTCAGGCAGGCGCGGCAGTTACCGCACTGTTTTTCAGCGGCGGGCGTATCGGCGGGCAGTTCGAGGCTGGTGTATAACTCACCGAGGAAAAACCAGGACCCGGCCTCGGGGTTGAGTACCAGGGTGTGCTTGCCGATCCAGCCGAGCCCGGCCTGCTCGGCAATGGGCTTTTCCATCACCGGGGCGCTGTCGACAAAAGGCCGTTGTATCACCGGCTGTTGGCTGTGTTCCTCAATGCGCTTAGCCAGGGTCGCCAGCCGTTTGCGTATTAGCTTGTGGTAATCCCGGCCCAGGGCATAGCGCGAAAGGTAGGCGCTGTCACCATCTTTCAGGCGGGCGATCATATCGGTGTCGGGTGAGAGGTAATCCATTCTGACGCTGATGATGGAGACCGTGCCAGGCAGCAGTAGCTCCGGTCGCCAGCGCTTCTCGCCATGTTCCTCCAGCCATTGCATGGAGCCATTGAAGCCCTGTGCCAGCCATTGCTGCAGTCGTTCACCCGCTTGCTCCAGATCAATGTGCGTGAAGCCTACTTGCTGAAAGCCCAGTTCCCGACCCCAGCCGCGGATGTCTGAGCGCAGGTCCTTTGTTGTCGTTCCAGTGGCGGCAGGTGTGTATTGCTTGACTGACATTGTCGCGGTGTACTCCGGTTATCGTATAATTCTGCCAGATCTCAGGGAAAAGCGAATGATAAAAATTTCAAACAGGCTTTACAGCGCCAGCGCGGTGCGTGAGCTCGACCGTCGAGCCATCGAAGATACGGGTATTCCGGGCATTGTGCTGATGAAGCGCGCCGGCCGTGAGGCCTTCGAAGCCCTACTGGCTCGCTGGCCCCAGCCCGACAAAATCACCGTATTCTGTGGCGGCGGCAATAATGGCGGTGACGGCTATATTATCGCCGGTTTGGCGCAACAAGGCCTGATCCCCGTCGAGATTATCCAACTGGCCGACGAGCAGAAATTAAGCGGCGATGCAAAGCGCGCCTGGGCCTTTGCCCATGAGGCCGGCGTAGCGATGCAGTCCTGGCAGAGTTATGTGGCGAGTGGGGTAGAGCTTGCCAGCGGAGTTGTTGTCGACGCTCTACTGGGTATTGGTGTGAGTGGTGAGGTGCGTGCCGATTATCGCGGGGCTATTGCGCATATCAATCGCTCGGACCTGCCCGTATTGGCGGCCGATATTCCTTCCGGTTTGTGCAGTGACACCGGCGCGGTGCTCGGTATCGCCGTCGAGGCCGCTATCACGGTGACTTTTATCGGCATTAAAGTCGGCTTGCTGACCGGACGCGGTCCCGCCCTGGTGGGCGAATTAGTGTATCGAGATTTGGCCGTGCCGGCTCTTGTCTATGAAGATTCGCTCGCACAAGCCATGCCGATCGCAGCGCAGCGGCTCGATCTTGAATCACTGCTGGCGGCCTTTCCGGCGCGCGAGCGCGATGCCCACAAGGGTCGCTTTGGCCACGTGCTGGTTATTGGTGGCGATAAGGGCTATGGCGGGGCGGTGGCGATGGCGGCTGAGGCGGCTCTTCGCGTCGGTGCCGGTTTGGTCAGTGTTGCCACCCGCCCGGAACACGTGCCGGCACTATTGGCGCGGCGGCCTGAATTAATGGTTAAGGGTGTTACCTCGGGGCAGGAGTTGGAGCCCCATTTACAGGGCCCAACGCTTATTGTCATTGGCCCGGGCCTGGGGCGCTCGCCCTGGTCGGAGCAAATGTTGCAAAAGGCGATTGGCGCTGGCCTGCCCATGGTGGTGGATGCCGATGCCCTGAATATCCTCAGTGAGGGCCGGGTCGGCGCGAATGCTAGAGCCAATATCGGCGCCGATACCGGCAATTGGATCTTGACCCCCCATCCCGGAGAGGCGGCGCGCCTACTGGGGTGTAGCAATGCCGATATTCAGGCCGATCGTTTATCGGCCTGTCGCCAAATCGCCGAGAAATATTCGGCCACGGTATTGTTAAAGGGGGCCGGTACGCTGATTTCAGCGGAGGCGTTGGCTGGTGATGGGGGCGGTGTAGAAGAATCGTCGCTGTGGCTCTGCCCCTACGGCAACCCCGGCATGGCCAGCGGCGGCATGGGCGATGTGTTGGCGGGTATCATCGGTGGCTTGTTGGCTCAGGGTTTGGATGCGGCAACGGCGACCTGCCTGGGTGCCTGTTTACACAGTGTGGCGGCCGATAGGGTGGCTGCCGAAAGCGGTGAAAAGGGTTTGCTGGCCAGCGATCTGTTCACGCCCCTGCGACACATGGTCAACGCTCGGTGAGCGCAGGCTGCATCTTTGATCTTGCTTCAGAGGCCCTGATGGTCGCCTTTGGCGCGGCCCTGGGTAAAGTGTTGTCGACGACCAGCCAGCGAGAGGTTGCGGTTATTTATTTGCAGGGCGAACTGGGTGCGGGTAAAACCACACTCTGTCGCGGCGTGCTGCAGGCCTGCGGTCACAGTGGCGCGGTGAAGAGCCCGACCTACACCCTGGTGGAGCCTTACGAGTTGGCGCGGGCCACGGTTTATCATTTTGATCTCTATCGCCTCGGCGATCCCGAAGAGCTGGAGTATATGGGGATCAGAGATTATTTCGAGCCGGGCCATATTTGTTTGATCGAATGGCCGGACAAGGGGCAGGGGATATTACAGGCCTCCGACCTGGATATTACAATTTCGGTAACTACTGCGGGCCGACGTTTGAGTTTGACAGCGCATAGTAGTCAGGGCGAGGCAGTCATTGCAGGGGTGCGCACAAATTTTTCAGCGGGTATCATTGACGAAAAAATCAGTGGAGAGCCACCATGCTGAGCTTGACTGAAAGGGATAATGCGGGGCGCCGCCGGGGCGTGCATGTTCAGAGCTTGCGGCTGCGGTTATTACTATGCTGTTTTAGCGCCCTTTTGATCCTGGCAGCGCTACCGGTCCTGGCGGTGGGAGCCGATATATCGACCGCAAAGGTTGAAAGCATTCGCCTCTGGCGTGCGCCGGACCACACTCGGCTGGTGTTTGATTTGTCGGCCATGGTGGAACACAAAATATTCCCCCTCAAGAACCCTCAGCGCCTGGTGATTGATATTAAACACGCCTCGTTAGTGGCCAGGCCGTCGCAATTAAAATTCGCCAATACGCCCATTACCGAATTGCGCAGTGCCAGGTTCGATGGTGACAGCCTGCGCATCGTTCTCGAATTGCGCGAGGAAATTAACCCGCGCAGTTTTGTGCTGGCGGGCAATGAGCAATACGGCGACCGGTTGGTGATCGACCTCTATGACCGTGCTAAGCAGACCTCGAGAACCGTAGGTGATGTATTTCCCGGTCAAAAAACCCGCGATATTGTCATTGCCATCGATGCCGGTCACGGCGGTGAAGACCCCGGTGCGCTCGGCCCCAAGCGTCTGCGTGAAAAAAATGTGGTATTGGCCATTGCTCGAGCCCTGCAGCGCAAGGTCGACCGTGAGAAGGGTTTTCGCGCGGTGATGGTGCGCGCCGGTGATTATTATATTCCCCTGCGCAAACGCACCGATATCGCCCGCAAACATCGTGCGGATCTGATGATCTCCATTCACGCCGATGCCTTTAACCAGGCTTCGGCCAACGGTGCTTCCGTTTACGCCCTGTCGACACGCAGCGCCACCAGTGAGACCGCGAGTTATCTGGCGAAGCGGGAAAATCGTGCCGATTTGATTGGCGGTGTGGGCGGGGTTAGCCTGGCCGATAAAGACAAGGTCCTGGCCGGAGTATTGCTGGATCTGTCGATGACGGCGACCCTGGAAAGTAGTTTGGGGGTCGGCGCGCAAGTCGTTAAATCATTAGCTGGCGTTACCCGTCTGCATAAAAAACGGGTTGAGCAGGCCGGCTTTGTGGTCTTGAAGTCACCGGATATTCCCTCGATTTTGGTCGAGACGGGTTTTATCTCCAATCCCAAAGAGGCGCGTCGACTGGCTCAACCCGCCTATCAGAAGAAAATGGCGGCTGCCATCTTTAGTGGTGTGAAACGCTATTTTCAAGGCAAGCCCCCGACGGGCACCTTGTTGGCCGAGCGCAAGCGCAAATCAGGGGTGGTGTATATTATTGCTCGAGGTGACACCCTCTCGGATATTGCCCAGCGCTATCATGTATCGATAAGTGATTTACGCCGTTACAATAGTCTCAAATCATCGCGTATCAAAATTGGTCAGCGTATTAAAATCCCCGTTTCTTCTTGATAAGCCTCTGAGCCCATAATTTTTAATGTCACGTATTCATTTGTTAAGCCCCCGACTGGCGAATCAAATCGCCGCCGGGGAGGTGGTTGAGCGCCCGGCCTCCGTGGTCAAAGAACTACTGGAAAACAGTCTCGATGCCGGGGCCGATAGTATCGATATCGATATCGAGCAGGGCGGCATCAAACGGGTGCGGATTCGCGACAACGGTTGCGGTATCGACAAGGATGATTTGCCCCTGGCCATGAGTCGCCACGCCACCAGTAAAATTCTTGCCCTGGAAGATCTCGAAGCCGTTGCGACCCTGGGTTTTCGCGGCGAGGCCCTGGCCAGTGTGGCCTCCGTTTCACGATTATCGTTGAGCAGTAATACCCGGAGCGAGGGTGCGGGCTGGTTGGCCCGTTGTGAGGGCCGGGATATGAGCGTGGATGTCGAGCCGACAGCCCATTCTCAGGGAACCAGTGTTGAGGTGCGGGACTTGTTTTTTAACACCCCGGCGCGGCGCAAATTTTTGCGTACCGAAAAGACCGAGTATTCGCGCATTGATGATGTGGTCAAGAAACTGGCCCTCAGCCATTTCGACGTCGCCTTTCATCTGCGCCACAACAATAAGCCTGCGCGCCGTTTTCCGGCCGCCACGACACAGTTAGAGCAGGAGCGTCGCGTCGCGGCCGTTTGTGGCCCGGCATTTATGGAGCAGGCGCGCTTTTTTAATATCGAGGTGGGTGAGCTGCGTTTATGGGGTTGGCTGGGCGCGCCGACCTTTTCGCGCAGCCAGGCCGACTTGCAGTACTTTTTTGTCAATGGCCGCAGCATTCGCGACAAGGTGGTGAGTCACGCTGTGCGGCAGGCCTATCAGGATGTGCTCTACCACGGTCGCCACCCGGCCTATGTCTTATTTCTTGAGCTGCCCGCCACAGATGTCGACGTCAATGTTCACCCCACCAAGCACGAGGTGCGTTTTCGCGAGAGTCGTGCGGTGCACGGTTTCCTCTACGGTTCGTTGTCGCGCATCGTGGCCGAAATGGGGCCGGGCCAGGGCGATGGTGAGCAGTCCCCGGGCGTTTTGGCAGGGGCTCTCCCTCCTGGTAGCGCGGTGAGGGTATCTGCTGATGTGGCATCAGGAGCGGGTTCTCGGTTCTTGCCCTATCAACATCCGGTCGCTTTTCCTGTTCGCGACCGAGGCGAGGTGCGCGAGCAGCTGGCGGTCTATCGGCTACCCGAACAGGCAGCTGGTACTGAGCTTGCCGCGAGTAATGGTGGGCACAGTAGCGAGGCTGAAATTCCGCCGCTGGGTTTTGCTCTCACACAGTTGCGCGGTATTTATATTCTTGCCGAAAATAGCGAGGGGCTGGTGCTGGTCGATATGCACGCGGCCCACGAGCGCATTACCTATGAGCAGATGAAGACGGCTTATGAGAGTGTCGGTGTCGCCGCTCAGCCCCTGTTGGTACCCGAAGCATTGGCGGTCAGTGACAAGGAGGCGGACTGCGCTGAGAGCCAACTGGCCTTGTTTGAAACCCTGGGTATTACTCTGCAGCGAGCCGGGCCGGAGAGCTTGGTGGTGCGAGCGGTGCCCGCTTTGTTGCGCGGAGCGGATGTCGAGCCCTTGATCAGAGATGTACTCTCCGACCTGCTGACTCACGGCACCACGCGGCGCATCGAAGAGAAAATTAATGAAATTCTATCGACCATGGCCTGTCACGGCTCGGTGCGTGCCGGTCGACAATTAACACTGGCGGAGATGAATGCTCTGCTGCGTGAAATGGAGGCAACGGAGCGCAGCGGCCAGTGTAATCATGGTCGTCCAACTTGGACTCAGCTGTCGATGAATGAGCTCGATGCTCTGTTTATGCGAGGGCGTTAACGATGGTCGATGAATTGGTGTCCGATAAATCGGTATTGGCACAGGCTGCAGCGGATCAACGTCCACCGGTGATTTTTTTGCTGGGCCCCACAGCCTCGGGTAAGACCGACCTCGCCCTGCAGCTTTGCAAGATATTGCCCTGCGATATTATTAGTGTCGATTCCTCTCAGGTCTATCGCGGTATGGATATCGGTACCGCCAAGCCCGAGGCCGAGGTGCTGAGTGAGTCACCCCATCGCTTGATCAATATTTGTGATCCGGCCGAGGCCTATTCCGTGGGTGAGTTTTTGCGTGATGCGCGCCGCGAAATTGACGAAATTAGCGCAGCCGGACGTATCCCTCTACTGGTGGGCGGCACCATGTTGTATTTCAAAGCCCTGCGCGAAGGTCTCGCCGACTTGCCGCCCGCGAATGGGCGGGTTCGAGCGGAGATTGAGCAGCAAGCTGCCGCACAGGGCTGGCCCTTTGTCCACGCCCTGTTGGCGGAGGTTGACCCAGAGGGTGCGGCAGCCATTCACCCCAATCACTCTCAGCGCATTGCCCGTGCTCTAGAGGTGTATCGTGTCAGCGGCCAGTCCCTGTCGCAGTTAATTCAGCAACAGTTGGAAAAAGGCTGCGGTGTGCCGCCTCTCGACAAGGATTATCGCATCGTTCAGCTGGCCCTTATACCTACTGACAGAGCGGCCCTGCATCGGCGTATCGAACAGCGTTTTACAGCCATGCTCGATCAGGGTTTTGTCGACGAGGTGAAAGCCCTGCGTCAGCGCGGTGATCTCAGTACTGACTTGCCCGCCGTGCGAGCCGTTGGCTATAGGCAGATTTGGGCCTACCTCGACGGGGACTGCACTTACGAGGAAATGCAGGCGCGGGGCGTGGCGTCGACGCGCCAATTGGCCAAGCGCCAGTTGACCTGGCTGCGAGGCTGGGCTGACTTACACCGTTTGGAGCTTAGCTTTACCGAGGCCGATAGCTCGCGGTGCGACGAAGATATTTTATTGAAAGCATTGGCAATTTTGCAAAGTAGTGCCATATACAAAAACCCCGCTGGGTAGTATCATGCGCGGCTCAGTTTGGCGGTGGTAGGACGGGCTAGTTGGCCCTGTATTATTGCCATTGTCATATGTTATTTGCGTCTATTTAGTGTTTCTACTTTACTTGGTGTTGTAAACACTAAAGTTAGCCGCTTGTCGCCGCTCAACCTTTTGGGAGAATAACTATGTCAAAGGGGCATAATCTACAAGACCCTTTCCTCAACGTCTTGCGCAAAGAGCGTATTCCGGTATCAATCTTTCTGGTCAATGGCATTAAATTGCAGGGCCAGGTTGAGTCCTTTGATCAATTTGTTGTGCTGCTTAAAAACACCGTCAGTCAGATGGTTTACAAGCACGCGATTTCGACGGTCGTACCCTCACGCCCCGTCAAGCTGCCCATGGCCGTGCCTCATGAAGAGGACGGGGAAGATTAGGAGGCTGTTTGTTTTTTGACCGCCCCGAATCCGGCGAGCTCTCTGTCCTTGTCCATCTGAATTTAAGCAGTGAGCGCGAGCCGGAAGACCCCCGAGAATTTGAAGAGCTGGCAATTTCCGCCGGTGGTGACCCGATTGCCTTCATTACCGGCAGTCGGGATGTGCCCACGGCTAAGTTCTTTGTCGGCACCGGCAAACTCGAAGAGATAAAGCAGGAAGTCGATAGCAGCGGCGCGGGTCTGGTCATCTTTAATCACAACCTGACACCCAGCCAGGAGCGCAATATTGAACATGTGCTGTCCTGTCGGGTGCTCGACCGCACCGGTTTAATTCTCGATATCTTTGCCCAGCGTGCGCAAACCCACGAGGGTAAGTTGCAGGTTGAGCTCGCCCAGCTGGAGCACATGAGCACTCGTTTGATACGCGGCTGGACTCACCTCGAGCGCCAAAAAGGCGGTATCGGCCTGCGGGGGCCGGGTGAAACCCAGCTTGAAACCGATCGGCGTCTACTGCGTGTGCGTATTAAGTCTATTCTTAAGCGCCTGGCAAAAGTGCGGGTCCAGCGCGAGCAGGGACGGCGTTCACGGCGTCGAGCCGAAGTGCCCACCGTGTCATTGGTGGGCTATACCAACGCCGGTAAGTCGACCCTGTTTAATCGCCTCACTGGGGCCGATGTCTATGCCGCCGATCAGCTGTTCGCCACCCTCGACCCCACCATGCGTGCCTTTAAGGTGCCGGAAGTGGGCTCGGTTATTTTTGCCGATACGGTGGGCTTTATCAGTCATTTGCCCCACAAGTTGGTGGAGGCCTTTCGCGCTACCCTCGATGAGGCGAGTAATGCGACGCTTTTATTGCACATCATCGATGCCAGTGCTGAGCAGCGTTTGGAAAATGTCGAGCGCGTCGACGAAGTGTTGAATGAAATTGGTGCCGGTGATATCCCGGTGCTGAAAATTTACAATAAAATTGACTTGTTGGATGGCGTTGCGCCACGTATCGAGCGCAATGGCGATGGTAAGCCCCTGGCAATTTGGCTCTCGGCCCAAGATGGTCGCGGTGTCGATTTACTGCCCCTGGCACTGCGCGAATTATTGAGTCATGATCAAATTCAAGGCCTGTGTACTTTGGGGCATGAGTTGGCGCGCTTTCGGGCACAATTGTTTCAGGCCGGTGCGGTACTCGACGAGACGGTGCGGGATGATGGGGCCAGCTTGCTCGAGGTGAGCTTGCCAAGGGTCGAGTGGCTGCGCTTGTTGAAAGCTGCGGGCTTGCGCTCGGAGCAGGTGCTGGTGCAGCCAGTAGGGCCCGATGCCATGGAACAGAGCACGCTGCCCGGATAGATGATTTTAATAATTAAACGACAACGCAATACATGATAACCCTATAACCCCAAGGGGCTTCAGGGCCTGGCGGCGTTATATTGCTCATATTGCATGTTCATTAGTGTCAGTTGTTGATGTTTGCTGGCTTTTCAATCAGGGCTTGTTAGAATTTGCGCCTTGTACTTTCACTGGAGTGAGTAATGGCTTGGAATGAACCGGGTGGTGGTAAAGATCCCTGGGGTGGCGGCAATAACAAAAGTGGCAGCCCACCCGATCTCGATGCGGCTCTGAAAGATATCGGCGAAAAATTCGGTAAAATCTTTGGCGGCGGTGGCTCCGGAAGTGGTGGCGGCATCGGTGCCGGTGCTATTGTCGGCATCTTGCTAATCCTTTCTGTGGTTTGGGCCCTGCTGGGTTTTTATCAGATAGACGCCAAAGAGAAGGCTCTGGTGCTGCGCTTAGGCAAGTTCCACGAAATTGTTGGCGATGGTCTGCATTGGAACCCCCCCGTGGTCGATATTGTCACTCGAGTTCGTGTCACCGAAGAGCGCCAATACCAGACCCGCGGGCAAATGCTGACTCAGGATGAAAATATCGTTGAGCTGCCCTTGACCGTGCACTACAACATTAAGTCGGTGAAAGATTTTGTGTTGAATGTGAAAGCACCTGAATATAGCTTGCGTCACGCCACGGACAGCGCCCTGCGCCATGTGGTGGGTAGTAGCGGTCTCGATGAAGTGGTATCGACGGGCCGCGAGCAATTAAGTATTGATGTAGAGACGCGCTTGCAGTCCTACCTTGACAGCTACGGTACGGGTATCAATGTTGTCAAAGTGAATATTCTCGAGGCCAAACCGCCGTCTGCGGTAAAGGCTGCCTACGATGATGTGATCAAGGCGCGAGAAGACAGAGAGCGCGTAATCAACGAGGCTCAGGCCTATGCCAATGGCATCGTGCCGGAGGCGCGTGGTCGTGCCAAGCGGGTGCTTGAAGAGGCCAAGGGCTATCAGGCTCGCGTTGTTGCCGACGCCGAGGGTGAGGCGGAACGCTTTGAGAAGTTGTTCCACGAATATCAAAAAGCCCCCGAGGTCACCCGCCAGCGGCTTTATCTCGACACCATGCAGTCGGTGATGGAGAACAGTTCAAAGATCTTGGTCGATGTTAAGGGTGGCAATAATATGCTCTACCTGCCGCTGGACAAGATTATGCAGCAACAAGCGTCGAGCCCAGGCAGAAGCAGTGGCAGTAGTCAAATGCGCTCGCTTTCCTCCGCCGATATCAACCTTATTACCGAGGCGGTGATTGATAGGATTCGCAACCAGTCATCCAATAGTCAACGCCGGGAGTCGCGCTAATGAACCAGAGATTTCCAAGTTTTTTAGTCCTTGTTGTACTGGCAATTACCTTTAGCAATAGCTGTATTTATATTGTTAAGGAAACGGAAAAGGCGGTAAAACTGCATTTTGGTAGTATTACCGAAGCCGATATTCCCCCCGGTATTCACTTTAAATGGCCGATGGCCGACAAGGTGCATAAGTTTGATGCACGTATTCTCACCCTCGACGCCGAGCCAAAAAGCTTTTTGACCCGCGAGAAAAAACGTTTGATCGTCGATGCTTTTGCCAAGTGGAAGATCAAAGATGTTGAGGTCTACTACAAGGCAACCGGTGGTGATGAAGCCGTCGCTCACGCCCGTCTAGGCGACCGTGTGAATGATGGCCTGCGCAACCAGTTTGGTACGCGTACCTTGCACGAAGTGGTCTCCGGTGAGCGCGATGCTTTGATGGACAATATTACCGAAGAGCTGAATAAGACGGTTACCGAATCCCTGGGTGTTGAGGTGGTCGATGTGCGTGTTAAGCGTATCGATTTGCCCTCCGAGGTCAGTGAGCAGGTATTCCGCCGTATGAAGGCAGAGCGGGAAAAAGAAGCCCGTGAACTGCGTTCCATCGGTAAGGAAGCGGCCGAAGAAATTCGCGCCGATGCCGACCGACAGGAAACCATCATTGCCGCAAATGCCTACAAGGAGAGCGAGCAATTGCGTGGTGCCGGCGATGCGGATGCGACGGCGATTTACTCCGCTGCCTACAGTAAAGACGCGGAGTTCTATGCCTTTACGCGTAGTCTCAAGGCCTATAAAAGTGCCTTTGCTTCAAAGGGCGATATCATGTTGGTTGAGCCCGACAGCGAGTTTTTCCGCTACTTGAAGGATTCAAAAGGGCAGTCAAAGAACTAAGACTATCGCTAATGGCCTAAAGGGCAGTGCGTTCCTTGGCTCGATCACGGTAAAAAATACAGCCGTCGATTGTCTCGAGTGGTAAGATAGCAGGAGAACCGGGGCAGCCCGGTTTTTTTGCGACTGCTGCAGGCTTAGCGGCTAGTTCTTGGTAGGCAACTTTCCATAGGCTGCGAATGATGGCTCAAGATCTACTTGCGGCGCTGTGTTTAGTCCTGGTGATTGAAGGTATTATGCCGTTTCTGGCACCCTCTGGCTGGCGAAATATGATGCTAACGCTGGCTCAAAGTAATGAAAAACATATTCGAATACTGGGTTTGGTGAGCATGCTACTGGGTGCCGGACTGTTGTTTTTGGTGCGCTAGTTTTGGTGAAGTAACTTGCTGTGCGGTGCTGGCGAGTATTTCAAATAGAGCTGTTTAGTTAAAATTGTGTAGAAAATAGAGACTTATGACGAAAATCGATCGCTGGTTATTGCCCGATGGCATTGAAGAGATCCTCCCCGACCGCGCCATCAAAGTAGAGCGCCTACGGCGTCGCCTACTCGACCTCTACCATTCCTGGGGCTATGACCTGGTCATACCACCACTGGCCGAATTTACCGATTCCCTGCTCAGTGGCTCGGGCTCGGATCTCGATTTGATGACCTTCAAAATTACCGATCAACTTACCGGTCGGATGATGGGCGTGCGCGCCGATATTACACCCCAGGCGGCGCGCATGGATGCCCACAGCCTGCAGCGCAACAGCCCCAATCGTTTGTGTTATGCCGGCCAGGTACTCTACACCCGAGCGCGCGGGCCCCTCGAATCCCGTTCGCCGATCCAGCTCGGTGTCGAGCTGTTTGGCGAGGCGAGTTTAGAGGCCGATGTCGAAGTCATGTCCCTCTTGGTCGAGACCCTTAGTTTCAGCGGCCTCGACGATATCCACCTCGATATTGGCCACGTCGGAATTTATCGCGCCCTGGAACAGGCCGCGGGCCTGAGCGCCGAGCAAAGCGCTGAGTTGTTTGCCCTGTTACAGCGCAAAGATGCCGGTTTACAGCAATGGTTGGCGAGTAATGTGGCGGATGCCGAGCTGGCCGCGATGCTGGCGGCACTGCCCGGTTTGGCCGGTGATGCCACCATGCTCGACCATGCTAAACAGGTCTTGGCCGCTGCACCCGCCGCGGTATTGCAGGCCCTGAATGAAGTGGAAAATGTGGCCGCTCAGTTGGCCGAGCGCGCTCCCGGGGCGGCGCTATTTCTAGATTTGAGTGAGTTGCGCGGCTATCACTACCACACAGGTATTGTCTTCGCCGCCTACACCAGTGAATCGACACTGGCCCTGGGTAATGGTGGCCGCTACGACGATGTCGGCGAGGCCTTTGGCCGCGCCCGGCCGGCAACCGGCTTTGGCATCGATTTGAGCAAATTGGCCAGTCTGGTCGAGCACAGCAGCAGTATTGCGCCGGGTATTTATGCGCCCGCTCCCACAGAGGGCGCTAGTTTGAACAAGAGTGCATGGCTTGTAGAAATTGCCCGCTTGCGTGACGGTGGCGAGCGAGTGGTGCGTGGCTTTAGCGGCCAGCACGTGGACTTTGATGAGTTGCACTGCGATCGAGTACTGATGGCAGGCGACAGTGAATTTACAGTACAACCAGCGGCCGCCTACGCGGCAGGCGATGAGAGTAAATAATGGGTAAAAATGTAGTAGTACTAGGCACCCAATGGGGTGATGAAGGCAAGGGTAAAATCGTCGATTTATTGACCGATCAGGCCTCTGTGGTGACCCGCTTTCAGGGCGGCCACAATGCCGGCCACACCCTGGTGATCGACGGCGAAAAAACCGTGTTACACCTTATTCCCTCCGGCATCCTGCGTGACAATGTCCGTTGTTTTATCGGCAATGGTGTGGTGCTCGCCCCCGATGCCCTGTTAAAAGAGATGGGCCCACTCGAAGAGAGTGGCGTGCCGGTGCGCGAACGCCTGCGCATTTCACCGGCCTGTCCGCTGATTCTGCCCTATCACGTCGCCCTTGATCAGGCGCGGGAAGTGGCGCGTGGTAAAGCCGCGATTGGTACCACCGGGCGCGGCATTGGCCCGGCCTACGAAGATAAGGTGGCACGCCGTGGTTTGCGCCTGGGCGATCTCTTCGACCGCGGCCGTTTCGCCGACAAATTGCGCGAAGTGATGGAGTATCACAACTTCATGCTCACCAATTACTATAAGGCCAAGGCCTGTGACTATGCGGCAACGCTGGCATCGTGCCAGGTATGGGCGGAAGAGTTGCGCCCCATGGTGCTG
>MAAC01006784.1_pt1 | contig 15201 bp, 15 predicted proteins | sample 1115981 | NCBI WGS metagenome assembly MAAC01 (sample SAMN04961126, study PRJNA320927) | seawater metagenome | isolation source: sample BD02T64 sea water enriched with oil for 64 days | place: USA:Gulf of Mexico | collected 2013-07-27 | reverse complement strand
CCCCCCATCGCCAACCCGCGACCACTGCTCACACACATGTCGGCATGTTTCCCCCCGATGCACCAACTCATCCCAGAACTCAATCACAATCCACCCATCAACCCCAGCCCGCACACTGCTCCCATACGACACCTCATCAAACACCTTCGCCGCCTCCCCATTCCCTTCATATGTCCCAACAATCGCCTCGGGTCCTTCATACACCTCCCCCCGAAACACATACACACACCCAGCCGCCAGCACACCCCGCGCACCAACATAATCCTCCTCATCCAACGCCACCGCAAACCGCCGCACAATCTCAATCGCTTCATTATTCATAATTTCAGTATACACCACAACCTCTGTGCGCAAAATCCCTGCGCTCCGAGTCTTTCTTCTTGTGCCGCTCGGCCGATCTGCAACAATCCCCCCATGCAGATCAACACACAACAACTCGAATCACTCACCTCCCAACCACGCCTCCCCCGGGCCTCCGGGGGAGGTGTCAGCGTCCCCGCTGACGGAGGGGGTCTTTCTTCTCCCCCTCCCCTCACCGATGCCCTCTTATCCGATCTCCTCGACCCCACCGTCTCCACCCTTGATCTCTGCAACTACCACGCCCTCACCCTCCCCCAAATCTCAGCCATCCTCAACTCCGAATCTTTCCAATCCGCCAAGCAAGCCATCGAACACATCAACCAAGAACGAACCCAACTCGTCACCGCCGAAGCCACCTACCACGCCACCGCCCGCCTCGCCGACATCGTCAAACAACCCATCGAATCCCAACAACAATCCGAGTCCACCCGCAAAGCCGCCGCGAAACTCCTCGCTTCCTCACCTAAACTCACCGCATGCTCACCATCCTCTGCGCCATGCAACCCGAAGCCGACGCCATCATCACCTCCCTCGATCTCACGCCAGCCCCAACACCTTGGCAAACCACCCTCCCGCCAAACCTCTGGTCAAACAACGATCAATCTCTCACCCTCGTCACCAATGGCTACGACCCACGCACCAACGCCAACCTCATCGGCACCACCCCAGCTGCCTTCGCAACCCAACTCCTCATCAACCACCTCAACCCAAAGCTCATCCTCATTGCCGGCGCAGCTGGCGGCTGCTCACAAGCCACATCCATCGCCCAAACCTTCCTCATCGAAAAAGCCTACCACCACGACCGCCGAATCCCCCTCCCCGAGTTCACCCACTACGCCCACGGCCCAGAACAACTCCACGCGCCAACCAACATCAATCTCCCCCGCGCCACCATCTCCACCGGCAACGCCCTCGACACCCTCGCCCACGAACTCGAATTCTTCATACAACACAACATCACCGTCAAAGACATGGAGACCGCGAGCATCGCCTGGACCGCCTCCCTCCACAACACAAAGACCATAGCCATCCGCTCCATCACCGATTTCTACGACCACCCCACCCCCGAAAACCAGTTCCTCAAAAACTTCGACCTCGCCCTCACCAACCTCGCCGAATCCATCAAATCAATCCTCCCCGCTCTACAAGCCTGAAACTTTCGGCTCTCCCAACTGGTATACCAAACCACACAGGAGACCCAACATGCGAACATTTCTCACCATCGCCCTACTTGCGATTTTCAGCTTCAACTCGATCGCCCAATCCGACCAACAGCTCATAGACCGCTACGACAAAATGTACGCCGCCCAAAAATTCGAGCTCGCCCTCAAAGCCGCCGAAACTATTTGCCAACGCTACCCCGAATCCGCCACCTGGCACTTCTTCACCGGCGCCCTCTTGGCCAAGCTCGATCAACCCGATCAAGCAATCATCCATCTCCAAAAATGCGCCGACAATAACTACACCGGCATCAGCTCCTTCGAACACAACTCCGATCTCGATCCCATACGCACCCGAGACGATTTCAAAGCCATCCTCGAAACCGTCCGCGCCAACGCCAAAGCCCGCATGGATGAGTTCCAACGCGAAGCCAAACGCCACGCACCCAAAGCGTTCTATCCCGAAAACACCACCAAAAAACCCCCACTCATCATCGCCCTCCACGGCACCGGAATGGACGGACAATCCATGTTCGACGCCATTATCGATACTGCCAAAAACCAAAGCGCAATCCTCATCTGCCCCGACGCCCTCCGCCCCGCCAGGACTGGATTCTCTTGGACCTATCGTGATGAATCCAAATGGTTCGTCAACCACCTCATCGCTGACGCTATTGAAAATCACAACGCCGATCCAGAGCGTGTGATCCTCATCGGGTTTTCACAGGGTGCCAACATCGCCCTGATCCTCGGGCAGACCCATCCCGAAACCTTCCTCGCCGTCGTTCCGATCTGCGGGCATTATGAAGCTCAGAACGCAGAATCAGTTTCGGCGCCTGCCCCGTTCTACCTCATTTCTGGCGCACGCGATCCGTGGAAGAAGACTTATGTGAAAGCGAAAAAGGACTTTGTCGCCGCTGGCGGGCAGGTCCAAACCCGAATCCTCGCGGGATATGGACACCAACTCCCCACCGGCGTTGGAGGCACAAAGGAATATACCAAGGCCATTATCTGGGCACTCAAACAAACAAGTGTGGAATCATCGGATTAACGTGTTGCAAACCAACTCAAGGCGATCCACACAATCCCATGCAATGCCGCAAAGCTGTAGAGCGTCCACATGTATTTGGGCTTCGATACTTTGTGATTGATCGAGCGAGTGATAAAAATCGCACCCGGCCAGCCGCCGAGGAGTTCGAAGGAGTGGAGTGTTTTTTCTTTGACTCGCCAGCGCCCGCGCACCGCTTGGAACTTGTCCCAGCAGTGCATTGCTGCGCTGAGCAGGCTTAGCCCGAAGTAGTAGAAGAAGAATACTTTCCAGAGCATGCCGAATCGTCCTTGTATGCCGAGCTATCGCCGAACTGGTTTTCGCCCCAGAGCATAAGATTAATCATCGGCCAGGCCATATGCCAATAGTTGGTCGGGCGTGCACATACTAAGCCGAGCGATTGCTCGGTGAAGAACTCGCGAGCGATTGGCGATGTAAAGAGCTGATCGGTAAGCGGCGCCATCCAGTGCTGGAACGGGAGCGGAAAACTGGCTTTGGGACGGTTGACGATTTCGGTTGGCAGATCATCTTTGAACGCCCGGCGGAGGGCAATCTTGGTTTGTTCTGGTTCGCCCGGGATATATTTTTCGTTCATCGCCAGTGCTTCGGCGCAGTTCGCGACCTCAATGTCGGCGTAGGGCGTCCGCCCTTCGACCCCGGCGAGCATGGTCGAGCTATCAAGGCGCTGGAGAAGGTTGGGCAGGTTCATTCGGCGTTGGAACCGGAGATGCGATTGCAGGGGCGAATCGGCTGGAGCATTCGAACGGACTTCGTTGAAAGCTTGGACATAGTGCTCTTTGAGATGCGCATCGCCGTCGGCTGCATCGAACCAAGGCTCGCGCAAAACGCCCGGCTTGAGTTCGTCTGATATCCACGCGTTTGAAGCGAGATGGAAGAGCCCGCCATCGGAATCGTCTTTGCCGTTCAATCCAGCGATGTGGGCGGTCGCTTGCTCCATGACCGGGGCATACCCAGCGAAGAGTTCGTCGGCTCCTTCGCCAGAGATGGCAACGATATGACCCTGTTTTCGCAGGGCTGCAGCGACTTCATAGATCGCGACTTCGTTGGGGGTCGAGAGGGGTACACCGAGTTGATTGACCATGTGTTTCCATCGTTCGATGAAACCGTCTTGGGTGATTTCGACTTCGGTGTGGGTGGTGCCGAGTTCTTTGGCTAGCGATGCCGCGAATGCGAAGTCGTCGGAGAAGCCTTCGACCCGTGCGCCGGCGCAATAGGTATTGAGTTCGCCCAGTGATCGTTTAGCGAGCAGTGTAGTGATTGCCGAATCTAAGCCGCCTGAGAGCAAGGTGCACATGGGGACATCGGTGCGGAGGTGGCGGTGGATCGAATCTTCGATGGTCTGGCGGACACCCTGGGTCGGGGTGCGGGTTGGGTTGTCCCACCAGTTGGCGGTTGTTGTGTGCTCTGGCGTATCGAGTGGGATATGGAGCCATTGCCCGGGTGTGAGCGTCGAGATGCCCTCGAACATGGTGCGTTGCCCGAGCGTTGTGCGGATCGAGGAGAGGTAGGCCGAGACGGTGATCGGATCGGGCTTGCGTACGACATCTGGATGCTCAAGGATGGCTGGTGTTTCAGACCCGACGATCAGTTGGCGACCATTGCCGGTGTCGATTGTCGTGTGGTAGAGTGGTTTGATCCCCATCGGGTCGCGGGCGAGTATGGCGGTGCGTGCTTTGGTATCGACGAAGACGAATGCGTACATGCCTCGGAGTTTATCGATTGCTTGTGGGCCCCAGGTGATGAGCGCGTGGAGGAGTGTCTCGGTGTCGCAGCTGGACTTAAAACTGCATCCGAGTGTGGCGAGTTGGGAGCGGAGATCGTGATCGTTGTAGAGCTCGCCGTTGTATGCGAGGATGTATCGCTGGTCCTCGCTGAGCATCGGCTGATGCCCGGCGGGGGTGAGGTCGATGACGCTCAGGCGGCGGTGCCCGATCGAACCAAGCGGCCCTTCCCAGAGCCCGGCGTCGTCTGGGCCGCGATGGGTGAGCCGATCGCGCATGCGCTCGATGAGGGCACGGGGGATATGGGGCGATTGAGCGTCGAGATTCAGGATAGAGGCGATTCCACACATAGTGTGTGTATCGGAGAACTGGCTGGATTCGGGGTAGTTTTAGGCGAATGGGTAGCGGAGTCGGTGTCATTCAGCTTTGAAAGCTAACGCTCAATCGGAAGAGCGTGCGGGGATAGGTTTGTTGGTTCAATAGGCGATGAGCTTGGATCACTCGTTGGGTTTGCAGGTTTTGCAGGGCTGGTGGGTGTCTTTTATTGTGTCGCGTGTTGTTGATTTGTTGGAGGCTGAAAGATGGGGGCAGTCTTTGGTGTGGTACTTTGACCCGGACTTGGTGATGTAGATGGTGGTCGATGGAGATTGTGTGATTGGCTTTGATTCGGCGGGTTTGATCTTTTGTGTTGGTGATTGTTGAGGCTTGGATTCTGGTTGCTCATGGGGCTTTGGTTCTTGGTCTTCTGCGATCTCGTCGGCTGGGGTAGGGCGATGAAGATTGGCGTCGGGGTTCCAGATGCCTCGGGTGAGGGCTTGGGCTTTGGATTCGTAGTAGTGGAACGCGTCGGTGTAGAGGGACATGCCTTTGGGGTCGTGCTTTGCATAACCCTGGCGGACGAGTTCGAGATTGACGAAGAGCATGTCGGGGGCGCGGAAGATATAGGCGATTCGACGGTTGATGGCGTCGCGGTCTGCGCGTGGGTCGAGCTGGATGTAGACGGATTCGCCGAGGAGGAGTTGCTCGATGAATCGGCGAGATTCGATAGAGAACGGCTTTGGAGATTTGGCTCTGGGTTGGAACTCTGGGGCGTTTGCGCCCAGAAGTTGGTACCTGTGCTTGGATTGCCCGATTTGGAGCAGAACCGTGTCCGCATCAAAGATTCGGATGACCTTGGCAAGGGTGAGTGACGAGTAGTCAGGCGTTTGGATAGGTGGTGGCGGCGTGGTAGAGAGGTCTTCGGGATGGGCATAGCCCGTCGAGGGGAGCGTGGTCAGCAGGCAAGCGCACAGCACAGCGAATCTGTTGATAGCAGCGTTTACTTGCATGGATTGATTGCTCCTATTGAAGACAGGCAGGGTGAATGCTTAGACCCAGACATTGACGATCATGTTTGGTTCTTTGGACTTGCCGGTCCAGGTGCCTACGGAGGAGGTGACGAACTTGACTTCGTATTGTGGGTGTGCATCGAGCCATTCATTTATCTGTTGATCGATGAACTCGAGCGAGTCGCCGGTGAGCTTGCAGTGGAAACTTTTGACATGGATCGCGCCTGTGCCGTTGGAGTTTGGTGTTCGCTCCCAGTTGTCTTCGTGGCGTAAGGCGCGGAGTTTTTGTTCGAAGGTGTGAATCTTGCGTGGAACAGCATCGGCGACTCCAACCGTATCTGGTCCGAGATCGAGCGGCAGCGTGTCATCGAGCGATTGCTCTGGCTCTGGCTTGGACGCGGTCTTGGGTTTGTCCCCGCCGGGCGGGGTGGGTACCGGGCCAGAATATCCTGGTGGCAACGGATGAAAGTACAGTCCCCTCATTTACAATCTCCTGAACGCAAGGTAGTGAATCAATACCATACCCTACCAGAAAAGGAGTCATGCGTCTAGGGGAGAGTTCGGTGTATGTTGCGTAAATTTCCACAGAGCTGGATTCGCCGGGTCCTGGCGTGCTTTGTAGCTGACCAGTTGGGAAGAACTATGCGACGTCCAATCGATGAGAACACTGATCGAATGGGCTGTTTGGTCGAGTTTGAGAACAGTGCCCGATGCGATGCGATCTACGGAGCCTCGGTTGTTGGAGATCGGGCCTTCGTAGGTGAGATAGTCGGCGCGATGATCCGGGAGGCGCTCGGCGGCGAACTCGGACAACCCGTGCGTGTCTGGGCGGGTTTGACACCGGAAAGAGATCAGGCGGTGTTCGATATCGAGTTCAGGCTGGTCGATGAGCCAGTCGAAATGGGACGAGCCTTCGGGGAGATTGTGGATGAGAATGACGCTCGCGTGCATATCTGTATGGTATCCGTGTGATTGGCTGATATCGGCTGGTGAATGCTTTGGAGCGACGCTACCATGTCAGGGTTGAATGTCGATTGAAATGAACCTCTTGTTGCCAATGGCTGGAGCGGCTGAGATATGAAGTTTGCGAAGATTGTGTCGATCGTTATAGTGTGTGCGTTCTCGTCTGGTGCGCTTGTTGGGTGTACGCCTGTGAATAAGGTAAAGCGGACGCTTTCGCTCAATAACCTGCATATCCAGGCGGGTGTTGCCGATGACCAAGGCGACGACCAAGCAGCGTACGATCTGTGGACAGAGTATGTCGATCGTCGCCCGCACTCACCGATGGGCGAGTATCGACTTGGCAAGGTCGAGACCCGCCTTGGGAAGTATTCGCAGGCTGCGGGGCATCTTCAGATTGCCCACGATCTCAAGCCTGGGAATATTGAGTACCTCGAAGCCTTAGCCGATGCGCTTGTGCTGAGCAATCGGACGGATTCGTTGATGAAGTTGCTCAGCGAGACCATCACTGAAGGCGATGATGGGTCTGGGTACTTGCGTCTTGCCCGGTATGCCCAGCAGGTTGGGCAGATGGATGAAGCCCGTGAAGCGTTGCTCTCGGCGGTCGCACAGGATAATGGGCAGTCGGTGACGCCTTATATCGCGTTGGCCGACTTTGCCAATACGCTTGGTGATCAGGAAATGGAGATTCAGAATCTCCGCTATGCACTCTGGTTTGATCGCTCGGACCAGGTGATTCTGCATCGGCTTGAGTCATTTGGCATGATCGCCGGCCCATCGCTGGCAGTACAGCCTTGATCCAGATTTGAAGATTTCGGGTCTTTGAATTGACATGTGTGGGCATGGATGGTATGCTATATCCGTATTTCCGGATGATAGGATCAATGGCCAACCATACCGCAACAATCACGAGTCAGTCAACGGTCGAGCTGCTTTCGCAGCTTGGTGATGCTGTTCGTCTGCGGATGATCCGGGTGCTCGAGCAAGAAGAGCTCGCGGTTGGCGAGTTGGTGCGGGTGCTCCAGATTCCGCAATCTTCTGGGTCACGTCATTTGCGGGTGCTCGCTGATGGCGGGTGGCTGTTCAAGCGAACATCTGGGCCGGCGGCGTATTATCGGGTGGTGCTTGATGATCTCCCGATTCAGTTGCGGGCGATCTGGGTTACGCTTCGGGATCAGCTCGGGGACGATCCGAACTTGCGAGAGGACGATCGGCGTTTGCAAGCGGTGCTTGGCGAACGGATGGCGGATTCGGAAGGATTCTTTGGTCGTGTTGCGGGCGAGTGGGACGATCTTCGCAATGATATGTTTGGGCGGGTGTTTACGGATAACTCGTTGCTCGGTTTTTTGAATCCGACATGGCATGTTGCGGATTTGGGATGTGGGACGGGGAATGCGACGGAGCTGATGTCGCCTTGGGTTGAGCGGGTGAGTGCGGTTGACCGATCGCCTGAGATGCTCGAAGCGGCGAAAGAACGGCTGCGTGAACGAGGGCAGGATTCGAAGAATGTTGATTTTCTTACGGGCGAACTGACCGATTTACCCTTAGAAACGGGCAGTATTGATGTCGCGGCGTGTGTGCTTGTGTTGCACCATGTTGATGAACACATCGATGCCCTCAAAGAGATGAAGCGTGTGCTTCGGACAAGCAATAATGGCGGGATGCTTCTTGTTGTTGATATGTGCGGGCACGACCGCATCGAGTATCGGCACACAATGGGGCATGTACATCTAGGATTTTCTGAAGAAGAACGAATCGAGATGTTTAAAGAAGCCGATTTTACGAATGTTCGGGTGAACAAGCTTCGCCCGGATGTAGGAGCCTCTGGGCCTTCGCTGTTCGCAGCGGTGGCGCATATTTAGTTTAGAGAACCAAACGATTTCACACTGAGTTTACAAAGGGAAACCATCATGACAGCAACAGAGACAGCACCAACGATGATGTGCGTTGACGAGATCAACGGCTTGCAGTTTAAAGTACGCGATTTGAGCGAGCATGAGCACGGTCGCAAAGAGCTTCGGCTCGCCGAGCATGAGATGCCGGGCTTGATGTCGCTCCGGGCGCAATATGGCGAGAGCAAACCGCTCAAGGGTCTGAAGATCATGGGTTCGCTGCACATGACCGTGCAGACGGCTGTGTTGATCGAAACACTGACTGCGTTGGGCGCCAATGTCCGTTGGTGTTCGTGTAACATTTTCTCGACGCAGGACTTTGCAGCAGCCGCGGTTGTTGTTGGTCGCACCGAAGACGGCGGGACTCCTGAGAACCCGAAGGGTGTTCCTGTCTTCGCTTGGAAGGGCGAGACACTTGAGGAGTACTGGTGGTGCACCAAGCAGGCATTGACTTATCCAGACGGCTCAGGTCCTGAGCAGATTGTTGACGACGGCGGCGACGCTTCGTTGTTCATGATCAACGGGAAAGATTACGAAGATGCTGGCTCGGTTCCAGTATGGAATGCGGACAGCGATGCTGAAGAATGGAAGCATGTTTTGGCGACGATTCGTGCAACGATTGATGGGAATCCGGGTTGGTTCCAGAAGAACACGCCATTGCTTCGTGGCATCTCGGAAGAAACTACTACGGGTGTGCATCGTTTGTACCAGCTTGCTGCAAAGGGCAAGCTGCCGTTCCCTGCGATCAATGTGAATGACTCGGTCACAAAGTCGAAGTTCGACAATGTGTACGGGTGTCGCCACTCGCTGATTGATGGTTTGAACCGTGCAAGCGATGTGATGCTCTCGGGCAAGGTCGCTGTTGTGTGTGGGTACGGCGATGTGGGCAAGGGATGTTGCCAGTCGCTCAAGGGGCAGGGTTGCCGGGTGATCGTCACCGAGATCGACCCGATCTGTGCGTTGCAGGCGGCGATGGAAGGATACCAAGTGCTCACGCTCGAAGACGCGGTTGAGTATGCGGATATCTTTGTGACGACGACTGGTAATAAGGACATCATCACGCTTGATCACATGAAGCGGATGAAGAACAAGGCGATCGTGGGGAACATTGGTCACTTTGACAATGAGATCCAGATGGAGCCTTTGATGAAGGATGCTGATGTTGAGCGGATCAACATCAAGCCTCAGTTTGATGAGTTCTTGTTCAAGTCGAAGGGCACGAGTATTCTGGTTCTTGCTGAGGGTCGCTTGCTGAACCTTGGCTGTGCGACCGGGCATCCAAGCTTTGTGATGAGTGCTTCGTTCACCAACCAGGTGATCGCTCAGATCGAACTCGCTGAGCATCTTGAGAAGTATGACAACTCGGTGCATGTGCTGCCGAAGCATCTTGATGAGCAGGTTGCGAGATTGCATCTTGATCAGTTGGGTGTTCGGTTGACGAAGCTGACTGATGATCAGTCGAGCTATCTTGATATCCCGGTTGACGGGCCTTACAAGCCGAACCATTACCGTTACTAAAGCTGCTATTTGTTAGACGAACTACAGGGCGGCGCAATCGAGAGGTTCGCTGCCCTTTTTTATGATTGAAGAACTTCAAACTTGGAAATGGGTCGGCACTGATGCTGGCGAAGCGGCGATTCGTACGATGCCTTTGTCGCCGACGACGGCGCAGATTGTTGCAATGCGCAGAACGATGTCAGCCGAGCAGGTTCGGGCGACGAGTGATACTGCGCGGGCTCGGGTGAAGGGTGCAAAGAAGCTTGATGCACGGTTCGCAGCACGGATGATTTCTGATATCGCTGGTATTGAAATGGCGAGCTCTGCAATATCGAGTGTCTACAAAGCGAAACGGTTTGCAGCGGTGCTTGGGGAAGGTTCGCGGGTCGCGGATTTGTGCTGTGGGATTGGTGGTGATTCATGGGGGCTTGGGCAGGCGGGGTTGAAACCAATCGGGGTTGATTCGAGCGCCGTTCGGGCGTGGATGTACGGGCATAACACCGGGCACGAAGTAATCTGCGGCGATGCGATTGATGAGTGCCCCACTGACATCGCAGGTTTTCACTTGGATCCGGCACGGCGGACGGATCTTGGGACACGAACGCTTGAAGTTGAGGATTTCGAACCTGGACCCAAGGCATGGGAGCGGTTGATTGAGAAGCATCCGACGGGAGCGATCAAACTAAATCCTGGGGTGAATGCGTATGACTTGCCCGCGGGTGAGGTTGAGATTTTGTCAGAGGTTGGGGGACTGACACAGGCGATGCTTTGGGTTGGAAAGTTGGCTGGCGAATGTGAACGGCGAGCGACGAAGCTGGGCATTGATGGTTCGGTGTGTTCGATCGCTGGCGATGCGTGGCGTCCTGATGAATCAAATGAGATTGGGGCGTTTCTGGGGACGCTTGATCCGTGTTTAGAGCGTGCAGATCTTGTTGGAGAGTTTCTAGAGCTGACCCATACCAAGCTTGTGCATCCGGGGACGGGGATGGTGACGGCGGATGAGCCCGTTGAGCATCCGATGGTGCGATGGCACACGGTGCATGACGTGCTCAAATGGAATCGGAAGAAGGTCAAGGCTGCGTTGCGTGGGCTTGATGGGGGTATTGTCGAAGTGCGAACACGCGGCGGGGTAATCAACCCTGATGTCGAACAGAAGGCGTTGCGATGCAAGGGGAGCAATAATCGGATGACGGTGTTGGTGTACCGGATCGATAAGAAACTGACAGCGGTTCTCGCGGAGCGGGTGCAAAGAAAAACCCTGCACGAGACGAATCCTGTGCAGGGTGAAGAAGGGGGATGATGAGATGGGATTAGCACCCGCCGGTGTAGATTCTCAGGAACTCACTGACATCGAAGAAGTTGAACTGGCCGTCGCCGTTGGTGTCTGCAGGGACAACTTGATCAGTAAAGAGATTGATGAATTGGCTGACATCAAGGAAGTTCAGATCGCCCGACGCGTCGTAGTCCGCGGGGCACGACTCGATACCGTTCTCGAGTGTCATGGCTTGGATATCGATACCTGTATTGAAGACGCGAACGATCTCTCCTGTCTCTGGGTTCAACTCATGAATCACGCCGTCGGTTCCGCCGACATACAGCATGGAATCCGCGTAGACCATTGCGGTAGCATCGGAATTGATTTGATGTGTTCCGGAGTATTCGACGCCGCCTTCGAACTTATCGAAGAGGTAGACGGTGCCTACTGCGGAACCGCCGAATGCGATGCCGCCGATGTAGAAGGTGTCTGTGCCGAAGGCCATCGAGTTGATCAAGGAACCGCACGCGGCGAAGAACTGGAAGTTGTTCTGTCCGATGTGGGTGCGTTGAGCAAGGGTGGAACGCCCGCCGACAAAGAGGCCGCCGGCATCGATACCGATGGCGGTGATATCTGTGCCAGCGACCTGAGTTGTGCTGCTCACTTCATGGGATTGTGGATTGATGTATGTGACTTCTCCGGCACTATCTGCAACGACGAGTTCATCGCCGAGCCATGTCATCGCGTTTGCATCACTGGGGACATTGAACGAATCGCTGATCAGATCGGTATTGAGATCCAGGGCGTAGATGGTGCCGTTGTGATCACCGAGGTAGAGGGTATTCTGATTGACGACCATGGAGCTGACTGGGCCGCCGCATATGCCTCGGAAGCTGATTTGCCCAGTGATGGTGTCGAGCACATGGACGATGCCTTGGGAACCTGCGAAGAGGATTGTCTCGGCTTGGGTGGTTCCTGCGATCGCTGCTCCGGCAAGAAGAGCGATGAGAGTGATATTGTTTTTCATTTTTTCTATTCTCCTGGTGTTGTACATTTACGAAAATACACATGTCGTGGGCGACTGCCCTTTGACACTACTATCTTCGTACACTGGGAGCCTAAAGCAGCCCCACTCTTTGGTGGGGCGCTCGATGTGTGTATTCTTAAAGTATTGCTTTCAGAACTGTGGTCGGGCACGGCCGATGAACTTGGCGAGGAGTTCGCCTCGCGAGGAGACCTCGTAGTGGCGATAGATCGCGAGGACATGATCGTGGATGGCGGCTTTGCCGACATCGAGATGGAATGCGATTTGTTTTTCGGAATCGCCTGCGATCAAACGATCGAGAACCTGCAGCCGGCGGCTGGTGAGCGAACTGAGCGATGGTTCGTCGGCGGCGGCGAGATAAGTCCCGATCTCGTTGTTGATGGTCATATGGATGAGCGAGATAATGCCTTGTTCGCGTGGGGTGAAATCTCGCGAGCCAACACCCTTGTGCAGCCAGAGTGTTGTGCACCGACCGGGGATGTTGGTTGGGCAGATAGAGATGATGTAGTCGTCGATGCCGCACTCTCGATGGATTTCGTTGTAGGTGTGCGAGCGGTACCATGTGTCCTTGCCCCAGATTTGGTTGCGGGAGAGAACCATTGTTTGGCCGGAGAATTTAGAAAGATATGGATATTCGGGGGTTCGTTCGACTGGGATGGATTGTGCGTATTCTCGCCATCTGGATTCGGCCTCATCGGAGATCCATCCTGCGCGGTGGATGCCGAGGAAGTTGGTTTCGGAATCGCCGGTCATGCCGAAGTTTTCGATTTCAGAGTTGATGATGACTTGTGCCCCTACGAACTCGCGCAGGGTTGCGAGGAGATTGTCTCGCCAAGCGTCCACACTTGCACCGAGATCGCGGCATTGACCTGCAATTTGGTGGCATTGGTGGACATCTTTTGCGGACAGTTCGGCGAACATTGGGAATCTCCATCAGAGCCTTGGGTTGGCTCATTGGTGTTGAGTGTAACAGAAATCTGTCCCGAGTCACAGGATGTTCTTTGGGCGAATGAATGGTTAGCGATTGAGCTTGGGGGGCGGTTTGTTGGTGTGCGTGCCGGTGAACTTGGCGTTGGTGGCGTTTTCGTTGAGTGCGGGGACCGAGCCGTCAGGGTTGACAATGTATCCGAGGCCTTCGAGGGTGGTTGTTTCCACATGCCCATCGCAGAAGACGGCATTGGTTTTCCCACGATGTCGAGCATCGGGCGCGGAACGGTGTTCGGGGGCACGGTTTCGCCGATCGGCGTAGTCGGTGTTGTCGGACATCAAGGGCGGATCGAGGGCGTACCCGTGACCGGCCATGGCGAACAGATTGGGATCGCGGGAGCCGTCGTTTCTGTTTTGGGTCCGAACGGCATAGGGTTTGCCGGCAGCGGTGCCCATCGAGTCGGCGAACATGAGCGTGGCCGATGCGTTAATCGACGATGCCCTGACGGGGAAGTTGATCAACCCTCCAGCTTGTGCGTCGTTGATAAAGCGAGCGTTGCCGAGGAACAGATGGTTGTACCCATAGGCATAGTTGCGGGTGTTGTTCCATTCTGGGACGGTTGGGCACAGAAAAACATCCGAGCCATCAACAACACGGGTGTGTTCGTCGGCTTGCTCGATGCTTGGTTTGGTAAACGCATCGAAACCGGCAGCTGCACCGATGACCGCGAACCAACGCGGGCGGTACTGCGAGCCGTTTCCGAGAGGATAGATATTCCGAGATTCGTCCGCGTATCGACCTGGCTGGGCGGGGACAGAAATGTCTTTGTTGGTGTCGGCGTAGAGCTGCCAACCGGTCGCGATTTGACGCATGTGCGTGGAGCAGATGAGGGTTTTGGCGGTTTGCTTTGCGCCCGCCAGCGCGGGGAGCAGGATCCCGATCAGCACTGCGATGATGGCAATCACGACCAGCAACTCGATGAGCGTGAAAGCTGCTCTCTTGGGAGAGATTCTGGTTATTCCGATCGTGCGATCCATAGGTCACATTGTTCGCATCCAAAGAGGCGATCGTTGCATAAACATGGCAAGTCTGGTAGACACAAGCGACCCACTATGCCGATTCAGTGTATGGTGCCCTCTATCGGAAGTGTGATCGGACCTTGGGGCGTTGGTATATTGGAGGCTGCGTGAAGCATTTTCGGGATATTTTGAAGGGTTCAGGGACGACCTTTTCGTTCGAGTTTTTCCCACCCAAGTCGCCAGCGGGTGCTGAAAAGTTATTCGATCATATCGTCAAGCTCGAGCACCTCGGCCCGGCGTTTGTGAGTGTCACCTATGGTGCCGGCGGCTCAACCCGCCAGCTGACACGCGATTTGGTTCACAAAGTGCGTGAAAAAACCGGGATCGTGACGGTCCCCCACCTCACCTGCGTGAACCATTCCGAAGATGAGATCCGCAGTATTGTTGAGGGGTATGCCAGGCGTGGGATTCAGAGCATTCTTGCGCTGCGTGGCGACGCCCCTGCTGGCGAGGTGCACGACTGGGGGAGTGATCGGTTTTCGAACGCTTCGGAGCTGGTGTACTTCATCCGCAAGATCAGCGATCAATATATTGGCAAGGGAAACTTCCCGGGATTTGGTATCGGTGTCGCGGGGTTCCCCGAGGGGCATCCGGGCACGCCCAATCGGCTCGAGGAGATGGATTATCTCAAGGCGAAAGTCGATGCTGGCGCGGACTACATCATTACGCAGATGTTCTTTGATAACCGTGATCTGTACGATTTTCGGGACCGGTGTGAGATGTCGGGGATTCGGATTCCAATTATCTCGGGGATTATGCCGATCCAGTCTGTGGCTGGGATGAAGCGTATGTCAGAGCTTGCCCAAGGGATGCGGTTCCCGGCGCCGTTGATGCGGATGGTTCGGCGGACGGATGGCTCGAACGAGGCGATTCGTCGCGTTGGGGTGCATTGGGCGACGGAGCAATG
>MAAC01010517.1_pt1 | contig 15211 bp, 15 predicted proteins | sample 1115981 | NCBI WGS metagenome assembly MAAC01 (sample SAMN04961126, study PRJNA320927) | seawater metagenome | isolation source: sample BD02T64 sea water enriched with oil for 64 days | place: USA:Gulf of Mexico | collected 2013-07-27 | reverse complement strand
CGGGTCGGTGCATTAGTGGGTCTTAGATACAGGCAGTTGCTTTAAACAGCTGCCTGTGACGCTCAGTGATGAGACCTGCCTTTTACTTCACGTTCAGTTGTTCTGGGCAGGATCTGTGCAGCAATACCTAGATGCTGATAATGAGCAATCAGTCGTCCACCCAAAACGGGGGAGTTTTCAAAAATATTGGATCTGCTCTGTTGGATTACTTTTCGAACACAAATACAAAAAGTAACTCATCTAACCAAAATAACATTAGCGGCTAACAAGTTACATCTCACCAAAGCCATCGTTAAAGAGGTAGTAGAGACACTTTAGAAGAGAGTCAGTTAATTTTTCGGTTGCGATAAACGTTAAAATTAACTGATGACTAGAATTGTCCGACAGCCAGCGTCAGCTATTTATCAAACATATGCCCTAATTTACCCGCTTTTGTGGCCAAATAATTCTGATTGTGACTATTTTCACCCACCTGAATCGGCACCCGAGCACTCACTTGTACTCCGTATTCCTGCATGGCGGCAACCTTGCGCGGATTATTGGTCATCAGGCGTAATTTCGTAATTGAAAAATGCTCGAGCATCGGCAGGCACATACTGTACTCGCGCATATCGGCATCGAAACCTAATTTTTCGTTGGCCTGTACTGTATCTGCCCCTTTATCTTGCAAGTTGTAGGCTTTGATCTTATTCAGCAGACCTATGCCACGCCCTTCTTGACGCAAATACAACAAAATACCACGGCCCTCTTCGGCGATACGGGTAAGCGCCTCCTGTAATTGGAAACCGCAATCGCAGCGCAAGCTAAATAGTGCATCGCCGGTAAGACACTCAGAGTGAATACGCGCCAGGACCGGCTCGTCACCACTGACATCTCCAAAGACCAAGGCGATGTGCTCTTTACCTGAAGCAACGTCCTCGAAGCCCACCATATCAAAAGTGCCCATTGGCATAGGCAATTTTGATTCGGCGACGTAGCGAACTGCTGAATTTTCTGTTTTATCTTTAACCGACACTAGGTACCTCTAAGCTATTACTGCGTTGTTCTATATGTGGGAGCAAATATCGTATTTACAACAAGAAGTAGTTAATTAAATGCAGACAACCTAAGGCCATCAATCCTGCGACTATGTCATCCAACATTATTCCCAATCCGCCGCTGACGTTTCTATCAATCCAGTCTATTGGCCAGGGCTTTAATATATCGAAAAACCTGAACAGCGCAAAACCAATAACGACAGTCGTAAAGCTAACCGGGATAGCAATCATGGTGATCCAAAATCCGGCAAATTCGTCCCAGACAATGCTCGGATCGTCATGAACTTGCATATCTTCTGCGGTTTTTTCGCACAAGTACACGCCGTAAGTACAAGCGGCTAAAACAACGATTAAATAAGCCCACAGCGGCAGCAGTGACAGCAATAAAAATATAGGTACCGCCGCTAAGGTGCCGAAGGTCCCCGGGGCCTTTTTTGCCAGACCACTGCCAAAGCCAAAGGCCAGGGCGTGAATAGGGTTCTGTAATTTTTCAGGTAGCTTAGCTCTGTAATCAAACTTCAAGGGAACTCTCTTTACTCACTGCTAAAATGATTGTAGCCGGATGCTGCAATATGCTGCCACTGCCCATCGCGAAAAATTTGTAATTCGATTGCTGCTGTCACCACACCAATGGTACTGACAGCCACTTGATGTTGCTGTAATTGTTGCTGCAGAGCAGGCCATTGCAGAGCGGGAACAGTAAAACAAAGCTCAAAGTCCTCACCGCCACCCAGTGCCCACTGCAACGCATTATCGCCCGCTACTTGTCGCATTGCATCTGACATCGGGATCGAATCAGCATCGAGCCTGGCCCCGACCTCTGAGCGTCGCAATATATGGTTGAGATCCGCCAATAGTCCATCTGAGATATCGATACAGGCCGAGGCGTAAGCGCGTAACAGCAAGCCTGTGGCTACCCTAGGCACGGGTCTATAATAGCGCTGTAACAAATAGCGCTGTGCCGTATCGGGCTGCTCAACATCCAGCAATTCCAAGCCCGCTCGGGAATCTCCCAGATTGCCGGTTACGCATATAAAATCACCTTCAGCCGCGCCAGAGCGCAACAGTGCCTGTCCCTGTTCGACAAAGCCCTGTACTTGCACACTTAAGGTCAGCGGCCCCTTAGTGGTGTCGCCTCCGGCCAGAGTGATCTGATATTTATCGGCGGCTATCGCCAACTGTTGGCTGAATTTTTTCAGCCATTGCTCGGTCAGTTCAGGGAGCGTCAGTGCCAGAGTAAAACTATTCGGTTCGGCACCCATAGCCGCAAGATCACTGACCGCGGCGCCGAGTAAGCGCCAGGCAATTTCTCCCGGATCTGCATCCACAGGAAAATGCACCCCCGCGACCAGAGTGTCCAAAGAGAAAGCTAACTCCTTCCCCAAAGGCACACGCAGTATTGCACAGTCATCACCTATACCTTGCTGCAACGCACTATTAGCTTGTGCTGCACCTGCATTGGGCTGGCTGAAGAACCTTTCGATCAGCGAAAACTCATCCATGTCAGATTATTTTTTATTGGCCTCATGGCGCGCTCTGATCTCGACCATACGTACTCGCTGTGCCAATTTATCCAAGATACCATTGACGTACTTGTGGCTTTCGGTGGCACCAAAAACTTTAGCCAGATCGACACTCTCGTTGATGACGACGCGATAAGGTACTTCAATACGATGAATCAGCTCAAAACTGCCGATACGCATAACTGCCCTTTCAATAGGATCAAGATCATCTAAAGAACGATCGAGAAAAGGTGCATAGGCCTCATCTAATTCGGCGCTATTACTAGCGACACCACGCAGTATTTCACTGAATAATGCTATGTCTGTCTGTGACATGTCATTATCAACCCTAAATTGCGCCTCTATCTCGTTGATCGGCTGGCCCGCCATTTGCCAAGAATAGACCGCCTGTACGGCGAATTTGCGCGCAGAGCGGCGCATCTCGGTTTTAGATGCTTTTTTGCTCTTGCCTTTACTGTTGCTTGGATTTGTATCTTGTGTCACTGATTAAGCCTCGAGGTTGCGCAGTACGCTAACCATTTCAATTGCGGACAAAGCGGCTTCCGCCCCTTTATTTCCTGCTTTAGTACCAGAGCGCTCGATTGCCTGCTCGATACTGTTAACTGTTAAAATACCGTTTGCCACCGGGATATTATAATCCATCGCCACTTGAGCGACACCTTTTGAACTCTCGCCAGAAACGTATTCAAAATGCGGTGTGCCGCCGCGAATCACAGCGCCCAATGCGATGATTGCATCATCGCGCTTTTGCGCCGCTACTTTTTGCACTGCCAAGGGAATTTCAAATGCCCCCGGCACTCGTACAACCCGCACATCACTGTCGTTGATACCGTGACGTTTTAGAGTATCCAGAGCGCCGTCCAGTAAGCTTTCAACCACAAAGGCATTAAACCGACCGACGACGATTGTGTATTTACCACCACCTGAGACAAAGTCTCCTTCAATAATTTCAACTGACATTTAATAATCCTTATTCGCAAGTAATGTATTCGCTTATTTCCAGATCGAAACCGGATATAGCATTAAATTTGATCGGCGAACTCATTAGCTTCATCTTGCCGATACCTAAATCTCTGAGTATTTGCGAGCCGGTGCCAACCGTTAAGTAGGCGCCAGATGAGCTGTAATTTGCCGGTGCCGGGCGGCAGGTTTGCCTGGCGGTAATGCGCTCCAGGGCCACCGCGAAATCTTCACGCTGACCATTGTCCAGTAGCAGTACTACGCCGTTTTTCTCAGTGGCCACTTTTTCCAGGGCCTTTTCGACACTCCAGTGCTCATCACCGCCCATACCGACCATGTCACGCAATTCATCGCCACGCATATGTACTCTGACCAAAGTCGGATCAGCAGCATTAATATCACCTTTTACAAAGGCTAAGTGCGTCACATTCTGGATAGAGTCAGCGTAGCTGATGCAATTAAAATCGCCGTGAGCCGTCGTTACTACAGCTTCACTAGTGCGCTCGATAGTGTGCTCGTTGGTGGTGCGATAGTGAATAAGGTCGGCGATAGTGCCAATTTTCAATTGGTGCTTTTGCGCAAATTTCTCCAGATCCGGACGACGTGCCATCGAACCGTCATCATTCATGATCTCTACTATTGCCGCCGCCGGTGTCATACCCGCAAGACGTGCCAGATCACAACCTGCTTCCGTGTGTCCGGCTCGGCGCAATACTCCACCTGGCTGGGCCATCAGTGGGAAAATATGCCCAGGCTGCACTATGTCTTCGGCCACTGCATTTGTGCGTACTGCGACACGAATGGTCTGCGCCCGATCCGCCGCCGATATACCGGTAGTGACCCCTTCGGCAGCTTCGATAGATAAGGTAAAGTTCGTCTCGAAGGCGGCGCCGTTACTCTGCACCATCAAAGGTAACTTTAGTTGTTCACATCTATCTCTGGTCAAGGTAAGACAGATCAAACCGCGAGCATGGGTTGCCATAAAGTTAATGTCTTCAGCGCGAACCATTTCTGCAGCGATTACTAAATCACCTTCGTTCTCGCGATCTTCGTCATCCATCAATATAACCATTTTGCCTTGACGAATATCTTCAATTATCTCTTGCGGGCTGTTTAGCTCCATGACGTTCTACTCACCTATGACTATCTTGAAAAATAGTGACAATTTATTTTAAAAAACCAAACTCGGCCAGCTTGGCCAAGTCTAAACCTGAAGGCTGATAATTTTGAGCCGTTTTTGCTCTGCTGCCAGCAGTCAGTAACCGTTCCATATATCTGGCAATTATGTCTACTTCCAAATGTACTTTTGTGCCCAACTGATAATCGATCATCAAAGTCTGAGCAGCGGTATGCGGCACTATGTTCAGTGAAAAAGTATCTGTCGCCACTGAATTTACCGTTAAACTGACACCATCGACAGTGATCGACCCTTTAGCGGCGATATAGTGAGAAATACCCTCAGCGGCGCGTACATTGTATCTGATCGAGCGCGCATCCTGATTTTTCTCTACAATTTCACCTATGCCATCTACATGCCCTGTCACTATGTGGCCGCCCATGCGGGTACTTGGCAGTAAGGCTTTTTCCAGATTGACTCTTTCACCTACCTGTAAAGACTCAAAGCGAGTATGTATTAAAGTCTCTCTGGACACATCTGCCCAGAAGCCATCCCCGGGCAAGTCGATAACGGTTAAGCAGACACCATTAGTGGCGATGCTGTCGCCAATCGCCACATCCGCCAAATCCAGTTCGCCAGTGCGGATATGCAATTGCAAATCTCCCTGTTGCATTTGTACTGCCGCTATCTGACCAATAGCTTCGATAATACCTGTAAACATTTAGCTGTTTTCCACCGGTTGCATTGGCTTTTCTACTTTTTGATAAGACAAGCGGATATCCTCACCGACAAACCTTTGATCAACGAGTTCGAGCCGTTGCTGCTGGCTCATCTTATCCATTTTCAGTGCCAATAAAGGTCTGGCGGATGCTCCTAAAATAGTCGGCGCCATATAGACAGTCAGCTGATCAAATAAGCCCTGACTAACAAAACTCCCCGCCAAGGTAGCTCCCGCCTCTACTAACACGTTATTGCAATGCTCTTGCACTGCCAGGTAACGCAGTAGTGCTTTTAAATCAACCTGGCCGTCATCTGCGGGCAGTGATACCACATTTTCATTATCTTCTGCTGCCAGAGGTACTGCAATCACTCTTAAGGTTCGACCACTTTGGACGAGTATTTTAGCATTCTTTGACAAGCGGTTCTGCGAATCAACCACCACTCTTAACGGCTGTTGTGCCGCAATCATTTCCAGGTTGTATTCACTGAGCTCTAATCCCAGTTGCTCAGGCCGGACTGTCAGCGAGGAATCGTCGTGCTCGATCGAACCTATACCTGTAATGATAGCGCAACTTCTGGCCCTTAACCGCTGTACGTCAGAGCGCGCCGCCGGGCCAGTAATCCACTGGGACTCTCCACTTTGCATCGCGGTACGTCCATCCAGGCTCATCGCCAGTTTTATATTAACCCGAGGCATTTGTTCTGTCATACGCTGGCAAAAACCTAAGTTAGAGGCCTGTGCCTGCTCGGCCATCAAACCCACTGCAACTTCAATCCCCGCCTCTCGCAGTAATCTAAAACCTGAACCTGCCACCAGCGGGTTGGGATCGCTCATGGCGCAGACGACCCGAGCAACTTTAGCTTTGATCAGTGCCCTGGCGCAGGAGCCGGTTCGGCCCTGATGACTGCAGGGTTCTAAAGTCACATACACAGTAGCACCACGCAGCAGCTGAGCTGTTTGTTCGGCGCTGTGGCTTTGCTGTAAACTTTGCAAAGCGTTAACTTCGGCATGGCCAAGGCCTGCCTGCAAATGAAAGCCGCTGCTCAACAACTGCCCTTCTTTAACAATCACACAACCGACATTTGGATTAGGCCTGGTCGTGTAAATGCCGCGTCGCGCCTGTTGAATCGCCAACGCCATAAACTGGCTATCTTTCTCGCTGAAATTTTCCATACTAATCGTTGTTATTGCTTTCACAGTAATCGGTTAATTTATCGATTTCTGCCTTAAACTCACTGATATCTTCAAAGCTTCGATACACTGAGGCAAACCGCACAAAAGCGACTTGATCTAACTTGCGCAACTCAGACATCACTTCCTCACCTAAGAGTCTGGCCGGTACCTCGCGGTCTCCGGATGAGCGAATCTGTTGTTTTATGCGATTGACCAGCGCCTCAATTTCCTCTACGCCCACAGGTCTTTTTTCCAGTGCTCGTTGGATGCCAGCGCGTAATTTTTGCTCATCAAAAGGTTGGGTTGAGCCGTCAGATTTAAGTAACCGAGGCATCAACAGCTCGGCTGTTTCGTAGGTAGTATAACGTTCATGACAGGAAGTACATTCGCGACGACGGCGAACTTGTTGTCCTTCAGCGACCAATCGAGAATCGACAACTTTAGTGTCTACGGCGGTGCAATAGGGACAATGCATTATAAAATCCTGTCAAAAAGAGCGTATTGTTATACATTTCAATTGGATAGAGCTTATCTATAGAATCAAAACTGCGGCCCTGATAAAAACAGGCCGATATAGCGCGACATTGTACCCCAGTTAAGTCTAAGAGGGTAGAAATACCATCACTGCCTCTAACACTCAAAACATCTGCGAAATAGCGATGACTTGGAGACAGCTAAAGACAGAAAAACCCGCTGCTGCGGGTTTTTATTTACTCACTTCTGAACCCAATAAACATAAACTCAGATGCTATTACTTACTAGTAACAGGGGTTCCCGCCACATCATCTTCGAACTTCTTAATTTCACCCGATTCTATTTTTGCCATGAACAAGTTTAGCTCACGCTTAACAACAGGCATCAAGAAGTACAGACCGATGATATTGAAGATAGACATTGCGAAAATAGCGGCATCAGAGAAATCGATGACCGCACCAAACTGAATGGTAGCGCCGACCACAACGAAGAAGCAGAATAGCAGCTTAAAGAACAATTCAGCACGGCTACCCTCACCAAACAGATACGTCCAAGCCTTTAGCCCGTAGTACGACCAGGAAATCATCGTAGAGAAAGCAAACAAGATCACAGCCAATGCCAATAAGTATTTGAAGATATCAGCGGTTTCAGTGAAAGAGGCGGCTGTTAGCGTAACGCCTGTTAAGCCAATGCCCTGACCATAAGGGGCGGTATTTAAACCGGCAATAGTGATAACTAATGCCGTCATAGTACAGATAATAACAGTATCGATGAATGGCTCTAACAGAGAAACCAGACCTTCAGTTACTGGCTCTTTGGTCTTAACCGCTGAGTGAGCGATAGCAGCAGAACCAATACCGGCTTCGTTAGAGAAAGTGGCGCGTTTCAAACCCTGAATCAGTGCTCCGATAAAACCACCGACCACACCGGCACCCGTGAAGGCACCATCAAATATAGCAGCAAATGCAGCGCCTACCTGATCGATATTGGCACCGATAACGATAACAGCCATTCCCACGTAAAGAGTAGCCATCCAAGGTACTACTTTCTCAGTCACAGCAGCGATTGAAGGCATACCGCCAACAATAACAGCAAACACTAAGCTCGCTAGCACTACACCAGTGAAAATGCCGTATTCAGCAGGTACGTCAAATGCATAAGTTAACATCGCATGCGCCTGATTGGCCTGGAACATGTTACCGCCACCAAAAGAGCCCAAGATACACATTAGCGCGAAACCTATCGCCAGTACCTTTCCTAGACCGGCAAAACCTAACTCGGCCAAACCGTCACGCAGGTAGTACATTGGACCACCTGAAACAGCACCCGATGGCAAAATCGTGCGGTATTTAACACCTAAGGTACACTCACAGAATTTTGAAGCCATCCCCAGTAGACCACACAAGATCATCCAGAATGTTGCACCTGGTCCACCGATAGCTAACGCCGCGCCGACACCTGCGATATTGCCCAGCCCCACTGTACCGGACAAAGCGGTAGTCAGAGCCTGAAAATGAGAGACTTCGCCCTCTTGCTTTTCTTTTGGGTCTGAATATTTACCACGGACTATGTCGATAGCCAGCCTGGAGCGTCTGACCTGAATGAAGCCGAAGTAGCAAGTGAAAATAATCGCTGCTAGCAGCAACCAACCTACAATTAATGGGAACGCTGCATCGCCAACGGGAACACTATAAAATACGCCGGAGACAAATCCACCAGTGTATTCATTAAAGAAGCCGTCAACTGATTTACTAAAGGCTGCGACGCCGCTAGCAAAAGCGCTAGTTTCTGTCTCAGCAAACACGCTGCTGGTAAATGCCATCATCAAACTGGCAATTATTAATTTTATTTTTTTCATAATTTTTTCCAAAGGTTTTTTGACCTGCTCAAATCAGGCCTGCAAAAATGCGCTCGCATGATAATTTCACAATACTGTAATGTCTAGGAGTTATTATTAAGCTCGGGGTATTTTGCATAATTTTGCTATCAAAACCGTTTTTTTTAGAATAAAACACTAGAACGCTGCAGCATCCACCTAAAAAACTGGAGCCCCGAGTGAAACAGATAAATTACTTTATGTAGCTGAACAGCCACACAAGCGAGCACCAAAGCGAGCAAACAAGAGGCTTTGAGAGAAAAAACGGCCAAAAAAAAGCGCTCATCAGAGCGCTTTTTTACTTACTTAAAACATACTTAAAGCTTACTTATAAACTGGCAAGCGGGTGCAAATTTCGATCACTTGCTGCTTAACACGTTCAATCACAGAATCATCGCCCATGTTATCTAATACGTCGCAGACCCAATGAGTCAACTGTGCCGCATCTTGCTCTTTAAAACCGCGACGGGTAATAGCCGGAGAACCTATACGCAGACCAGAGGTCACGAAAGGAGAGCGTGGGTCGTTGGGAACTGAGTTCTTATTGACGGTGATATTCGCACGCCCAAGAGCGGCGTCGGCATCTTTTCCGGAGTAATCTTTACCGATAAGGTCAACCAGGAATAAATGGTTTTCAGTTCCGCCGGACACGACATTGATGCCGCGCTCAATGAAGACTTCTGCCATCTTCTTGGCATTCACCACTACCTGCTTTTGGTAGTCAGTGTAGCCGGGTTCCATCGCCTCTTTAAAACATACTGCTTTAGCGGCAATTACGTGCATTAAAGGGCCGCCCTGTGACTCCGGGAATACCGCAAAGTTAAGTTTCTTAACCAGCGCTTCATCGGCGTTGTTAGACAGGATCAAGCCACCGCGCGGTCCACCTAAGGTTTTGTGCGTGGTAGTAGTCACTACATCGGCAAATTCTACCGGGCTCGGATAAACACCTGCCGCTACCAGACCGGCCACGTGCGCCATATCAACAAATAGGTAGGCGCCGACTTTATCGGCAATCTCTCTAAAACGCTTCCAGTCGACGATTTGTGAGTAAGCTGAGAAACCTGCAACAATCATTTTCGGTTTGTGCTCTAGCGCTAAACGCTCAACATCGTCGTAATCTATTACGCCAGTCTCTGGATGTAGTCCATACTGAATAGCGTTGTAGATACGGCCCGAGAAAGATACTGTCGCGCCGTGAGTTAAGTGACCGCCGTGCGCCAGAGACATACCCAGTACTGTATCACCCGGCTTGCAAAGCGCCATATAAACAGCCGCATTTGCCTGAGAGCCCGAGTGTGGCTGTACGTTGGCAAAGCTTGTGCCAAATAATTCGTTAGCACGATCGATCGCCAACTGCTCAACGATGTCCACGTATTCGCAACCACCGTAATAGCGCTTTGCTGGATATCCCTCTGCATATTTATTGGTTAAACCAGAACCTTGTGCCTGCATTACTCTAGGGCTAGTGTAGTTTTCAGATGCAATCAGCTCAATATGTTCCTCTTGACGTTGTTCCTCAGAACACATTGCTGCCCATAAATCCTTATCGTAATCTTCAATTGACATATCTTTGCTAAACATAGCGATCCCCTAGTGAATCTGCACTGCGCTCAGTGCTTAATAATAAGAGTAAAACAAACTTAAATTTGACAGCAATTATGCCGAGCAATATTTAGGCTGCATATTATACCCAGTAGATGACGTGACTTAACACTAATCTCGACAGAATAAGTCGCTTTTTGACATATTTTAAAGGCTTGTTACCACACAGCTGTAATAAGTCAGATAAATGTCTTAAAGCGGTATTTAAGTCGTGCGACTAAACATTTTTTAGCTAGTAGCCGCTACGTCGGTGTAGCTACTTTAGGCTATTGCCAGAGAAACACTTGACGAAAAGATATATCCACTTGACTATTTACGCTAAAATGGCCGCCAGTATTTAATCTAAGTGGTACATTGCATTGCGCTGACCACTTTGGAACATGTGAACAAGCCAAGCTGGTTAATATGTTCACATGCCCTTCTATTACAGGAAAAAAGATGAAAGTTATTCGCTGGCTATTGGGCCGTATTATTCTCACTATTGATTTTTTAACCACTCCAAAGGGCTTAACCAGAAACACTGATGCCCAACTACAAATCAATGGCGAAACTTCCAAGCTATCTCTATACCAATTTCTGGCCTGCCCTTTTTGCGTCAAAGTTCGTCGCTCAATGAAACGTTTGTCGCTGGATATAGAACTGCGCGATGCCAAGAAAAACCAACAGTTCCGCTCTGAACTTGAAGAGCATGGCGGACGTATTAAAACGCCGTGCCTGCGCATTGAAGAACAGGACGGCAGCATCACCTGGATGTACGAGTCCCAAGACATTATTAATTACTTAGAACAGCGTTTTAGCCCTCAGGCTTAAACCTAACTAACAACTTTAGGCTGAAAAGAAAATGGCTCAATACGTATACAGCATGAATCGAGTGGGCAAAATTGTGCCACCCAAGCGTCAAATCCTAAAAGACATCTCTCTGTCATTTTTCCCCGGTGCCAAAATCGGCGTACTGGGCCTTAACGGCTCTGGTAAATCTACCTTGTTGCGCATCATGGCGGGCTTGGACACTGAGATCATCGGTGAAGCTCAGCCTATGCCTGGCATTAAAGTAGGTTATTTACCCCAGGAACCGCAACTGGACGAAACGAAAACCGTCAAAGAGGTCATAGAAGAATCAGTAGCCGATGTTAAAGAGGCACTGGCTGGCTTAGATGCTGTGTATGCAGCCTACGCGGAACCTGATGCGGACTTTGATGAACTGGCCAAAAAACAGGCGCGGTTCGAGAATTTAATTGAAGCTAAAGACGGGCACAACTTAGCAATCATGCTGGAGCGCGCCGCCGACGCGATGCGCCTACCACCTTGGGAAGCAGAAGTTAAACATTTGTCTGGGGGCGAGCGCCGCCGGGTAGCGCTTTGTCGGCTATTATTGGACAAGCCGGACATGCTGCTGTTGGATGAACCAACCAACCATTTGGATGCTGAGTCAGTAGCTTGGATTGAGCGCTTCTTAAAAGAGTACACAGGCACCGTTGTGGCTATTACTCACGATAGATACTTCCTGGATAACGCCGCAGGCTGGATACTGGAACTCGACCGTGGCCAGGGAATTCCCTACGAGGGCAATTACTCTTCATGGCTGGAGCAGAAAGACCAGCGCTTAGCCCAGGAAGCTAAGTCGGAAGCCGCGCACAACAAGGCGGTTGCCTCTGAGCTAGAGTGGGTCAAGCAAGGTCAGAAAGGTCGTCAGGCCAAATCTAAGGCTCGCTTGCGTCAATTTGCTGAAATGAGCTCTAAAGAATTCCAAAAACGCAACGAGACACAAGACCTGTATATTCCACCTGGCCCTCGCCTGGGTACTCAAGTGATAGAGATCAGCAACGCCAGCAAATCTTTCGGCGACAAGCTGTTATTTGAAGACCTGAATATCACTATTCCACAGGGCGCTATTGTCGGCATTATCGGCGGTAACGGCGCCGGTAAATCTACATTATTTAAAATGATTATCGGTGAAGAGACTCTCGACAGTGGAAAGATCATATTAGGCGATTCTGTACAGCTGTCTTATGTCGATCAGAGTCGCAACCTAAACGATGAAAAAACGGTTTGGGAAGAGCTTTCTGACGGCCAAGATGTGATTACTATAGGTAACTACACCACTCCTTCGCGCGCCTACTGTGGTCGCTTTAACTTTAAGGGATCTGATCAGCAAAAACGTGTTGGTGATCTATCCGGTGGTGAGCGCAACCGCTTACATTTAGCCAAATTGATTAAAAGTGGCGGCAATGTGCTGTTACTCGATGAGCCGACCAACGATTTGGACATCGAGACATTGCGCGCACTGGAGGAGGCACTTTTGGCTTTCCCTGGCTGTGCGGTGGTTATCTCTCACGATCGCTGGTTCCTGGATAGGATTTGTACCCACATGATTGCCTATGAGGGAGAATCCAAAGTTAACTTCTTCGAGGGCAACTATACTGAATATGCAGAAGACTATAAGAAGCGTCATGGCAAAGATCATCAGCCAGAGCGGATTAAGTACAAACGTATAGGATAAGCACAACTCTAAGGCAGCGCTCACCCGTTGAGCGCTGTTGTTTTACATAACCCCTCTGTAATACCCCACTGCAAAACCATAACAGCCAGCCTTTTCATGACCAATTGGGCAAAATGATTTGTATTTTCTGTATTGCCAGTACAGCTTTAGTGCAAAAATCAAAATTAGTGATATAGTCAATACAGAGTTAAATTTAATCTGAACTTATGGACTAGTTAATACAAGATTATTTTTTCAAGGAGTTTATTTTGATCGTTAAAGACCAAGAGCGTCGCCACTATTCTAGAATTGAATTTGACGGCCACTGCACTATAGATTTTAACCGTGTTACCTACCGGGCCGAGCTGGTTGATATCTGCCTTACCGGCGCTTTAATTCAAGCATCTGCTGCTATCGGCATCAAGCAAGGTCAAAATGCCAGCATTTCAATAGAGTTATTAGGTGTCGATACCAAGATTGATATACTGGCTATACTGGTTAAGCGCGAGCACGACTTGCTGCATTTTCAATTGGAAAATATTGACCTGGAAAGCACCGGACACTTACGCAGGCTACTTGAGCTTAACTTGGGAGATGCCAAGTTAATCGAAAGAGAACTGCACCAGTTGGCACAGGGCTCAGTTAAAGCATAACCTGCAGAACAAATTAGCAGCGGATAAAAAGCTGCAATTATATTGCATCCAGAGCATCGGTTAGTTTTTGCACACCGATAATTTGCATGCCGGGAACACCTCCTTTTGGCACATTTCCCCTGGGCACAATGGCGCGCTTGAAACCGTGTTTGGCCGCTTCCCTGATGCGCTCCTGACCATTGGGAACAGGCCGTATTTCACCCGACAAGCCAACCTCACCAATCACCATCAAATCCTGATCTAATACTTGGTTTTTAAAACTGGAAACCACTGCCAGCAGCAGGGCTAAATCAGCACTGGTTTCCAGCACTTTGACACCGCCCACCACGTTCACAAACACGTCCTGGTCCCCCATGTGCAATCCGCCGTGGCGGTGCAGCACCGCCAGCAACATCGCCAGCCTGTTACTATCCAACCCCACTGTGACTCGCCGGGGGTTGCTCATGTGCGATTCATCTACCAGCGCCTGAATCTCAACCAGTAGCGGCCTGGTACCCTCCCAGACTACCATCACTACACTGCCCGGGCTGGGCTGCTCGCCGCGACTTAGAAAAATCGAACTGGGGTTTTTCACCTCTTTTAGACCGGCTTCGAGCATCGCAAACACGCCCAATTCATTGACCGCACCGAAGCGGTTTTTATGACTGCGCAAAGTACGGAAACGACTATCTGCCGAACCCTCCAGCTGTAGCGAGCAATCGATGATATGCTCCAGCACTTTAGGCCCAGCGAGAGATCCGTCTTTAGTCACGTGACCGACTAAAAATAAAATAGTGCCGGTCTGCTTGGCGAAGCGGGTAAGCTCTGCTGCGGATTCTCGAACTTGCGACACAGACCCCGGCGCCGAGGTCACCTCGGACATGTGCATTACCTGGATCGAGTCTATCACTATCACTTTTGGTTTTAGCTGGGTAGCGGCCAGACAGATAGCTTCAACACTGGTTTCCGAGAGCATATTTAACTGTTTTGGCTGCAATTTTAACCGATTGGCACGCATTGCCACTTGCTGCAGCGACTCTTCACCGGTCACATAGAGCGCCGGCACAGTGTCCGCCATCGAAGACATGACCTGTAGTAATAGCGTACTTTTCCCGGCGCCCGGATGCCCGCCGATCAGAATCGCAGACCCCGGAACCAGACCACCACCTAAGACCCGGTCCAACTCGGCACTGCCACTGCTTAAACGCGGCATTTCAGACAAATCGACCGCGGCCAGGTTAATTACCCTGTCAGTGGTCTTGCCTACATAACCGTCATATCTGGGCTTAGCTTGCGCCTCGGCTGCCCCCAACCTGACTTCAGTGACAGTGTTCCACTCTTTACAGGCGGAGCACTGCCCCTGCCACTTAGGGTAATCTGCACCACAATCACCACAGACATATGCAGTTTTAACTTTTGCCATTATTCCAACCTATTAGCCAATTCTCGGCACGAATATACCATCAATCAGCGGGGATAATTAGCGCGGCTGTAAAAAAAGGAATGAGTTGAGGGGAATATAGGGGCGAAGGGTCAGCTGGAAGTTGGAAGTTGGAAGTTGGAAGTTGGAAGTTGGAAGTTGGAAGTTGGAAGTTGGAAGTTGGAAGTAGCAGGATA
>MAAC01017641.1_pt1 | contig 15216 bp, 10 predicted proteins | sample 1115981 | NCBI WGS metagenome assembly MAAC01 (sample SAMN04961126, study PRJNA320927) | seawater metagenome | isolation source: sample BD02T64 sea water enriched with oil for 64 days | place: USA:Gulf of Mexico | collected 2013-07-27 | reverse complement strand
TCAAGAAGTTATTATGGAGTCTATTGCTTCAAAAAGCGCCAAATTTTAAAAATGAGTACGCCATTAAACATATCAGAAATACGAAAAGAATTTCCAATCTTAGAAGAAAAGGTGAATGGAAAACCATTGGTGTATTTTGATAATGCGGCTTCCTCTCAAAAGCCTTTATCGGTCATAAACGCCATTTCCAATTATTACTTAAAAGAACATGCCAATATTCATAGAGGCGTCCATTCTTTAAGTCAGAAGGCTACCTCACGTTACGAAGAAGTACGAGATAAGTTAGCCCATTGGATTGGAGCAGAATCAAAGGAAATTATTTTCACTAGAGGAACCACGGAAGCGATCAATCTATTTGCTTCTACCTATGGCTCTGATAATTTGAAAGAAGGAGATGAAATCATCATTTCCACCTTAGAGCATCACTCCAACATGGTACCTTGGCACATGTGGTGTAAAAAAACAGGTGCGAAACTTCGAATCATTCCTATTAACGACAAGGGAGAACTAGAGTTAGACGAATATGTCAAATTATTAAACGATCGCACTAAGATTGTTTCTGTCGCACATATTTCCAATACCCTTGGAACCGTCAATGATGTCAAATTCATAATTGACAAAGCCCATGAGTTTGGCGCTGTTGTTTTATTGGATGGAGCCCAAGCTTTACCACACATCAAAGTGGATGTAAAGGAATTGGATGTTGATTTTTACGCTTCTTCGGCACATAAAATGTATGGGCCTACCGGTATTGGATTTCTGTACGGAAAAGCAGAAATATTAGAAAAAATGACTCCGTATCATGGAGGTGGAGAAATGATCAAATCGGTGAGCTTGGAAGAAAGCACGTATGCCGATCTTCCTTTCAAGTTTGAGGCTGGAACTCCCAGTATTGCAGACACCATTGCGTTTGGTGCAGCCATTGATTTCTTAGCCAAATACGGAATAGAGAATATCGCTGCACATGAAAAAATGTTGCATGACTATGCCACGGAGGAACTAAAAAAAATGGACGGTATTCGATTAATCGGAACTGCCGATAATAAAGCAGGTGTGGTGTCATTTCTTATTGGAGATATTCATCATTACGACTTAGGAGTGATTCTAGATCAACTTGGAATTGCCGTTCGCACGGGTCACCATTGTACCCAACCCTTGATGCATCGTTTCCAAATTTCAGGTACGGTAAGAGCCAGTTTTGCGATTTACAATACCAAGGAAGAAGTGGATGTTTTTATTGCGGGTGTGAAACGTGCGGTGAAGATGCTTTCTTAATAAAAAAGCGAAGGCGAAGGCTTTTGGCCAAAGCTAAAAAAAGGATGAGAGATTTTAGAAAATATGAAATTAAATCCATAGCGTTCGCTTTGGACAATTAGATTTACAAGAAGCCTTGGCCAAAAGCCATCGCTTAAAGCATAAAAAAATGACAATCAACGAAAAACAAGACGAGCTTATTGAAGAGTTTTCCATGTTTGATGAATGGATGGATAAATATGAGAACATCATTGATTACGGGAAAAGTTTAAAGGGTTTATCGGATAGCGATAAGAACGAAGATAATATTGTTCGAGGATGTCAGAGTAACGTATGGTTAACGGCAAAAGTTGAAGACGGAAAATTAATTTTCGATGCGGATTCAGATGCGATTATTACCAAAGGAATCATTGGATTATTACTTGAGATTTTTTCAGGTCAAACGCCACAAGATATTGCCACTACGAATTTGTATGCACTTGAAAAAATTGGACTGAAAGAACACCTTTCTCCCAATAGAGCAAACGGATTGGTATCCATGGTACAAAAAATAAAAATGACCGCTTTAGCCTACCGAGCTAAACAAAACCAAGAGAAATAGATCATGGCAGAACCAATAATGAATAAAAAACTGTTAGGAAATGAAATCATTCGGGTTTTAAAAACCATTTATGATCCAGAAATTCCGGTAGATGTATATGAGCTAGGATTAATTTACGATGTTCAAATTAATGACGATTATTCGGTTGATATTTTGATGACATTAACGACTCCAAACTGTCCGGTAGCGGAGTCTATGCCACAAGAAATTGAGGATAAAGTAGCTGGAATACACGATGTAACCAAAGCAAATGTAGATCTTACATTTGAGCCACCATGGACCAAAGACATGTTGAGTGAAGAAGCGATGTTAGAATTGGGAATGCTGTAATATTTACGGCAAATACTGTCTAATTTCAAGATGAGGATTATGGGTACGAATGAGTAGCCATTTCTTCATTTCTTTTACCTGTTTATTTTTAGTAGTCGTAGCCAATCTCCGATCCCAATTAATAAATATCACCGGAATAGTATCCAAGCGACCCTCTTGATACTCGGTAATTTCTCCGTAAGCTACCTTTTTCACTCCCGAATACATGGTTTCTATTTCGGTACATATTTGTTCGAAATCTAACCGCAATGTATCTGCCATTTCAACTTGCCCTTCTTTAATCATCGAATCCATTCTCCGAAGCTCAATTCTATTTTCAATAATCATTGCATTTAAGCGTGTTTTATTGATTTCATTTAATTCCATGGAGCTCCGTTCCAACTCCCTAATTTTATCCGATAAATGTTCATTATGAACATCTTGTTTAATGATTAAATCCGTGCCATTTAAACTATAATCCATCAATGTTAATTTCCATTTATTCAGCGTACTATCCGGCACCATTTCACCTCCCATTAAAATAATGATGGTAGAGTTTTCTCTTTTATTAAACGAAATATCCTGAGAAATAATAAAACTATTGGTGTGATAAATTTCCGTTTTCACGAAATTAGCGGCATTGGTATCAAAATAGGATTTACGGGTAGCGGAGATAAAAAACATCACACTGGGAACAATTAATACAATTAAAAACAGCGTAATCAGGACCTTCGCTCTTTTCTCTACTTTCTGATCTACAAAGGTGTGTAATGGAAACTGAACGATTCGCACAAAAACAGTCGTTGAAATACTAATAATTACCGAATTGAGCAGGAACAAATACATCGCTCCAAAAGCAAATTCGGGTTGCCACGTAGCCAAGCCATAACCTACCGTACATAATGGAGGCATCAAAGCCGTTGCAATAGCCACTCCAGGTACCACAGTGAGCCCTTTATTCTTTTTGGTAACCGAAATAGCCCCAGCCAACCCTCCAAACAAGGCCACTAACACATCCAAAATGGTAGGGGATGTTCTTGCTAAAATCTCCGTATCAGCTTTATCCAAGGGAGTTAAGAAAAAGTACATCCAAGAGGTTATCAAAGCCACCAACATCATGATGACAAAATTTAATACCGACCGTTTTAGTAATTCAAACCGATTGGTACCTAGTGAAAATCCAATCCCTACAATGGGACCCATTAAAGGCGAAATAAGCATGGCCCCAATAATAATGGCGGTGGAATTGGAGTTTAATCCAACAGAAGCAATAAATATGGAGCAGATTAATACCCATACATTAAACCCTTGAAATTTGATATTATCCGCAATTCGTAAATGCGTTTGATGGTAATCAATTTCACTTTTTACACTGACCAAAGAAGTCAAAAAAACCTTGATTGAATCGTACAGGTTGGAAACTTTTTCTTTTACTTCTTCTTTAGCACCAGATAATTTCTTTGCGTTAGGGTCGTTATTTACGCTCATTTTTGCTGTATTTCTGAGGGCAAGTTAAGAATCGAATTCAAAAAGCTAAATATTTACTATATTTTTATTTCTTAGGTGTAATTCCCCTATCAAACCAGTACTTTCGTTCTAAAATTGGGATAATGGAAGAGATCGTAAATAAAGTAGCAAATAGTAGTTTAGTTCAAATTGATTTAGCCACCTTTTACCCAAAAGGAAAGCGAAGCACTTTTGATCTAAAACCGTGGTTATTTCAAGAGCTCATCCTTAAAGAAAAAGATTTCCGTGAACATGTGGCTAATCATGACTGGGCTCAATACCAAGATAAATATGTATCCATTGGATGTTCGGCAGATGTCATTGTTCCATCGTGGGCTTTCCTATTAATCTCCATTGCATTAGAACCATTTGCGAAAAAATCGGTGTATGGAAATCAGGAAACTTTGGAGACCGTGCTATTTGAAGATGTATTTGCCAACCATGATTTTTCACAATACAAAGATGCCATGGTCATGGTTAAAGGGTGTGGCAATTTACCCATCCCGCAGCAAGCGTATACGAACTACATCAGCAAATTAAAACCATTCGCCAAATCCATCATGTTTGGCGAACCTTGTTCTTCGGTTCCGTTGTATAGAAAACCGAAAAAATAAAAGTGATTCCAACTTACCTAATGTATTAAATTTGTATTGCAAATCGTTTCCTTGTTTATGAAGAAAATTTTAATTACCGGTGGTGCCGGATTTATTGGTAGTCATGTAGTTCGTTTGTTTGTTACGACCTATCCAGACGTACATATTTTTAATCTAGACAAATTGACCTACGCAGGTAATTTGGAAAACATATCGGATATAGAATCCGCGGCTAACTATACTTTCTTAAAAGGAGATATTGTAGATGGTCCATACATCCAATCTATTTTTGAAGAACATCAATTTGATTCCGTTATTCATTTAGCGGCCGAAAGCCATGTGGATCGTTCTATTTCAAATCCATTAGAATTTGTCATGACCAACGTAGTTGGAACCGTTAATCTATTAAACGCAGCCAAACATATTTGGAAAGACAATTTCGAGAACAAGTTGTTTTACCATGTAAGTACCGATGAGGTATATGGTTCATTAGGCGAAGAAGGTATGTTTTTAGAAAGCACCGCTTACGATCCTCATAGTCCTTATTCTGCTTCCAAAGCAAGTTCGGATCATTTTGTAAGAGCCTATTCCGATACTTATGGTATGCCTATCGTAATTTCTAATTGTTCTAATAATTATGGCCCAAATCAGTTTCCTGAGAAACTGATTCCGTTATTTATTAATAACATCCGAAGTAACAAACCACTTCCAGTATATGGAAAAGGAGAGAACATTCGCGATTGGTTATTTGTGGTAGATCACGCCCGTGCCATTGATGTTATTTTTCATAATGGAAGACAAGGAGAAACGTATAATATTGGAGGAGAAAACGAATGGACCAACATTGACCTCATCCAGGTTATTTGTAAAGCCATGGATAAGAAATTAGGTCGTGAAACAGGTGAATCTGAAAAGTTAATCACCTATGTAACCGATAGAGCCGGACATGATTTACGTTACGCTATCGACTCCAATAAACTAATGACTGAATTAGACTGGAAACCTTCCTTACAATTTGAAGAAGGAATTGAAAAAACCATTAATTGGTATATGGATAACGAAGAGTGGATGAAAAACATCACCTCGGGTGATTATCAAAAGTATTACAGTGATATGTATCAAGATCGTTAAATATAAAGAGCCGCTTTTAGCGGCTCTTTTTTATTTAAAACAATGCATAACCTATACTAAAGCCATAACTGAAAGAAAGTTTATTTTCTCCCGTAAGATTTTCATTACCTCCGATCGCTAATGGAATTCCTCCAGTAATTGATGACGGAAGTGGGCCTTGATTTAAATAGTCATCAGACAAAGCACTCATGTTCCCATTCAAACTCAGCCTAAACCTGGGGGACACGTAATAATAACTGTTTAGTCGAATACCTGCAGTCATTCCCAAGTACTCCTCCTTTTCTTCCGGTGAGTTCATTTGATTTGCTGAAACAGTCACGGAAGGAGTAACGCCCAAATAAGTTCGGGTATTTGGATAATACCCCAAGGTATAATTTACATTAATCATTTGTGAGGTAACACCCGTAGTATCCTGAATTTCATACGTTGAATTCGATTTATTATCCGAGTATCCAGCAGATATAATTGCCGAAAAATCAGACTGCAACGAAAATGATAATGGTACTTTTTTTGTCCATCCCACAAAGCCGTAGCCACTAATGTTAGATCCTTCTCCCAAATGTTCATTCGTATTTTCATCTTGAAATTGCTTTTTAAATGAATATTTCACCCCTGGGACTACACCAATTTCCCAGCGAGATCCAGAGCCTCGGGAATAATTAGTTCCATAATTCCATATATCACTTAAGTTAGCCGCATACACCATATCTGGATGGGTGACTAAGCCCATTTCTTGCAAACCTTTATCTAGTTCTTCCAATTGATAAATACGTTTAAACCGCCTATCGTAAAATCTTTTGTATTGTATTCTATTTGCAATTCGGGCTAAAGAATCGATAGCAGTTGAATCAGGTGCTACAGCCAACCTATTGTGCCTTTCTAATGAAATCAGGATATTTAAAGCTTCTCTAGCTGGCGCAATAGGTTGAATACGCCCAGAACCCATACTTAAAAAAACAGAAAGGTCAATAGCATGCTCAATATCCCTACTGTTCTGATAAACAGTATCCTGACGGTATTTCCCAGTGTTTAAACCGTGCTGATAAGATACCCTGGGGTGAATTGCAAAAAAGTGTTTTTCTGAAACGTACCACCTATTGATAGATGAGTAATTTAAAAAAACACGATGATAATTCGATTTATCTTGATATAGCGTATCCCTTCTGTTATACAATTGCCATCTATAGGTTACAGAGGCAGAACTACTTCCTTGGTAGACATCTGTATTACCATACAGATATAAACTCATTCGTAAATCTCCATTGTGACTATCGCTGTAGTAATCCCCATGACCTCTACCATAGCCATTCATATTAGTTCCTATATTAAGGCGTTTAAACCGAATATCAGGTGCTTCATAATCTCGTAAGGAGAAATCTTTGATACTAAAACTGGAGGAAGCAGAATCCTGAGCAAGGAGCGTATAGGAAAGCAAGGAGATTCCAAGGATCGTTATTAATTTGAGCATGTATTAAGGTATTTATATAAGTAAAAAAGGTTTTCATTTAGCAATTACCATTCCAAAAGTAGGTTTACGGATAAAATTTAACAAGTAATTTTTGATCTATTTCAGTGATTCACAGTACGTTTTGGAAACGTATCATATATATTTTTCAAATTCACCAACCCTTTACTCTTTTGAACTTGTCTATGTATATGAAAGTCGACCTTTAATAATTATTGTAACAACATTAAAACAAAAATGATGAAAAAAATAAACTCTTTTTTACTTCTGGCATTTGCCCTTCTCACTACCCAGTGGGCGAGCGCACAATGTACCGGAACAATTAGCGCGTCCAATTCGGGGGCCACATTTACCTTTACCTCCACCAATCCTACAAGTTTACAGCAATACCATAGCTGGGACTTTGGTGATGGGACCTACGGTAGTGGTCAAACATCATCACATACGTATACAACAGCCGGTTCATATGCCGTAATTGCCTATTTTGGGGATAGTATCAATATGTGTGGAGACGTGGATTCCTTATCCATTATTGTTCCACCTATATCCGGATCATCTTGTACCGCAGCCTTTATGATTTCGGGGAGTTCTCCAAGTTTTACATTTACACCCACAGGAACGCCAACGGCTCCTCCTGGTTATTATTCGTATGATTGGGATTTTGGAGATGGATCAGTCGCATGGGGAACTAATACCCCTTCACATACCTATACTGCAAATGGCACCTATAATGTCACCTGTATCTTTATGGATAGTATTTGGTGTTCAGACACGGTGACCAACACCGTAGTAGTTACCGGCATTGGAGGTACAAATTGTGATGCCTCATTTACCTATACCAATCAAGGAAACACCTACTCTTTTGTACCTAACACACCGAGTGCTACCCTACCTTATTTTTGGGATTTTGGAGATGGAAATACATCTACTAGCGCTTCGCCAACTCACGTATATTCTTCTGGAGGTACCTTCCACGTATTATGTACTATCGGGACACCTATAAGCCCCTGTTTTGATACAAGTTATGCAACCATCACTATAGCTGGAGGTCCTGCTTTTGGTTCTATTTCAGGAGTAATCGATATGGGTAGTACCTATGCAGATGCTGGAGTTGTATTCTTAATAACGCTAGACTCAAATGGAATTCTTTCTATGGTAGATACCACCCAAATTGACTCTCTTGGAATGTATTATTTTTCAAATGTAGTATACGGTAATTATTTGGTAAAGGCTGCTTTGAGTCCAAACTCTGGTAATTTCACGAATTATTTACCGACTTACCACGGAGGTACCCCTGCTTTACCAGGTGGAGCTTTACTTTGGAGTAACGCAAACAATCTATTATTAAATATGCCCTATTTAAACAATATTGATATTGCATTAGTCGCTGGAACAAATAGCGGAGGACCAGGTTTCATTGGTGGTTCGGTTTCTCAAGGAGCGAACAAAACGGGAGATCCTATTTCTGACATCAACATCATGGTATACGATCAAAATAACAATCCGGTAGCGTACACGTATAGTAACAATCAAGGAACATTCCAAATAAGCAACCTTCCATTTGGAACATATACGGTATATCCAGAAGTTCAAGGAAGAGTTACCAGCCCATTAGTGGTGACTTTAACTGCGAGCACTCCTGGAACTTCAGAAATTGGAGTGACTGTAAATAGCACCACAGTAGATGTAGGTATCACTACTGGAATTTCTCCAAGTGTGGCGTTCACCGGATTGAAGTTATATCCAAACCCGGTTCTTAATGAGCTTACTATTGATTTAGGCGAGCAAATTTCGGGAGAGGCTACTTTCACCCTAATAGATGTCACAGGCAAAGTAATTCAAACGGTTTCCCAATCGGGAACCAACGTTTTAAAAATGAATACGTCTAATTTGAACGAAGGAATTTACATTCTGAACATTCAGAATAACGGAAATATTTCCAACTACAAATTCGTTAAATAAAAGATAGTTTATAGTTAGTAACATCGGGGGAACTATTCGTAGTTCTCCCGGTTTTCAATTCTCAATGCATTTAGACCGCTCACTTTTAAAACAATGTATTAAAGGAGACGAGAAAGCTTATTACACCTTGTATAAGCTTTGCTTTTCACCCTTAATGTCGGTGTGCGTGAGATATTTTAGAAACAAAGAAGAGGCGGCTCCTGTTTTAAACAAGGCATTTTTGCGAATCACTCAAAACATGTCCAAATACCGTACGGAAGTACCGTTTGATAGATGGATAAAAAAAATAATGATCAATACCATTATTAACGAGTACAAGAGTCAACAAACCAACAAACAATTATTTGTTCCGACCGATTTCAATTCGGAAGACCAAATTTTTGATACATTTTCATTAAATGAGATTACCCAACAAATCGATGTCGATCATATAAAGTCATTTATTCACAAACTCCCGACATCTCAAAAAGAAGTATTTAACCTATATGTATTAGATGGCTATAACCATAAAGAAATTGCGGAACTCATGGATATTCCATTGGGTACTTCAAAATGGTTACTAGCCGAAGCCAGAAAAAAATTAAAGGTGATGATCACCCATTCGTTAAACATTAATAAAGCAATCGCCATATGAGTAGAGGTGATAAAAACTTAGACGAGTTATTTAAGGATGCTTTTAGCGCAGAAGAACATGAATTTGTTCCTGGCTATTGGCAAGAAGCACAGCAAATGATACAAGCCAGTAAAGTGGCTCCAGTACCATTTTATGCGCGTCCGTTAGTTCTCATGGGTACCATTGCGGTCTTGGGCCTTTCCGCTATTTTGTTTTTAGATTCTACTCCTGAAAATGAAAAAATGGCCATAGATCCATCCATTCTTTCAATGGAACAGCCTACAAAATTAATTGCCGAGAACTCTATCTCTACTAAAATTAAAAAACATAAAATGGCTATTTCCCTAAAAGAAAGCCCAACAGTCACCCCTACGGCAAAAATTGAAAAACAACTCGTTTCTAGTAGTACAACCCAATTCACACCAAAAGAAAAGAGTTCTACCGCTGTAAATACGACTACTAGCTTTTTCACTGCTTCGAAAAACCAGGTGAATCCTGAGAGCTTTACCATTTCAGAACCAACGAATACACCGGTAAATAATTCGACACTCATTTCCAAATCGATACCGGGCCAAAAACATATTATCCCAACTATAAATAAGACCGCAATTCAAAAAGGACTTCCATTTAATAAAGCCGAAGCGCAATACACGACTTGGAACTCCTCTTTAGAGATCACATCATTGAAGTATATGCACAGTTTTCCATTAGGAATATTACCTCTTGAAAACAGGGAGCAAACGTTTGCCCCAAAGCCTGAGGTGAAACCAAAACGAATCTATACCCCACTCACACTGCGTTTGTCGGGAGGTTTTCTTTGGAGCCAAAATAAACCGACCCAAAACGCGTTGATTTCCAGCAATTTTACGGATCGAAACATCGAATTTACGGCCGAATACTTATTCAAAAAACGATGGGGTATTCAATCGGGAATTTCATGGTCTCAAACTCAGGTTTCACAACAACACCAATACCAAGGTACTATTGACAATAGTTATTGGACCGAAGAACAAGACATTCAAACCGTGACCAATCGAGTTTGGTGGTTAGGAGGCTGGTACTATTACCCAAACACCTTTGACACCATCCTCACCGATATTTATGTACGTGAGATGGATACTGTTTCTCAAAAAGAGCAAATTTCCCATAAAGTCCAAACCATTGAAGTTCCTATTTTACTCACCTACAACTACGGTATGAATAGATTCAACCTACAGGTATCCTCTGGAATTAGTATTGGAACCGTCATAAATTCCAAGGGAAGCTATTTTAGTTCCTTAGATCCGTTCGCTAAAGAAATTTCAAGCGGTAAAGATTTCAATTCGTTCCAGGCCAATTTCTTAGTGCGAACAGAAATTTCGTACGGACTAAATGATCATTGGTGGATGAGTGTGCGTCCACAAATGAAACTAAACTTAAATTCCGTTTACCCAGATAATTCCACGATCTCCCCACAGGTACTCTATTACGGTATAAATGCCGGGATAGTTTATCGCTTTTAGATCGCGAACTCCCAAGCAAATCAGAGTCGCTGTTATTATTTAATGAGAAACAGGTTTACACGACTCTGGTTTGCTTTTTACTTTCCAATTATTTTTTAGATTTACAAACGGTGCAATCCTTGTAAAGGAATCTAAAAAATCAACATGCAAAAAACCATTTTTCTATTGTGGCTCACAATTTCGTATTGTTCTATAAGCGTAGCCCAATCCTATTTGACCCAATTGAAAAACCCATCCGATTTCCAACAGTTGAGTGGTTTACCTATTTCGGGTAAATATGGCCAAATTGATGCCGTGAAACTGGTTTATGATATACATACCGAACAAATCTATTTTTTAAATGCCCAAGACTTTGAGTTTCACCATGAGTTCTGCAGTCGTATATTAAAGAACTACCAACCCCTAGGAACCTTCAACGATATCAATTATTCCCATTCCAGTAAAAGAGAATACCTGCTAGCAAACATTAATCACCTCCATAGCTCACACACGTATTTTCTGGAACTTTCACCCAGTGATTTGATGAATGCCGAAAATATCAAAAAACTGTATCGTGCCACCCTCACCCATACATTTATGGATTCCAATCTTCAGTTTATTTTAAATAGTCATCGTTTACAAATAGCAGCCGACTCCTTCGCTCATCTTCCTTTATTGAAGACTTCTGATTTATACGCGGGTCTACAGTTTCAATCTGTTTCCAATGGTCAAACCAAAGGCACCATTCGATACATTTCCAATTTGAAAAAAGAATATCATACCATCTTACCTACAGATATTATTGTGATTAACAAAACCCCAATTCAATTGCCCAAAGTAGCCGCAATCATTGTGACCGAATTTCAAACACCACTCAGTCATTTATCGATCTTGGGCCAAAACAGGCACTTACCCATCATGGCTCTTAAGAATGCGAGTGCTAACATTGAACTACGTAAATACGAGAACAAACCTGTTTTCTTTAGGGTAAGCAACGACTCGTTTCAACTAACCCCCCTTGAAAAACTGCCGAAGATTAAAGTTAAAACCAAAACCATCCACCTAAAAGTGGATTTAAAGAAGGATTCTCTTGTCGTACTTGATAAAGTCAACCGGAAATCGTACAAGTATATAGGGAATAAAGCCTACAATTTCTCTCAATTAGTGGAGCTCAGTAAATACAGCAATTTCAAAACACCCGAAAGTGCATTTGCGATTCCATTTTACTACTATTACCAACATATCCAAACCTGCGGAGCCGAATCTCTCATCCATAAATTACTCCTTTATAGAGCGCATCAATCCCCTTCAGATTCCATTCAATTTATTTTGAAGGAAATCCGAAACAAAATAAAATACTACACCTTAGATCAACAGCTGGCAGCCAACATTACCAAAACCGCCAAATCCCTAGGGGAAGATACTCGTTTCCGATTTCGATCTTCCACCAATGCAGAAGATATGGATGGTTTTTCGGGAGCTGGTTTATACACTTCCAAAACAGGTATTATTGAGGACATGGACAAACCCGTGGATGAAGCCATCAAAAAGGTTTGGGCCAGTTTATGGTCGTATGCGGCCTTTATGGAACGTGAATATTACGGAATAAATCAACATACCGTTTACATGGGCATTTTGGTTCATCGTTCTTTTCCTAAGGAACATGTCAATGGGGTTGCCATCACAAAAAACCTGTACCGTGATAGTTATTTTGGCTATGTGGTAAATGCCCAATTGGGTAACGAATCGGTGGTAAAACCAACAAAAGGGGTTATTTGCGATCAGTTTATTTGTTACCCCAACACCTTAAACAATATGTATGACGAAAACAATACCATTGAGATCATAACGACTTCTAATATTCATCAGGGCACCTTGGTAATGACCGCCAAGGAAATATTGAACTTAGCCAACCAATTGGAAAAAATTAAAAAATTCTTTTACAATCAAACCCTGCAATTGGAAGATTTCCATTCGTTCGCCATGGACGTGGAGTTTAAGATTGCGGGACCCAACAGAACATTATATATTAAACAGGCACGAAGATTTAATCCCTAAGGGTTTTAAAACATACAATCAAACTACCTAACTATAGGTTCAATTCCTTTGTTTCTGACTCCATATCCTCAAATTACAAACGTCTAATACATAGGCACGTAACGAAATAAACGTACTACATCACCCAGCACACCACCTACTCACTCTAGCTTAAATTTCATGAAAATTTCTTTATTATTGTAGGGCATCCACAATCATTTTCATGAGTCAATTCCAATCTATTGTTTCCGATCATCCATTAGGTTTCCAATTCCCTCCTACCTTAGACTCAGATAAATATCCAACACCGAGAGCTGTCTACTCCTCCTCTATCACCGTATTTGAAACCTACTTTGGTTCGGAGTATTCTTCTTTTGTAGGAATTATTGTGACTCCAGGAGAAGACTATTTTTTAGATCAAATAAAGCCAAATTGTTGGCATTTGTCTATTCCTAAAAAAATGAGCGAACTGACTATTGCGCTCACAGAAAGTCATTTAAAGATTCTCTCCCTTAAAATTAATCAAAAAAGGACACAAGAAAAGATTGAAAATAGGTTTGAACTACTTTCTAATGTAGCCACAGAAGGTTTGATTATTCACCAAAACGGCATTATTGTGGATGTGAATAATGCGGTATTGGACATATTTAATGAAACGGAAAGAAGAGCGTTAATTGGGCAAAGCCTCCTCCGATTTGTCATCGAATCGGAACACCCGAATGTGATTAAAAAAATTAAACGCTCCACCAACACCACCTATGAATCGGTATGTGTTCGAAGGGATGGCTCCAAATTTCCAGTACGTGTAAGTACCCAAAATCATCCTATTGAAAATCAAACCTACAAAGTCGTTTCACTTACCGATGTAACGGATTTAAAAAATGCAGAGGAAGAATTACGAATCAGCTCCGAACGCCTTTCCTTAATTGCAAAATCTACCGGAGCGGGTCATTATGACTGGAAACTCCCAGATGGCCATTTGTATTGGAATACGACCATGCATGAGTTATTTAACCTGGATATAGAGAGTACTAAAAATAGAAATCAACATTTCAACGATGTAATTCACCCAGATGATAAGTTACGGATGTCAGAAGCTTTTCTAAAAAGTTTAGATCCCACCAACAAAAAAACACTTTTTTCAACTGACTTCCGGATTATCCCAAAATCAAAAGAAATAAGATACATAGAAGTTCTTTCTATTCATACTCGAAATGAAAAAGGAGAGGTGACAAGGATATTAGGGGTATGCACAGATATTACGAAACGTAAAATAGCAGAACAGGCTCTTAAAGACAATGAGGCTATGCTAAAGCTGGTTATGAATGCCATTCCACAATACATTTATTGGAAAGACAAAAATTCAAACTACTTGGGATGTAATAAGAATTTCATTTCCTTAACGGGGCTTTCTTCACCGGTAGATATTATTGGAAAGACCGATTATGATATTTCCACAAATAACAAGGAAGCCGACTACTTTATTAATTGGGACAAAGAGATCTTGGCAACCGGAAAGTCAGAATTTCATCGTTTAGTTTCGAAGGACTTACCTCAGGATATGTTGGCTTGGTTGGATATTAGTAAAATCCCATTAAAGAACCATCAAAATGAAATAATTGGAACTTTGGGTACCTTTGAAGATGTAACAACCAAGGTAGAAGCTGAATATCAGGTTTATAAACTCACCAAGGCCGTGGAGCAAAGTATTAATGCTATTGCGATTACGTCTCCAAATGGAATCATTACGTATGTCAACCCAAAATTTACGCAACTAACTGGACGTACGAGTAGAGACGTACTCGCAAGTCCATCCTCTATTTTCACTCTTGAAAATTACCCGCACCCAGAAAAAATAAAAGAACAATTATTAGAAGGTAAAGAATGGAAGGGTGAATTTCAAATCACAAGCAACACGGGTGATAAATTATGGGTAAGTGCCTCGCTTTCCCCTATAATCGATAAAAACGGAACCATCATCCATTTTCTTTCTGTTCAAAACGACATAAGTAAAGAATATGCGATTCGAAAAGAGCTAAAATCTAGCGAAAAGAAATTTAAAGATTTACTGGACCAACTACCCGTTTCGGTCATTGAATTCGATTTGGAGCATACTATCCTTTACGCAAATTCTACCGCCAGCACGCTATTCAATATTCATGAAATTGACGTGCAGGAAAAGGAAAATATTTTAAATCTCATTCACCCTGATGACCGGGATCGTGCACGAGTGGATATTAACCAGGGGTTCCATAATAAAATAC
>MAAC01019278.1_pt1 | contig 15217 bp, 16 predicted proteins | sample 1115981 | NCBI WGS metagenome assembly MAAC01 (sample SAMN04961126, study PRJNA320927) | seawater metagenome | isolation source: sample BD02T64 sea water enriched with oil for 64 days | place: USA:Gulf of Mexico | collected 2013-07-27 | reverse complement strand
CAAGGCTTGTTCGGCGCAAAAACCGAGAGCCGATTATGAATGCCATAGGTCCGACGTGCCAAACCTGATCAACCACATCAAATTCAACGAGGCCCCTGCCGCCCAGTGTAACTAAAATCCGGTAAACCGTCGCCGGAGATTGGTTCAGGTCTTTGGCCAATTCTGACAGAGATTTGCCTTGAGACTCGCTCAAAAACTCAAAGACCGTCATCGCGCGTTCAAGTGATTTGATAGTGTTTTGTGCAGTCTTGTCATGCCAATCACGCGGGCGGCCTCGGGCTTTCCGAATTGCTTCAGCCCCATTATTTTGAGAACCCATAAGATGCACCTTTTTAATGTGAAAATTAAATTCATTATATGAAAAATGTAAGCAACTGACAACATACGTTTTTTTGAAGAGGTGCGCGATTTAAAAAACGATTTCAAAAAAGTATCAAAGGTTTTCCCTAAAATGTATTCTGGGTTCAAAGATCAAAAGGAGATGACAATGAGCTTCCAGAACCCAGTTTTCATTCCTGGCCCAACCAATATGCCCGAAGCCGTACGGCAGGCGTGCTATATGCCGACAATTGACCACCGCTCGCCAGTATTTGGCAAGATCCTTCACCCGTGCCTTGAAGGCGTCCGCAAAGTACTGAAATCCGACAGTGCCAAGATCTTCATATTTCCATCTACAGGGACTGGTGGCTGGGAGACCGCATTGTCAAACACGCTCAACAGCGGCGACAAGATTTTGGCAGCGCGCAATGGCATGTTTTCGCATCGCTGGATTGATATGTGCCAGCGCCACGGCCTAGATGTTCAGATCGTTGAGACCCCTTGGGGGCAGGCTTTACCTGCGGATAAATACGAAGAGATCCTCAAGGCGGATACCAACCACGAAATCAAGGTTGTATTGGCGACACACAATGAAACAGCGACCGGCGTGAAATCAGACATCGCCGCTGTACGAAAGGCACTCGATGCCACTGGTCACCCTGCCATGTTGTTTGTTGATGGGGTCAGCTCCATCGCTTCTATGGATTTTCGGTTTGACGAATGGGGCGTAGATATCGCTGTGACCGGGAGCCAGAAGGGCTTCATGTTACCCGCTGGCCTTGCCATTATCGGGTTTTCTGAGAAGGCAATTGCAGCATCCAAAACAGCAACGTTGCCCCGGACATTCTTTGACATTGGAGACATGCAAAAGGGTTATGACGCGAACGCGTTTCCCTACACACCGCCTGTTGGGTTGATGAACGGCTTGAAGCTATCTTTGGACATGCTTCTTGAGGAAGGCATTGAAAACGTCTTCGCACGCCACCACCGCATTGCCGAAGGTGTACGTGCAGCAGCGGCCGCATGGGGTCTGGAACTTTGTGCCGCCTCACCTGAAGTTTACTCTGATACCGTCAGTGCCATCTGCACGCCAGAAGGCTTCAACGCTACAGATATCGTGACGCATGCTGCCGATGTTTATGGTGTTGCCTTTGGTGTCGGACTTGGGGACGTCGCTGGAAAGGTCTTCCGTATCGGCCATTTGGGCAGCCTGACAGACGTCATGATGCTAAGCGGGTTGGCCACAGCCGAGATGTGTATGGTGGATCTTGGTCTCGATATTAAGCTTGGTTCCGGTGTCGCGGCTGCGCAAGAGTATTACCGCGCGAACCCGGCGGCCGCACTCAAAAGCGCCGTTTGAGCAGGTGGCAATGATGTATATCCCGACCTTTCAAGATATGCTTGACGCACATGAACGGATCAAGCCTCACATCAATCGCACGCCGGTTCTGACGTCAGCGTACCTGAACGAACTGACCGGCGCGCGGTTGTTCTTTAAATGCGAGAACTTTCAGACACCTGGGGCCTTCAAGGTTCGCGGTGCCAGCAATGCGGTGTTCGGTTTGGACGAAGAGCAGGCAAAGAAGGGTGTGGCGACACATTCGTCCGGCAACCACGCCTCCTGCCTGAGTTTTGCGGCCAGCTTACGCGGCATTCCTTGCAACGTGGTTATGCCCAAGACGGCTCCGCAAGCCAAGAAAGATACCGTGGCGCGCTATGGTGGGAAGATCACCGAATGTGAGCCTTCTACCTCTTCTCGTGAGGAGACCTTTGCGAAGGTGCAGGCGGCGACAGGTGGTGATTTTGTTCACCCCTACAACGATCCACGGGTTATTGCGGGCCAGGGAACATGTGCGCGCGAGTTCATGGAACAGACCGACGGTCTCGATATGGTAGTGGCCCCAATCGGCGGCGGCGGCATGATCTCAGGCACGTGCTTGACCCTGTCAAAGCAGGCACCGGAAACGCAAATCATCGCGGCCGAACCTGAACAGGCAGATGACGCGTACCGCAGCTTCAAGGCGGGGCATATCATTGCTGACGATGCCCCAAAGACAATCGCAGATGGGTTGTTGGTTCCACTCAAAGATCTGACTTGGCATTTCGTTTCAAACCACGTGACAGATATCCTAACGGCCTCTGAGGAAGAGATCATTGACGCGATGAAACTCACTTGGAAACATCTGCGGATCGTTATGGAAGCCAGTTCCTCAGTACCGCTCGCAATCATTTTGAAAAACAAAGAACGGTTCGCTGGCAAGCGGGTCGGCATTATCATCACAGGCGGGAATGTCGACCTCGACAAACTGCCTTGGCTTAAGTGAAGGGAAACTATGACATGAGCACGCAAGTAAATTTCGAAGACTATGATGTCGGTTACGATATTCCCGCCAAACCCGGGATGGATGAATCCGATATTCAAACCCCGTGTCTGATCCTTGATCTTGATGCGCTTGAACGCAACGTCAAGAAAATGGGTGACTATGCAATTGAGCATGGAATGCGCCACCGCGCGCACGGCAAGATGCACAAATCCGTTGATGTGCTGAAGTTGCAGCAGGACATGGGTGCGGCTGTTGGTGTGTGCTGTCAGAAAGTGTCCGAAGCGGAAGTTTTTGCACGTGGCGGCATCAAAGACGTGATGGTTTCCAATCAGGTAACTGAGCCTGCAAAGATCAGACGCCTAGCGGAAATGCCAAAGTTTGGCTGCCGTGTTCTGGTCTGTGTGGACGATCCTGAGAACGTGAAAGCACTGTCTGATGCGGCAGTTGCTGCTGGCACTCAAATCGAAGCGCTCGTCGAGATCGATTGCGGTGCAGGTCGATGTGGCGTGAGCACCACGCAAGATGTTGTAAATATTGCAAAACTCATAGATTCAGCCGAAGGCCTGAAGTTTGCAGGCATTCAAGCTTATCAAGGTGCGATGCAGCACATGGATCTGTATTTAGATCGTAAGGAAAAGCTGGATGCCGCAATCGCCCAAGTCGCGGACGCTGTAAACGGATTGAAAAGCAACGCCCTTGAATGTGACATCGTTGGCGGTGGCGGCACCGGTTCATATTACTTTGAGAGCGCATCCAACGTTTACAATGAGCTGCAATGTGGGTCCTACGCCTTTATGGACGCGGACTACGGCCGCATCCTAGACGAGAATGGCAAACGCATTGATGACGGCGAATGGGAGAACTCTCTGTTTATTCTGACAACAGTGATGAGCCATTCGAAAGCTGACCAAGCCATCGTTGACGCAGGCCTCAAGGCACAATCCGTAGATAGCGGACTGCCATTTGTTTACGGTCGTGATGATGTCGAATACCTCAAGTGTTCAGATGAACACGGCGTTATTGGCGACCCGAACAGCGCGTTAAAAATCAACGACAAACTGCGTCTGGTTCCGGGCCACTGCGACCCAACCTGCAACGTTCATGACTGGTATGTAGGTGTACGCAACGGCAAGGTTGAGACCGTTTGGCCGGTATCGGCACGTGGCCGCGCCTATTAAACAGAACTGTAATAACAATCTGGCTCTGATAGAGCTGGTAAGTCGCCCGTGTGTGCATGCTTCCCGCCCAGTTGCACACACAGGCGCACAAACTAACGGGAGAACCCAATGTTAATCGTACCAGAGCGCGAAATCGCCGACTTAATGACACGTGAGGCGGCTTTTGGAGCTGTTGAAGGTGTCTTTGCTGCCATGGCATCGCAAGATGCCTACAACTTTCCAGTTATCCGCGAAGCGATTGGCCATGAGGATGCGCTCTATGGTTTCAAAGGCGGGTTTGACAAAGCAGGCATGGCGCTTGGCTTGAAGGCGGGCGGTTATTGGCCGAACAATTTGGAAAAGCACGGCCACATCAATCACCAATCCACGGTCTTCCTGTTTGATCCCGACACTGGAATGGTCAAAGCGATGGTGGGTGGTAACCTATTGACCGCATTGCGCACCGCAGCCGCCTCTTCGGTTTCAATCAAACACCTGGCCCGCAAAGACGCGAAAGTTATCGGAATGATTGGGGCGGGGCATCAGGCAACATTCCAGTTGCGCGCGGCCCTTGAGCAGCGCAATTTTGAAAAAGTAATTGGCTGGAACTTCCACCCCGAGATGCTGCCGAACCTAGAAAAAGTCGCGGCCGAAGCTAGCCTGCCATTTGAGGCCGTCGAGCTTGATCAATTAGGCAACGATGCGGACGTGATCATCTCAATCACATCTGCATTTTCACCCTCTCTGATGGCGGATCATGTATCTCCGGGCACTCACATCGCGTGCATGGGCACAGACACCAAGGGCAAACAAGAAGTTGAATCAGCCTTGCTGCCCAAATCTACTGTGTTCACGGATGAAGTCGCGCAATCCATCAGCATCGGTGAGGCACAACACGCCATCGCTGAAGGAATGATCGCAGAAAGTGATGTGAACCAGATCGGTGCCGTGATCAATGGCACCCATGCGGGACGGCACTCTGACGATGAGATCACACTCTTTGATGGAACGGGTGTTGGCCTGCAAGACTTAGCGGTTGCAGCAAGTGTTGTAGATCTAGCAATCAAAAAGGGCGTCGCGATCGAAGTCGATTTTTGATGAGCGTCAATATGGCATATACAACGGGTCCGGTGGAGGAATTGGCCGGCCCCCGCATGCCCGATCCGGATTTAAGACGACTGACGGCTCGCTGGTCAGCCTGTCCTAGATGCAAGCGCAAAGAGCTATACACCGTAATTCTGCCTTTTTGTGCCCATTTTTCAGATCTGAAAAATGCCAGTATTTCGCCGATTTTCGGTGCTATTAGCACTAATTCGAACTCGTCTCTGTGTGGACCGTATTGCAACCCTTTACGCATGCCAAATTAGCGCCACTCGGCAAGAGTAGAGGCAGCGCTCCGAGTTGAAATGGTTGTAGACCGAGGCATGAACGGCGACGAATATCTATAAACTTCGGGTCTGCTGTATCGCTTCCTTGTTTTTCTGAGAAATATCAAAGCAGATTTGCGAACACTGCATTTTGTGACATTGGCTTCCAACACTTTGCCTTCGTGGCCAACGACACGCCAGAGACAGTACGTCTCGCCATTAATCTTTACAAAAACTTCATCCAAAAACCATCGCCAATTCGAATGCGCACAAAGCTGCTGCACCCGTTTTCTTCGGGTCTTCGCAGCGAACAAAAGGGCCGAACCGGTTCCACCAGAAACGCACAGTTTCGTGGCTAATGCCGATCCCTCGCTCGTGCTGCAGGTTTTCCACATTCCGCAGCGAAAGCGGAAATCGAACATACAGCATCACCGTCAGGCGAACGATCTCGGGGCTGCTATGGAAGTACTTAAATGGGTCACGTTTTATCATGGGTGGACGTTACAAAACCACCCTGCCCAGTTCAATTCAAATCCATCTGACGGCGCCAATTATACTGTTTTAATGCAGTAACTTAACGGCCGCCTACAGGTGACCTTTTGCTTTTCTGAAATAGATGTGGAAACAATGTGGAAGCAGCCGGGATGGAATCGTGTTGCTGTATTTATGTCTCGGTGCAATTCTGGGGAAAGTATTGACGTACCTAAAACAGCCTTTCATTCTGACTAAGCTGAACTACCGTCTCTATTCGCAACAGAGACGCCAGTAAGGAGTTAGCTTTTCACATTTTAAACTGCGCTGCACCCATTACTCAACGATCTCAGAAATTTGTAAAAATGCGATAGGCGGATAGAGGCTTAATACTCTGGCTACGTCCATGTTAATTACATAAGCAAAATCGGTCACCCTAGCGATAGGCAGCTCACCCGGTATAACCCCGTCCCGAAGAATCTTTAGCGCCTGTCGGGCAGCGTGCCCGCCAACGTCAGAAGCTTTTGCGGCAATAGAAAGTAGCGCCTGGTTTTCACGGACAACCTCTTCATAAGGGCTCAAAACTGGCAACCCGTGTTGTACTGCTACTTTGGTGAACCTTTCTCCGTTCAGGCGCAAAAATGAACTTGAACCCAGATAAATGAAATCAACCCCTTCTGCAGCCAGTTGCGCCACCCGATCATCTATCAGAGCTGGGTCAGGAGTTTGCATATTTCCAGGATCAATTTCCAACGCAGTTAAAGTGAACCCCATTTCCTCCGCGAGTAAGGCCATTTCGCCCACTTTCAGAACCGAATTTTGTTCCGACCGAGCATATATCATTCCGAGGTGCTGAAATTCAGGGAGAACCGTTTGAATTGTTCTGATATTTACCTCTTCGGGAACGCGGTTATAGGTTCCAGCCACATGGTCACGACCGCTGGCCTCAAAACTTTCCGCAATTCCGCTGCCGAACGGGTCTGAGACATACATGAACACCAGTGGTCGGTCATGTATGAATTCCCTCGGACTGGCCTCATCCATTCGACCTGCAATTCCAAGAGTTACGCTTGTGCCATAAGTCAGCACAAGATCTGCATCAAGAGCACGCGCTTCTTCCACAAAATCGGGGAAATTTTGCTTATCTTGATCTGCGTCTCTCAGTTCAACCCGCGCCGGGAAACCGCTTTCGGCTATGCCATTCAGAAAACCTTCACATCCGTGTTCGCATCCCTCCCAGAAAACGGCATATATCAGCTTTTCATCGGCAAATGTGTTTAACCCACTGGTGAGCAAGAACAGGGTCGCAGCCATGAAATTTCGCATCATATTTTTCGTCTCCGGTGTGTTTTATATGTTAGCTAACATCTTCAGGTTACTATAGCCGTGCTGCTGGTTTTCCCTCTTCGCCCGGCCAGAAACATCACGCAAAACCCGAAAAGCATTAAAGCTCCCACACCCGCCGTTGCAGCTGCATACCCAAACCTGGTTGCTAGCACGACTGATCCGATTAGACCGCCGATGGCAGCGACCCGTTCAATCAAGCGCAATGCGGCCAGTGCAAAGTCACTTGCGCCTTCAATTTCTGTCTCTTCGCCGATTGCAAAAGCATGGGCATATTGCGTAGCGTCGCACAGGGAATGCCCAACTCCAAATACCGCGACGACAAATACCAATACCCAGAAATCTGGCCACACGCTCAGAACACTGACTGCGGAACCACCCAAAAGAACCCCGGCCAGAAGCAAAGGCACATTTCCGACCCTGCCATCAGCAAGCTTTGCAACCGTCGGTCCGACCAGTATCTGTGCGATATAGTAAAGCATAACAACCCTGCCAATATCGGCAACTCGGATGCCCTGAGCGTCAAGCATGACCGGCGTCAGGTACCAGATGAAAACTGACATGCCTATACTCATGGGCACGGAAGCACCAAATGCGAGTGCAAGAAAACGTCGGTTCAACAAAACACGCGAGGCAGCACGCCAGTTTGTATGCTGGGAAGGGGAAACCCCGGCTTCCACCTTAACTTGACGCGATATTGTTTTGGCACCGACCAAACCGGCTAGGATTACGAGGATACCGCCGAAGAAAAATGTATTAGAGAGGCCTATCCGGTCAGCCAGAACGCCACCTAGAGCAGCACCGCATAGTGCCCCCCCAATGATGACAAACAGATACCCTCCGATGGCCTGGGTGATTTCAGACTTGGGAGCTGTGCGAATTGCGTAATCTTGGCAGGCGATCGTGGCCTGCGCATATACGAGAGCCATTGCCCCGTGCCAAAAAGATATTGCGAATACAGATTTTCCAAGCCCCACACCGATCATGGCAATGGCCGTCAAAGGGATCGAAATCAGAAACAATGAGCGGGGACTAATAAGCTTGGAGAGCGCGCCGCCGAATGGCGCCATCAGCGCCATCGCAACAAGATAGGCCAACAACGGCGCAGTCGCCGCCATGTCGGTTGTCATCCAGTCTGGTGCCCCAGATTTTTGTGCATAAAGGGGAAGAAAAGCACCGAACAGGAAAACCGCCAACCGGACATCAACAAAATAGGCCTGCGGCAACGCATTTGGCTTTCGGCCGCCTTCCTGCTTCCCAAAAAGGTGTTCGGCGCGATCAGAAAGATGTCTGGCTATGCGCCGTAGGTCTCCTGCTTCGCGTGCAGAAACCACGTGGCGGAAGCCTGCATTCCTTTGCTCTTTGAGCAGAGTAAATATCCGGTCTAAAGGTTTACCGAGGGTATTGGCCGAAACCAGTGCAACGATTTCAAAGGCCAGCAACACAGCCACCACGCCCACCACCAGCGTATCAAGCAACACATTGCGCAGCCGGCTCCTGACAAATCCTGGATCGGATTCTAGCTGCAATTCTCCGATAATCGTGTTTCTGTGTAGCATAGCCAAAGAAATAGGTTCTGACTTGCCTTGAGCAACGCCATTGCCATCAGGTCGCTCTGCCCGATGTACGGAAGTAATCTCGTCACCATTATTTGAAAGTAAGCGAAGGCGCGTGATTTCTGGGAACTGGTCGAGAATATGCTCGAAATAGCCCGGCGCAGCGGTCACCGCATCCAAAGGCAAGCCATAGGCCATCGCTCTTTCAATCTCTTCACGAACTGTGATGCCGATCAACTGACTTCGCTTCTCCATTTCCGGCGCAAGTGACGCCTCGAAGGTACGTACGGATGTAAAGGCCATTGTCATCAGCGATAAGGTTACGACCGCAGCAGCCCAGAGGATGACGCGACGTGCGGCAAGGCGGCCGGGCTGATGGACATGGTTCATTCCACTATATCTTTCCCATCACGTGACAATGCTTCCCGTTCGCTTACATAAGTTTGCTCCGTATCTTGAAGAAGCTCCCAGAACTGGTCGGTGCTGACACCCAAGCCCGTGACTGTTTCCGGCTTTTCGATCTGGAGTTCCCTACCCCGCCAGAAAGACCGCGCAAAAAGGTCATAGGTTCTCAGTATCCCAGAAAAAACCTTCAGATGTTCAGACAGAGAAAAACGAATTGCCAGAATGCTAAAAAGAATTGTCGCCACCATTATTACACCGGCAACAAAAGCCAGTTTAGCGGCCATTGCACGAACTTGATCACGCGACTGAGCTTTAGAGTATACAATGGCAATACCGGCGACCGTTTCCTCACCCGACCGGATGTCAGCACCCACAATGAACTGCGGTAATCCGGAGAGATAAAAAACGTCCCCTGCGCCTCCTTCCCGAGGCGCGTGGATCCAATCCCAAGGAACAGTTTCTTGTGCGGTCTGTGACGTTGTGTGCAGTATCAGCCCATCCGGGCTGAAGACAAGAATATCCTGGATAGCCGGGTCATTTTGTCTGATGGCCTCGAGCGCCGCCCGTCCGTTTCTTACTGTAGATACCGGCAATCCCAAGTCAACAACTGCAACAAAGGGGTCGCGTGCGCGGGTAGCCAAAACTTCCAGACGCTCTTTTACAAGCCCTGACAAAACCGCCTCGAACTGGAGGGTGGCCAAGCTGACGAACACGAACATAACAATTAGATTTGTCCCTGCGATTGTCGCTAGGACCCGCCAGATTAATCCCATTTCTCTCGCTTGCGACCATGAAACAGGTCGCCCTTAGGTAAAAGCCTCAGAAAACGTTCGCATTTTTAAAGGTACCACGCAAGATTTTCTCGTTTTCAATATTGTGTCTTTGGCCGAACGCGGCATAGGCAACAGACAAATCAATATAATGCCCCTATTCGGGAACCATTTGGCCGCACTTGCAAATAGGCCGCCCGCATTCCCAACTTTCAATCACCCTCACCGAAACTGGTAACGCCCCATTACTGTAGCTAAGCGTTCCTCGATAGGTTTTGGATGTGCGTTTACATGCTTCTGAGGATGGCAGCTTGCCATTTGATGAACGGACTAACCGGTGCTGTCAGAAGGATTTGAGTAGAGCGGGGCAGGCTGGTTTTGTAACGTCCATCCATGACAAAACGTGACCCGGTTAGGTGTTTCCACAGCAGCCCCGAGATCATTCGCGTGACGGTTATGCTGTGTGTTCAATTTCCACTTTCGCTGCGAAATGTAGAAGACCTGCTGTACGAGCGAGAGATCGACATTAGCCACGAAACCGTGCATTTCTAGTGTAACAGATTTGGCCCGATGTTTGCCTCCGAAATCCGTAGAAAGCGTGTCAATCGGATGCGTACCTTTTCTAACTCGCAATGGCATCTGGACGAGGTTTTCGTGAAGATCAACAGAGAGATGCACTATTTTTGGCAGGCAGTAGATCACGAAGGCGAGGTGCTGGAACGCTACATCACGAAGTACCTGGATCGCAAAGCGGCATTGATATTCCTCAGTAAAGCGATGAAACGACCATGGTCGTCTCGAAGCTTTAGTGAATGACAAGTTGCGTTCCTGTGGCGCTGCGACGAAAACCATCGGCAACGACGATCAACAGGAAACTAGTCGCTGGCGCAACGATCGGGCCGAGAATTCACACTTGCCTTTTCGACGAAGGAAGCGAGCAATGTTACGCTTCCGCCGAATGCAATGTTTGCAGAAATTTATTGCCGTTCATTCAGCAGTTCAAGACCATTTCAATCAGGAGCGCCATATTTATTCACGCGCGAAATTCAAGCTCAATCGTGCAGCCGCTCTCGCGAAATTCTGGACTGTCGTCGCTTCATAAAGGACAGTGACACTGTCCTTTATGAAGCGATTAGTTCGCATCCGTCTGACAGCACCCATAAAATCGCTCTCGGCAGTTTTAGTCGAAGGTCTATACCTATTCGTGACTGTTCCACCACATCAACGACCGCCAATCCTCATGCCGCGCATGATCTTCGAGGAAGCGGAGGGCACAACCCTTATCTTGCTGAAATCTGAAGCGGAATCTCATGCATTACCCTATGAGTTTCCCTGCCGGATGATCACCCTAAACATTCATTCATCTCTGGAAGCGGTTGGTTTTATGGCTCGGATTGCGTCGGAGCTCGCAAAATATGATATGGGAGTTAACCCGGTCTCGGGCTTTTTTCCACGATCACCTGTTTGTCCCCGATGGCTGCGAGCACGATGCTATGAAGGTTCTGCGGAAGATGTCACAAAGCTAAACGCAGCGAACGACCGCTCTGAGCCCACATCTACTTGCTTCGTATCAATTTTAACGCAATTGGAAACGGGGTGTATATGCGCAATAACGCCATAGAACCGAACGCAATGTTAGCAAGAATTTGCGTTATCCAAGTCTCATAGCTATCCAGTTCGACTGTCAGAAAAAAGAGTGCGAAGATCGATGCGATGGTCACAGCAACCGTCGGAATAAACTTCACTTCGAGGCATTCTTTATAAGAAAAAACCATATTTACTCCAATATTTGTAGATATACGTTGGAACTGAGTTGATCCGCATCAAAAGTGGCAGCAAGTGGTGAGGATGCTAACAAAAGTACTTTTTAGTCGGCGGTCAAAATACAACTCCTCTGTTTCGCAGCATAGTGAGTTAACTAACTATATGGTGGGATCAAGTCAAAACACTGAACATCCTTTTTGTCCGCACATCGGTCATTGTGTAAGTAGCTTCTAACCTGCAATCCTTCCAGCTAGCGAGGGAAGAAAAACGCAATTTTGCCTGTGTCATAAATTATAAATTCAGGTTGGATTTATAATCCTGTTTATGACTTTCTGAATAAGTAAGTAAGGGTGCATGAAACAGCCGGACGGAGGCAAGGCATGCATCAGGCGCAAGAAAACGAAAAAGCAGCGGCGGACTTTCTCTGCCAAATTGTGCGTACCATCCAGAAATGGCTGGTCACAGGTTACGGCCCGCGTTTCTTTAAATTCGGGCATTCGGTGTGGTATCGGCGCAGCGTCTTGCTTGAATGGGTGGAAGAGCAAACACGACGCCACACATCACAAACATAGATGAGTTTTGCCCATGCGCGGTTGGCAGCAGCGTGTGGAATTTGGGGGTCGGAGGGTTTCAAAAGCGGGGTGTAGGGTAATCCTGCGCCCCATTTCAATAGACACTGCCCTCCCCCTCTTATTGCTGCCCTTTCAACACCCACCGCCGGGCGTCCGGCCCGGCCCCAAAACAAAAGCTGCCCCACCGGTGGCACCTTTCAAGGGCGCAAAGCGCCCGCGCAGCGGGGAATGTCGATCAAAATGATGGAATTCAAGGAGGGTTTTGTACCCCCCCACGAATACAAAATCGTAGGTGAGAGTAAATGAACGCGGATGTCCTGCAATTTGGGTTTGATGGCCTGAAGTTCACGATTCATGCCAATATTCCCCCTACCCTTCGCGAAGAGTTGGCCTGTGCCAAGGACCACGCCAAGACCTCCCACGGCGAATGCGTTGTTGAATTTGGTTCCGTTGTCCTGAGCGTCACCAACAAAGGCGCGCGGGGCTTCACCGCCCACACGGGCGATCTCGGGGCCGTGTGGATACCCCCCATATACTACATTCCCAACAATCCCGACATCACTGTAGACCTCCGCGCCTATGGTTTGACCATAGGAAGCCTACAAGGTGTGGAAGAACACTTTCGAATGGTCACGGACGCCCTACAAATTCCGTATATGGAAACCCAGCTCCTCGTGACCCGCGCCAACCTTGCCGGCGATATTCTCGCGCCATGGTTCGAGCCGGATCAGGAACATCTGGTCTGCCCACCTAGCACCAAGGTCGAAGAATACACCGGCGTCCATCAGACCGCGACCACCGTCAGCGGCGCGCGTGTAACCGGCCTGCGCGCCGAGGTGATCCAAAAGAACAATATCGGATAGCTTTCCTTCTGGAACGCCGCACGATCCACATCCGGAAAACCCACGATTGATCTATCCGACAGAGGCACCAGTCAAATCTGACGTTTTAAGTTGCGTCTAGGCTCCAAGCAGCTGCGCAATCGGTTCGCCATGAGCAACTGGCAAGACCTATACGACACCATTGGAGACGCCTTCACAACACTCTCAGCCGTTTTCACTACTGCCCCCACCAATCGCTCACGATAGCCTACTCACGAGCTTTGGCGGATTGTGGAACAAGTCATAGGAAGCGACATCCGCGAGAACTACGCAGGCATCTTGCCCAGCGACATTACCCACGCCAACAGCATCGCCAGAATGCGCGAACTCGATGCGCAGATACTTGGGCTATTCATCACCTGAGCGGCGATATTGGATGTGTCGGGACAAGACTTTGCGGACTTTATGAAAGACCATGTTGAGGCGTTGGGGCGCATCTTGGAGAAACATCCAATACCAGTTCAAGACTGGACCACAAAAGTCAAAGCCCGCTAATCGGTTCAAGTGATTGGCGCAAATGGCGGCAATGCGCAGATAGTGTACTTTGCAAAGTCTAGTGGTCGACCCATACTCAGTTTTCATCAAGGCACCAATCGCTGTGATGCAGATTCACCGAAGCGGCCATTCGTACACGACGCAGCATTTTTATGGGTTAGAATTCTGCAATGCGGACTAAGCAGTCATTAGACTCAGGATCGGTTTTGGATTCCCGTTCTAGCGCTGGAGTAAAATCAACTTGCACCAATGCTCGAAGCCTAGGCATCGAATTTGAGGAACTAGCACAGGAGTCTGCTCTACGGCTCATAGCCAAGTAGTTCGAAGTCCTTTTGGTAGAGATTGCAGATCACTTCCCGTTCCTCCACCGTTAAAGAGCTAACGCCGAATTTTTGGTTCAACGAAACGTTACTAAATGAAACTCGTGGAGCAGAGCCTGCAGGAATCCCCACTAATTGGGCAAGTTGGACTATACCTTCAGGCAGTTCTTCCTGCTTAATAAGCAAGTCGTAATGCATTTCCGATAGCGCAAGAATATCGGCCTGCAATTGAAAGTGTCCATCCCAATTCAGCCCATGACTTTGCAGCCCACTTAGGAATTCCCCAAAAGGAATTCGCTTTGCGACTTCTTCCGCATGAACCCGAGAGTCATCCCAAGCTTTAGGCCCCTTTATTAACTTTAGGATACCCGTCCAGACATACGTACCAAATTTGTATTCTCGAGCGTACCGTTGCACTTTACTTTTGTAACCGGAGAGCGCTCGTGAATAAGGATTTCGTGTCACTGCAACCCATTTATAGTTGGCATGCCTTGCTGAAAATTTCCGAACGTCGCTGCTCGGCACCACCATTTGAATCAGCCCTCTTTTTTCTTGCAAAAATTTGGCATTATGACGTGCGTATTTTCGAGCATTCTGATCTCCGATTTCCACCCCAGACAACGACATCGAAAACTTTATCATTGTCGTGGAAGCGACTTTTGGAGTAATGACGATTCCCAATTTGTAATTTTCCAAAAGCAGCACCAAAGGCATGGCAATCTCCTGTTTAAAGGCCTGGCTTCCAACAAATGAAAGACAGGCAAGCAATGTGTAGCCCTCTAAAACAGCTTTTGAAAATTAGCAACCACCGCGGAAATTCGGGAGCCGCCCTTCGGGCCAACGCCCAACATGAAGGTCGTAGAAGGGCTCGTTCCTGCCGTTCGCTGCAAGTGCATTCGTCAAAACGCTCTGGATGGCAGCAGTGCGGACAAAAAAGACATTGAGGTATTTAGGGCAATAGCTCAAGGTGAACGCATTTAGGTCCAAGCGATCCAACTTAGAGAAATATCGGAGTAAGAATGAGCCACGCAATCATTCAACTTGGGCTACTGCTAGGCTTCCTCGCTACTTGGGTCGGATTTGCCTGCCTCTTTCTTGCAGTAGCATGGCCCAATCTTTCCATCCGAAGAATAAAGGAAAACAATTCGTTACCTTACGCGCAAAGGATGAAGCGGGTTAACGATGATCTTCTTAGAGGCCTTTGTTCTCGCCTCGGTCGTGTTGGGAAAATCTTGCTGGCAATTGGTTTGTCATTGCTCATTCTCGTAGGCTTCGTTTGGTTCGTCTTACAGATTGTTGAAAGGCAAGCAGCCTCTGGCTAGAGATAACTTTTCCGCTGCCAGCTCCAAACACTTTGGGCTCTCAGCCGACATTGCCGGTAAGTATTAATCAATTGGGGGTCGAATGGCTGCTTTTCGAGAATTGAGCAGGAAAGTTTGCGACCGCAGAAAATGACCGCAACCCGCTCCCCCC
>MAAC01019448.1_pt1 | contig 15219 bp, 15 predicted proteins | sample 1115981 | NCBI WGS metagenome assembly MAAC01 (sample SAMN04961126, study PRJNA320927) | seawater metagenome | isolation source: sample BD02T64 sea water enriched with oil for 64 days | place: USA:Gulf of Mexico | collected 2013-07-27 | reverse complement strand
GGGGGAGGAGATGAAAACCAATAAAAAAAAGGCTCCCAACCGGGAGCCTTCGATTAGATTGAACAAACTGATTACTGATCTTGTTTTTTGACCTGATCGGTATACACATCACGCCCGGTGACATGGAAGAGTGTGCTCCACTGGGCATCATGATGCTCGTAAGTATGCAGGTCTGCATACTCGGCTTGATTCTTCATATCGATCTTGCGGGTCACCTTACGCATTTCCTTATTGGTGTACGCGTCGGCAAAGTTTTCGTCTTGGGGATAGAGATCGAGGAACCGATCCCAGTAGGTGTTCATGTGCCTCTGGTGCGAGCGGATGCGTTGGTTGTTTGCCAATGACCATTCGACATCGTCGGCGAACTGGGCAAGGTCCTCGGCGAGTTCTGACGCCTTGAGTTGTGTGTCCGGATCGACAGACCCTGAATCACGCAAGACCTTTGCATACCGGTCAGCACGGTAGGCGAGGTTGTAGACTTCGTTGTAGGTGAGGACTAAACGTTTGAAAGCCGGGCCTCGCATCGCGGTGTGTGCTCGACGCTGTGTGCGATCAATCTCTTGGATCGTTCCACACCCGACAAGCGAGCCGGCGACGACAACGAGCCCGAGGGCGAGTACGAGTGATCGTTTTCCATTGCTTGGCATATCAAATCTCCGCATATCTGTTTATTACACTGTCTCTACACCCGAGTATACGGCATTTTGGCACCGAACCGGTTAAAAATTCGCTTCGATCCCGCTAGTCTCCATCAGCGTTTTGAAGGACTCGCTGAAGACGAAGTTCTCTTCGGGGTATTCTACGCCGCCCATGTTCTGGTCTAGGTGGCTAAAAAGCAGGTCGATCTGTCCGATAACCTCGGCTTTGCCCTCACCGGTGGCGCTCGGCTCGATGAGTTCGACGATGCCTTTGGTCGAGGCGCCAGCCGGGGTCATCTGCTCGATGGTTGCTGTATATCGCAGGGTGCACCCTGGAGTTGCGTCGCGGGTGATGATGGCCTTCGAGACCTTGGCGAGCACGACTTTTTCTTTGAAGTCTTCTGCATGCCCGACGAGCACGCCGGCGGTCTACGATCAATGACATTGGCATCACGGGCATCGCTTTGCGCGTGGCGGTCGATGGGAAGTGATCGTGGAGATGTTCCTCGGCCATCGAGATCTGCTTGATCGCAACCATTCGCTCTTTGGGCACGAGTTCGACGATTCGATCAATCCACATCCATCGCATGCAGTGTCCCCCAGAACAGTATTAGGCGGCTTGAAGCTTCTGGTCGCAGAAGGTGACGAGTGCATCGACCGTGAAAATCTTGGCGACATTCTCGACTGATGGATCGGCTTCGAGGTTTGCCAGATCAAAGTGAGGCACGCGCTCTTTGAGCAGCTCTAAACCCTTGGTGGTGATCTTGCCGTCTTCGACATACTCTGGGTCTTGGGCGATGCCTTCTGGGAAGAGTTCGCCCTGGGCGATTTTGAACCCGAACTCTTGCTCAAGTTTGAACGAGATATCAAGGATATCGATCGACTCGGCACCGAGATCACCGATCAGGGTCGCTTCGTTGGTGACTTCGTCGTCATCAACCGCCAATGCGTCAACGAGGATTTCTTGGATTTTGTCGAAAATTTCGGTTCGTTCCATGATTGCGAATCTCACTTGCTCATTCGGTACTGGTTTTCGATAGGTTTTCACCCGTTGATTTAGAAGAACTATAGCCCCTCCTAACCGCGATGACGCTGCTCCAAAGCGAACCCTGATCATCGGCGAAGTATGCCCAGAATCAATGGTTTTTCAGAGGATTAGAGATTGGCAAGCCGACGGGCGGTTTCTTGTTCAATTAAGGCGTCGAACATCGAGCCAAGATCACCTTCTTCGAGGATTTTGTTCTTGTTGAACTTCTGATCGAGCCTTTGATCGGCGACGATGTTGTCTTGGTACCGATAGACGCGGATTTTTTCTGATCGGCCGCCCGAACCGATCTGATTATTCCGACTTTCGGTTCGCTCGGCTTCGATCTTCTGGCGTTCGATCTCATAGACCCGCGCGGTCAACAGCCGCTTTGCCTTTTCGCGGTTTTGTGCCTGGGACTTGGTCTCCTGCATGCGCACTTCGACGCCGGTGGGCTTGTGGATCATGTGGACCGCGGTGGCGACTTTGTTGACATTTTGTCCGCCTGGCCCTTGGGCGGTGGTGATGTGCTCTTCGACATCGTTGCCCCAGTCGATATTGACCTCGACGGCTTCTGGCTCGGGCAAGACCGCGACGGTGCAGGTGCTTGTGTGGATTCTGCCTTGGGTTTCGGTCTCGGGGACGCGTTTGACCGAGTGCACACCTGCTTCGAAACTCAGTTGTTGCCAGACGCCATCGCCCTGGAAGTTGATGACCGCATGGCGGATGCCTCCGAAACCAGCATCCGTCACCATATCGAGCTCTTCAACCTTCCACCCTTGGGCGGTCGCGTACTTTGTATATGCTGCCAACAGGTCGCGTGCCCAGAGGGCGGCTTCGTCGCCGCCGGTGCCGGCACGGATTTCGAGCATGACCGACCCGATCGCCCGATCATCGGTCGTGACGAGTGTCTGCTTGATATGTTCGATCATGGAACTCGCTTTGGACTCGATTTCGGGGAGTTCTTCCTTGGCCATGGTTGCGAGTTCGGCGTCATCGCCAGCGATTGCTTCGCGGAGTTCGTTTGCCTCCTCAACAAGATCGCAGTATGCCGTATACCCCTCCACCACCGGCGATAGAGCAGCCCGCTTAATCGACAACGCTGAGACCTGTTTGTGGTCTGCAAGCACCTCAGGGTCTTCGAGCTTGTTCGAAAGTTCGCCGAACTGATCGCGCAGCTCATCGAGCTTGGACTGGAGGTTGTGATCGATTACATCGAGAGCCATGGTGCAACGGTATGCCAAGAATCTTGGAATATACGCTCTAATCGCAGATTTGACCCCGCCAATGTGCAACCAGACAGTGTGGAATCCGATAAAGGCATACACTCAACCCAACTCACAAAGGGGTCTCTATGACGAACTCTGATTCGCTTGCGGTATCAATGAACGGTGTCCGAAAAACCTTCGGCTCCAAAGTAGCCGTCGAAGGGATTGATCTCGCGATCCCCCAAGGCTCGATCTACGGGTTCATCGGCCCAAACGGTGCGGGCAAGACCACCACCATCCGGATGATCATGTCGATCCTCTTTCCGGACTGCGGCGAGCTGTCCGTGCTCGGCAAAAAATCGGCGGTCGAATCCAAAGACCGGATCGGGTACCTCCCCGAAGAGCGAGGCATCTATAAAAAGATGAAGGTCGGCGCATTCCTCAAGCATATCGGTCGGCTCAAAGGGCTTGACTCGCGTGGGCTCGACAAAACCGTCAAAGGCTGGCTCGAACGCGTTGAGCTTGAAGATGTGTATAAAAAAAAGTGCGAAGAACTCTCCAAAGGCATGCAGCAAAAAGTGCAGTTCATCGCTTCGGTGCTGCACGATCCTGATCTGATTATCCTCGATGAGCCGTTCTCTGGGCTTGACCCGGTCAACATGCGGCTGCTCCGCACACTGATCGACGAAGAGCACTCCAGAGGCAAAACCGTCATCTTCTCGACCCATGTGATGTACCAAGCCGAGCAGTTATGCGACCATATCGTGATGGTCCACGAAGGCGTCAAGGTCCTCGACGACACGCTCGACGACATCCGCACCCGGTTTGATCCGCGAGCACTTCATATCGATCCGATCGCTGGATTTGGAATACGCGATCAGATCGCAACGGTTCCCGGCATCGCGCATGTCTCACCGGTCGAAGGCGCACTTGAGGTCGTCCTCAACGAGGGGATTGTCCCACAGGATGCGATGAAATCGTTGCTTGATCTGTATCCGATGAACCGTATCGAAATCAAACGCCCAACGCTCGAAGATGTATTTATCGAAATAGTCACCGGCGGCGAGCGAGGCAGCGATGCAGAGCAACTGCGAGCGGATCTGCTTGCAGGGACCAAACAAGAAGAGGAGGCTGACTCATGAATATGTCCAAAGTAGCACGGGTCGCAGCCCGAGAGTTCGCATCCACCGCGATGACCAAAGGGTTCATTATCGGCGCGTTGGTTCTGCCTGCGGTGATGGCGATGGTGATCCCCGTTGTCATGGTGCTCGCGATGAAGGCCCAGCCGCCAGCGGATACGGGCACGGTGTATGTCCTCGATCATTCCCAAGAAGTGACCTCGATCATTCAAGATCGGCTTGCACCTGAGGCCGTAAAGGAACGATGGATCGAACGATTCGATGGTGCCGCAGAAACCGTGAAGAACTTTGTCCCCGGCGTCGGTGCAGAAGCTGCCCAGAGCTCGATGGAACAAGCCGCCTCGAACATCAAATCGCCGATTTTCCGCATTATCCCTGCCGGAAGTGATACTGATATCGAAGAGCTCAAAGAAGAGCTCCGCAATCAAGTCGCATCGGACACCGAGTTGGCAGATGAAGAACGCAGAGTGCTCGCGATCATCGAGATCGACGCGGATGCAACGCGCAAGGTCAACGAGGATGAGGGATATGGTGCATACCAAGCATTCTTCCGCCCAAAGCTCAACGAAGAAACCGTCGGCGAAATCAAAGGCGGCGTACGATGGTCGATCCGCCAGAAACGATATGAAAACGCGAACCTTGACCGCACCATGATTGCTGAGATTTTCGAGATCGCCGCAAGAGAGAGCAAAGAGATCACCGAAGAAGGCGAACGCAAAGAAGCCTCCGCGATCGCTGCTTTCGCAATCCCATTTGGAGCCATGATCCTGCTGCTGATGGCCTCGATGACCGGCGGGCAATATCTGCTCACCACCACCGTCGAAGAAAAATCGAACCGAGTAGTCGAGGTCCTGCTGTCGGCGGTTTCACCATTCGAACTCATGACGGGCAAGATCATTGGGCAGATGGGTGTCGGGTTGTCACTGCTGACCATTTATAACTCTGTAGGCATTGTTGCGCTCGTCGTGTTCAATCGTGGCGATCTCATCACCCCGATGACTGTGTTCTATCTCTTCATTTTCTTCATACTCGCCTACTTCATGTTCGCATCGCTCATGGCTGCCATCGGCTCAGCGGTCAATGATCTCCGTGAAGCACAATCATTGATGACCCCGGTCATGCTGATGATGATCATGCCTTACATCTTCTTTATGCCTGTGATCCGAGCACCAAACTCGTTGTTCTCGACGATCACGAGCTTTATCCCACCGATCTCACCGTTTATTATGATTATGCGTGTGTCGTCGACTGATCCGCCACCAACCTGGCAGGTGCTCTTGGCGATTGTGCTCAACGCCATCGCGGTTCTGCTCTTCTTGTGGTTCGCCGCCAAGGTCTTCCGTGTTGGATTGTTGATGTTTGGCAAGCCGCCAAACTTGCGGACACTCTTTAAGTGGATTCGGATGGCGTAGTGTATACTTTGGGAGAACCACTCCCCGAGGACAAACTATGCCCGAGAACGGACACGACATCCCAGTAGTTGACGATTCCCAAGCGAAACCACAGTTTCAGTTTCCGCAGAATCAATCACCCAACGGGCAGCCTCAGACCAGCGGCAAGGCGATCGCCTCGATGGTCTTGGGCATATGCTCGATCGTCACCTGCATGATGTACGGCATTCCTGGGATCATCTGTGGAGTCTTGGCGATCATCTTCGCCAAACAAGCACGCGCAGCGATCGTAAACGGCACAGCGCCACAAACCTCCGCGGGCATGGCCAAAGCCGGCAGCGTCTGTGGGTGGGTTGGGCTGAGCCTCTCGATCGTGATGCTCCTTTTTATGATTGTCTATGCGATTATTATCATCGGAATCCTTGGAGCCGCGGCCGCTTCTGGAGTTGGTGCACCGGTACTTATGCCATGACAGAAATAAACGACACTTCAACCAACTACGACAAGCACGACCTCTACGAACTGTGCGTTCAATCGCCCAAGGATTTGGTGCCTCTGCTCCGTGCAGTTCACGGCAGCGACCCAATCACTCTCGGCGAGGATTTCTCGGGCACCTCAGCGCTCTCGCATCTGTGGGTAGAACGCGATGGAGCCAAAGCGATCGCGGTCGACTTTGACAATGAGAGCCTCAATAAACGGGGCGATCATGAGCGGATCACCAAGCACGAGTGCGATGTTCGCGATGTGAACAATCCGTGCGATGTGCTGTTTGTGGGCAACTTTTCGATCGGGTATTTGCATACACGATCCGAACTTGTTGAGTACCTCACGCATGTGAAGTCTCGGCTTCAAACCGGCGGCGTGTTCATCTGCGACACCTATGGCGGCGATACCGCGTACACGCTTGGCGGCGTCCACCGGGCGCATCCGATGCCGGGGGGCAAGTTGTGCCGATATACATGGGAACAACACGAAGCCGACCCCACCACCGGCATGGTGACGAACCTGATTCACTTCCGAGTAGAACGCGCAGGCGTGATCGAGTTCGAGCTCGAAGATGCGTTTGTGTATGAATGGCGGCTGTGGTCCATCCCAGAACTTCGCGATGCGATGGATGATGCAGGATTCAGCGAGACGCTTGTGTATACGAAGCTGGCGGATGCATTGGATGCGGATGGGAACGCGTATGTGTTGCCGGTGGAGGATGGGCAGGAAGAACTCGAAGAGAGCTATATTGTGCTTGTGACGGCGAAGGTGTAGTCGACGATGTCGGCGCAGAAGCATCCATTTCGAATGAGTTTTACCTGCCATGAGTGTGGGTACGACATGCACGATCGGATCAAGGGCGAGCCTTGCCCGGAGTGCAATACTGCTTTAGATACTCGTCCTGATTTACCCGGGTCGCTCAAGAGCACATCGCTGCGGGTATATCTCCTCGTGATCTCAATCGTAGCGATGCCCTTCGTTTACATGGCATCGTTTCTGATCATCATGATTGCAATCTTCCCGAACTATCACCAAAAGGTCATTGATCGGCATTTCCGTATCTCATATCAAGTCGCCCGCAAACGACGGCTAATAAGACTCTTGGTATGGGTTTGTACCGCAGAATTCGCTGCATTGATGGTCATTTCGTCGATTTGGCCTGAGGCTCTTAACTGGTGGTAAGCTATAATCTACGCATGACCACCATGAACACCCCCACCGACACCAATATCCTCAACTCCTACAACCCATCGACCGGCGAACTCGTCGGCACTGTACCCGTCACGCCCGTCGCATCGATCGATGGCATGATCGCCAAGGCTCATCAAGCCGCCAAGGCATGGACAGCACTGAGCGCCCAAGAACGGGCTGACATGCTCAAGCCTGCTGGCGAAAAGCTTCTTGAGAAGGCTGAAGAACTCGGGCGGATTCTTTCACTTGAGCAAGGCAAGCCACTTGCCGAGGGCATCGGCGAAGTCACAGGCTGCGGCTCACGCATGAATGATGAAGTCGATGAAGTCGCCAAGGCAGTCGCCCCTGAGGTGCTCACTGACGAAGGTGTTGAATCAACCATTTACTACGATCCATTTGGAGTGTGTGCAACGATCACGCCTTGGAACTTCCCGGCTTTGATGCCACACTGGACGATCGTCCCTGCATTGGTTGCCGGCAACACCGTGATCGTCAAGCCTTCAGAGCAGACACCTTTGATCGCCGATGAGTATGTCAAGGTTCTCAACGAGTTCTTGCCTGAAGGCGTATTGCAAATCATCCACGGCGAAGACGATCAGGGCAAAGCCTTGGTCGCTGGCAATGTGAACATGATCGCGTTTACAGGATCGAAAACCGCTGGGCAGCACATCATGGCGGCCGCGGCTCCTGGGCTCAAAAGATTGATCCTTGAGCTTGGTTCGAAAGATCCATGCATCGTGCTCGAAGGTGCTGATCTTGAGAAAGCCGTCGCGTTTGTATCGAACAACTCGATGCGGAACTGTGGGCAGGTGTGTGTCTCGACCGAACGAATCTATGTTCAGGATTGTGTGAAGGAAGAGTTCACGAAAATGCTTATCGCCAAGGTTGGCGAGTTCAAAGTGGGCGATTGCCTCGCCGAAGATTCAACCATCGGGCCGATGGTCATGAGCGAACAAAAAACACATGTGCTCGCACAGATCGAAGACGCCAAAGCCAAGGGTGCCAATGTTCTCTTCGGCGGCACACCAATGGACGGCAACTTCGTCGAACCAACGATCCTCGACAACCTCAACCACGACATGGACATCATGACCATCGAGACCTTCGGGCCAGTTGCATGTATCCAAACCGTGAAAGATGCCAACGAAGCGATTGAACTCGCCAACGATACTGAGTATGGACTCGGCGCCGTGATGTTTGGTGATGAAAATGTTGTTCGCGGCATCAGCCGACGATCGACCGCTGGCATGGTTGGTGTTAACCGAGGCATCGGCGGCGCCAGCGGCACGCCTTGGGTTGGTGCTCGCAAGTCAGGCATTGGATATCACTCTGGGCCGATGGGTCATCGCCAGTTCTGTCAGGTTCGTGTCGTGAGCACGAACGAAGGCTCCTGATCTCGCATGGCTCATAACTCACCATTTGATGACAGCATCCCGCGCGATCCAAGCCGAGGGGATTCTGACGCGAATGAATCGCTCCATGAATCACATTGGCACGACGACGCGCCCAAGAAGCGGGTCAACGATGCGCCGAGGTGCGGGCATTGCGGATATGACCGCACCGATTTACAAGCAAACGACATTTGCCCAGAGTGCAGCAAGGTTCAAGAATCGCCACGATGTACCTTCTGCGGGTACGAACTCTCTGGGCTCCAGGTGACACAATGCTGCCCCGAATGTGGCAAGCCGATCTGGGATTCGAACATCAACCCGCCGACCTCGGGGCTTTCGATCGCTTCGATGGTGCTGGGAATCGTCAGCCTGATGAGTTGCATCTTCTATGGAATTCCCGCACTTGTGCTCGGGCCTTTGGCGATTGTCTTTGGCGAGATCGCCAATCGCCAACATAAAAAAGGCACCCGTGGCGGGAACACCAAAGGCTTCGCCCTCACCGGAAGAATCTGCGGATGGATCGGGTTCGCTGCGGGTGGTACGGTCGTCGGCCTGCTCGTTTGGGCGATCTTCATAGCCTAGCGAAAGAACCATATCTCCCAGACCAGCTACTCGCCTTCTGGCTTGAGCACTGGAAAGGCGAGCATGTATTGGAACCCAAAAACTGGATATTCAACTCGCCATCGGAATGCCCGGAACTCGCTGGGGTCAAACCCGGCTTCTTTGCATACATGGTGGACCATATCAGGATATCGAGCGACTTCATTGATTCCAATATTTTGGAGCCCCGTGCCCAGATCCTGAATCTTGGCATTGGATGCGACGCGATTTAACTCCCAGTTCTTCGAGTCGTATCTTGCTGTCCCAGTGAGCCCCACATTGTAAACGAAAGCCTCAGGATTCTCTCCAAAGACAACATCACGATGGAGCAGGACATCCATATTGAGCATCGATGCAGGAACATCAGGAGCAGCGATGTTCCCTCTTCGCGTTAACCTTGGCCAAACACATAGAGGCACCGAGTTGGGCACATAAGCTCCTGATAGTAAGTCGTAAACCGATTCCTTATCACCCATCAACGGCGAGAATACTTCAATCACCCTTTCACCCTCATCGATTGTGACTGTGGGTGCCTGGGGAAAAGCACAATATTGGTTAATATCGATAAGCCTACGACTTGGGCGAACACCAGCCATTTCTCTGTCGGGAAATGCAACAGTGATATCTCGGGGACCGAGCCCGATCGCAAGCCGAGTGGGCATATCGGGTCTGAGTCGGCGAAGCCCTGATGCCCCAAATACAGACGAGCGATCAAGCATCGTGGGATCGTCTTTATTCGGGGCAAGAATAGCACAGCTCACCCAGGCTTTGCACTGAACGCCGAGCATCTGACTCATGCCGTTATAAACTTGATATCGGCTTGCTTGCTCATACCTATTCTTTGCGTCATCGTTCCGAACGCTCAAATCGGCATTGAATGCCGCACGTGTTCCGTATTGCTTCTGGATCATGTCCGCAAAGAGCGAGATTGGCAAGAGTGCCTCGCGCACCCCTTCATCGAAAGCCCCCGCCACCTTGGCCGCATGCATAATTGCCCGCAGAGACTCTGGACCCGGAAGACTTGTGAGCGTCTCGATCGGATTCTCTTTTCGGATCGCGCTGATCGTTCGGCTCACCATTGTCCGTGAGACGCCGAGCTTCTTTGAAATATCCGTTGGTTTCATCGAGCATTCTGGTATCGATTCAAGGACCCGCAGGATTGTTGCACACAAAAGCTGCCCGATTTGCTCGGGGTTTGCTTTCGCAGTATTCTCTTGGTCTATGTCGGTTCTCAAAAACAATCCCCTTCTGAACTAGGCAAGTCAAAAATCGAACTCCATTGGTACATCTCTACCGGCTCGGAACTCTAAACGCCATTACATATTGAAAGCCGTACACTGGGTACTGGATCTGCAACCGATATGCACGAAAACCAGCGGGTTCGTACCCATTGACGTCACACATCCGAAGTACCATATCCCGGTATCTGGGCACCTCTTGAAGATCAAGATTGTTTAATCCGGGATTAATCTGCATAATTTTATCATCGGTCGCCATCCGATTAATATTCCAATCAGGATTTTCAAAGTCCGCCTTCCCACTCCCCCTGTTGTTATAGACAAAGGCTTCGGGCTCGATCCCCTCAAAGATACTCCGATGAAGAATAATGTCCATGTTGAGCAACGCAACGGGAATAACAGGGATCACCGATATACCCCGACGGGTAAGGCTCGGCCTGGCAATCCGGCTCATCGCATTGGGGATATGCACACCAGTGAGCATGTCATAGATTGAATCTTTATTGCCTATATCGGGTGCAAAGGTTTTGATCACTTTGCCATCTTTTTGGGCAACGGTAATCGGCGCAAGCGTGTTCGCACAAAATGATTCGAGATCAAAGGTCATGCCGCTCGGCTCTCCCTCAACAGACCATCGTTGAGGGCCCGCCGAAAAAGTGAGCTCGATCGGTGTGTCCGGGCGTATCCTTCGTAGACCAGATGGACCAAAGATGGATGATAAGTCGAACGTCGATGGATCATCTTTATTCGGTGTGTACATGGTGCAAGTGAGCCAGAGTTTGCTCTCGGCTCCGATGATCTGGCTCATGCCTTTGAATACTTTGTATCTGCTCGATTGTTCGAACTGATCGCGCGAACCAGAATGCTTGACACTCAATGCCGCATTGAGCGCTGCCCGTGTCCCAAACTGATCGCGAATTAACGCCTCAAAGCATTCAACCGCTACGAGTGCCACTTTGACGTCCCCGTTCTCCACGCCGTTTTTTTGGGCTGCCTGGATTATTGACCGGAGAGACTCTGGCCCAGGGATTCCGGTGAGTATCTCGACAGGATTCTCTTTACCAATCGCGCTGATCGTTCGGCTCACCGTGACCCGTGACACAACCAGTTTCCGAGAAATATCCGTAGGTCTCATCGTGCAATCTGGCACGCTTTGAAAGATCCGGAGGAGCGTGCCTTGCAAAGCACGACCAACTTGTTCTGGAGAACGAGACCCATCAGTCATCTCCACACCAAGCACTCTCTACCAAACTATTTACACTCAATCTCATCGTCATCACTCTTTCATATCAAACCCGTTAATAAACGAGTATATACAAAAAAAACAGAGTGTAATTTATTTCACTATAAAAAAACGGTAGATCCCGACCAACTGTTTTTGAATAGTTTGCCAAAAGACAACTCGAATCAACTATTCGATTGATCTTCGCTGCTCGGTACTTTATATACAATCGCGTATTGGAAGCCGTAGACTGGGTATTGAATCTGCACACGATGCACGCGAAAATCTTTGGGCGAATAGCATGTCCGCTCACAAAGATAGTTCACCATCAACTCGTACTTGGGCACCTCTTGAATCCCAATTTCAAAGATTCCCCGCCCGATCTCGACGATCTCATCGTTCGTATCGACACGATCGATAAACCGCTTGGGGTCTTCAATATCTGCCCCCCCTTTGCCCATCGTGTTGTAAACAAGCAGCTCGGGTGTGATGCCCTCGAAGATATCGCCGTGAAGAATCACATCACTCACTAGCGTCACCACCGGAACATCGGGGATGACCACAGTCCCCCGGCATGTTCGCCCTGGAGCAGCAAACCGATTTGATCCATTGGGCACATGTACACCGGCAAACATGTCATAGGTCGCGTCTTTACCACCGACTTTGGGGGCGAATGTATTGACAATTTGACCATTCTCTTCAACCACATCGAGCGGAGCTGGTGTGTTCGAAAAATACGGGCTCAAATCCAGATCCAATCGTTCTGGAATATGACGACCCGATACATATTTGGGCGGCGTGCCATATACAAAGTTCACCATTGTATCGGGTCGGAGCCGGCGCAAACCCGTTGTGCCGTGGATGGTTGAAACATCAATCCCATCCTCAGAAGTCTTGCTCGGGGTCATCATCATGCAAGTCAGCCAGAGCTTACTTTCGACACCAAGCACCTGACTCATGCCTTTGAATGCTTGGTATCGGCTCGCCTGCTCGAAGCGTTCGCGTTGGTCCGCGTGCTCGACACTCAATGCGGCGCTCATCGCGGCGCGTGTTCCAAACTGATCACGGATGAGATGATCGAACGAATCAATCGCCCAGATCGCCAGCTGGACATGCCCGGATGAAACTCCAGATACCTCCGCAGCTCGCATGATTTGGCGCAAGGTTTCTGGACCCGGAATGCTTGTTAGGGTTTCGATCGAGCCGCTTTTTTCGATCGCTCGAAGCACACGCCCAACCATCACCCGCGAGACATCGAGTCGGCGTGAGATATCCGTTGGTCTCATCGAGCAACTGGGCACTTCTCGGAGTACACAACCAATCGTCGTACGCAACCCATCCCCAACGCTTTGAGGCGATTGGTTTGGGTCCGTCGGCGATTGCTCTGGTGTCATAGGTGTCTCTTGCTGGGCTTTCGTTCGCAATTCCAAGAATCCCCTCTTGTGGTGCTCAGCAGCTAAAATTGGCTAAATTGCTGACAATTCTGGTATTTATTACACATACGTCTTGTTTCTGGTATGCTCTGCGCTCTCTGTCCCGAGGCTATATTACAGGAAAATAGCCAATAGCTCACCTGATATTGATCAATTCATTCTGATTTTTATAGAAAATGGAGATAACAATGCTCAATCACACTCAAATTACTGTACTCACACTCGGACTCAGTGCTCTTGCTGCCTCCACCACACTAGCGCAGTGGTCGGATGACTCGACCATGCACCAAGTCGTTGCAGATGGCGCTGGCGAACAGGTCCAGCCACACATCGTCGCCACCGCTGATGGCGGGTGCTATGTCAGCTGGTACTCGAGCCAAACTGGATACGATGTTCGGCTTCAACGCCTCGATAGTGAAGGCAACGAGATGTGGGCGCACAACGGCATCCTGATCGCCGACCGAGGGTTCTCTTCAACCCAGAGCTACGACCTTGATGTTGATATCACTGATCACGCCGTGCTTGTTTTCCGCGATGATCGATTCGGAGGCGTCAAGATCACCGCACAGCGGATCGCCCCAGACGGCACCGCGACCTGGGGAGCCAACGGCATCCAGTTCGGCAACGGCTCAGACTTCGTTGCCTCGCCCGACATCGCCACTACAGACGACGGCTTCACCGTCATCGGATGGATCAATAACAACGATTCCAAACTCGCCAAAATCAGCGTCGCCGGGACAACCATGTGGACAACCACCCTCAACGATGCCGGCGGCCAATCGATTCTCATCGCTTCGATGCACCGCTCAGATGGCAACTCCGTCATCGTGTCTTGGGTTCAGTACGCGGCATTCTTTGATCCAAAGCATATGTACGCACAAAAAATCCTTGGCGACGGCTCCGAGGCATGGGCATCACGCGCCGCCGTCCTCGATGGCGGATCGCTCCAGTTCGGCAACTTCCCCGAGTTCGTCAGCGATGGTGCGGGCGGTGCGGTGTTTTCTTGGTATGACACAGCCGCCGGGCTCAATGTCTTCGCACAGCATCTCAACGCAGATGGTTCTGAGCGATACACACACAACGGCGCCCTCGCTTCGACATTCCCGGCCGAGCGCGTAGCACCGGCAGCAAACTATGACCCCGCGACCGACTCGGTCTATGTCGCATGGACCGAACTCGCCAACAACCAAGGCGACCGTGGCATCTTTGCTCAACGCCTTGATTCAAATGGCGCTCGGCTCTGGACAGAGCGAGGCGCCGAGGTCGCCCCGGTAGACCCGAATGATTCGGGCACAATCAATGTCCATATCGCCGGCGGCAACATGGTCACCGTGTGGATCGAAAACACCGGCGGCTTCGGTCAAGATCAGATCCATGCCCACGCCCTCGCACCAGATGGCACCGATGCATGGAGCGGCGGCACCACCATCGTGGCTTCAGATACAGGACCGCGCAGCAGACTCACTTCGACACTTAGCACCAACGGCTACATCATCGCCGGCTGGCAGATTGGCGACTTTGGTGTTGCCGACATCGAAACTCATAACATCAATACCGATGGCTCACTCGGTGTCGCTGCTTGCCCAGCTGACATCACCGGCGATGGGCTTCTCAACTTCTTCGATGTCGCTGCGTTCCTCAATGCATTCACCGCGATGGATCCGATCGCGGACTTCACCGGCGATGGTTTGTACAACTTCTTCGATGTCGCGGCGTTCCTCAACGCATTCGCAGCGGGCTGCCCATAAACGGCTGCGTTCAACACACCCTCATCTGATCTCGCCGCACAGGCGAGATCAGTCCACACCCGGCGATCCCTCTTGCCGGGTGTTTTTTAATTAGTAGAGTGAAGCAAAAATGGACGCACCCCACTGGTTTCCCAGCGGGGCGCGTTCGCAGCTTGATGCAGCTGGTAAGCCGAGTTCTGTCCCGTGATCGGTTTCTGACCCATTCCTTTTGACGGGGGCTGTGGATCAGACCTGCTCGCGTGAGCGACTATTTCTCTGCCCGTGCTGTTGCCAACACGATGAGGAGCACATGCTCCCAGCACCCTACCCGAGCCAAAAGTGCGGATCACACATGACTCTGCTTGGGCTTGCACGCGGTGGGGTTTACCTAGCCTCGATTGTCACCAATCAAGCGGTGCGCTCTTACCGCACCTTTTCACCCTTACCTGTTCTTGGGCAAAGCCCAAGCCATCGGCGGTTCATTCTCTGTGGCACTTTCCCTCGACCCAAGCTGCACTCAAAAGAGCTTAT
>MAAC01000759.1_pt1 | contig 15222 bp, 16 predicted proteins | sample 1115981 | NCBI WGS metagenome assembly MAAC01 (sample SAMN04961126, study PRJNA320927) | seawater metagenome | isolation source: sample BD02T64 sea water enriched with oil for 64 days | place: USA:Gulf of Mexico | collected 2013-07-27 | reverse complement strand
TGTTCGGCGCTTTGTTGGTCTTGGGTGTAAATAAATACCCGTTGGTTTTGCCGATAAAAATGACTCGCTTGCAAACAAGCATGATAAAACGCTGAGCTAGTATTATTAGCCTCAGCGTTGGTTTTTATATCAGTGCTGTCATCATTGCTCTTCTCATCATTGAGAAGATAAAACATGACTTGAGTTTGCATTGCTATTTATCTCTTATCATTTTTCGAAACTCGAAACTCGAAACTCGAAACTCGAAACTCGAAACTTGAATTACTCGCCTTGCTCTTGCCCAGCACGATTTAACATAAATTGCGTTAGCATGCTAACAGGGCGACCTGTTGAGCCTTTGTCTTTACCGCCACTACGCCAAGCTGTACCAGCAATATCTAAATGCGCCCAATGATATTTTTTAGTAAAGCGTGCTAAGAAGCAAGCCGCAGTAATAGTACCTGCGCCTTTACCACCAAGGTTTGTCATATCGGCAAATGGGCTTTCAAGTTGCTCTTGATAATCATCCCATAAAGGTAAGCGCCATGCTCTATCGCCACTTTGCTCTGAAGCATTTAATAATTCATGGGCTAAAGGATTGTGTGAACTTAATAAGCCCGTAGCATGCTTACCTAAAGCAACCACGCAAGCGCCTGTTAAGGTGGCAACATCAATCACAGCTTCTGGTTCGAAACGCTCAACATAAGTTAACGCGTCACATAACACCAAGCGACCTTCAGCATCGGTGTTTAATACTTCAACTGTTTGGCCTGACATGGTGGTGAGAATATCACCAGGGCGATAAGCGTTGCTGCTGGGCATATTTTCACAGCCAGCTAAAACGCCAATTACTTTAATGGGGAGATTTAACTCAGCTAAAGCGTGCATAGCGCCTAAAACACCTGCTGCTCCGCCCATATCGTATTTCATTTCATCCATGCCTGCGCCTGGTTTTAATGAGATTCCGCCACTGTCGAAAGTAAGGCCTTTACCCACTAAAACAAGCGGTTTAGAGTCATCATCAATACCGTTATAGGTTATAATGCTCATTAATGATTCATTAACTGAACCGCGACCTACTGCTAGATAGGAGCCCATACCTAGCTCTTCCATTTCTTGCTCGCCAATAATGGTGGTTGAAACATTATCGTAATCATGAGCTAAAATTTTGGCCTGCTCTGCTAAATAAGCGGGATTACAGATATTTGGCGGCATGTTAGCGACGTTTTTACAGGTATTAATACCTTCTGAAATAGCTAATGCATGGCTAATAGCGCGTTCACCAATAGGTAATTCACGACGAGTAGGCACATTAAAAACTATTTTACGCAATGGTCTGCGTGGTTCTTCTTTGCGTGTTTTTAAACTATTAAAGCTATATAAACCATCTTGAGTCGCTTCTACTGCTTGGCGAACTTTCCAATAAGTATCACGACCCTTAACATGCAGTTCAGATAAGAAACATACCGCTTCCATTGAACCTGTTTCGTTCAGGGTATTAATAGTTTTGTTGATAATTTGACGATATTGGCGCTCATCTAGTTCACGGTACATGATGCAATAATAACATCTGCCCTGATTTACCTTCTAAATCGCCTTTACGCAAAAGGTTGCTAATATAGCCTTCACTTATTTCATCAAGTTGCTCAGCAGTAGCACTGAGGCGACGAGGTTCAAATACACCAACAACAATACAGGCACTGCGTTGTTTTTCGGGGCTACCACTTTTTATACTGAACTCCATGAGTTCTCCTTTTGCATAATAATTTACTTTAACTTACTAAAACCAGTAAAAAATAGTTAAGTTTACTGTTATTGTTATAGCGCTAAGGGCTATAATTACAGCCGCATCAAACAAATATATTTGTTTATTGACTATATAGTTTAGTTATGAAAACGATCATCTTTCGTTATTTATTAAAAGAAGTGGCTAAAACACAGCTAGCAGTATTTCTAGTGTTAATGACCATTTTTATCAGTCAAAAATTTGTTCGCGTTTTAGGGGATGCTTCTGAAGGCAGCATTCCTGGGCAAATGGTGATGATTTTTATTGGCCTTAAAATTCCTGACTTAGCGGGCATGATGTTACCGCTCAGTTTATTTTTAGGGGTATTGCTTGCTTATGGCCGCATATACGCAGACAACGAAATGACCGTATTACATGCCTGCGGTGTTAGCGAATGGTATGTGGTTAGAGTAACGTTAGTGTTGGCGGTTATCACCGCACTATTTACAGGCTTATTTACTTTATATTTAGCGCCCATGGCCTCAGAGTATCAATATCAAGTAAAAGATGAATTAGCCGCTGACTCAGGCTTAAGTGCATTAGTGGCAGGGCGTTTTCAAAAAACGGGTAATGACAAAGCTGTTATTTTTATTCATGATAAACACCGCGAAGATAATGGCTTTGACAAGGTTTTTGTTGCGCAATTGCCGGATGAAAATAATCGTGAAGAAAGTATTATCAATGCCAGCTTAGTTTATGCCAAACAAGGACAAGTATTTGAAGAAGAAAGCGGCTCACAACGTTTGGTATTAACCGATGGCACTCGTTACCATAGTGATGCTGAAAATGGCGAGTTTCAATCGGTTGCTTTTGATAAATACTACATTCAAATTCTAGATCAAAAAGTAGAGCAGAAACATCGCAAACTAAGCGCTTTACCTACATCACAATTATTTTCGGCAGCAGATCCTAAACTGGCTGCCGAATACAGTGCCACTATTCAATGGCGGATTGCTTTTCCTTTAGCCTGTATTATTTTAACGTTTATTGCTGTGCCACTGAGTGTGGTTAATCCTAGACAAGGTAAATTTGCTAAAATGCTACCAGCGTTAATGCTCTTTCTTGGTTACTTTCTTTTATTAACAGCTATGCGTTCAGGCATTGAACGACAAGCACTACCAGCAGGTATAGGTCTGTGGCCAATTCACTTAAGTGCCTTGGCTTTAGGTATTACCTTATTGATGAAAGAGCGTAGCAGTGGCAGAAAAATTAAAGCTAAATTACCGAGCTTTAAACGTAACAGCGCGAGTAAAAGTGATCACACAAGAGGGCAAGCATAATGAAAATATTAGATGCTTACATTGGCCGTATTATTGCCTCAACCACCTTTTTAACTTTAGCGGTTTTTATCAGTGTTAGTGGCATTATAAAATTTGTAGAGCAAATGCGTGCGGTTGGCCGTGGTAATTATGATTTATCTCATGCGGCGCTGTATGTGCTGTATGCCGTACCAAGAGATGTTGAAATATTTTTTCCGATGTCAGCCCTGATTGGTGGCTTAATTGGTATAGGTATGCTCGCTAGCAATAGTGAATTAGTTGTGATGCAAGCGGCGGGTTTATCTCGTTTAGATATTATTAAATCGGTAATGAAAACGGCTATTTTGTTGGTTATTGTTTCAATGGCTGTCGGTGAGTGGCTAGCACCTAGCGGAGAAGCAAGAGCGAGAGAAATTCGTGCGCAAGCCATTTCTGGTGGTAGTTTAATTTCAGCTAAAAACGGTGTTTGGGCCAAAGATGGCGCCTACTTTGTTAATATTGGTGAGGTTTTAGAGCAAGGACAGCTGAAAAAAATTCAAATTTATCGATTTAATGAGCAATTAAAGTTAGAAAGCTGGCTAAGTGCAGAAAGTGCCAGTTATCAAAACAAGGAATGGCTATTATCAAATGTTGTTAATACTGAGCTCAGCAAAGAAATAATCACCACCAGCAAAGCCGATACGCAAATTTGGCAATCATCATTAACGCCGAAAAAACTGGGTGTGGTTACGGTTACACCTGAATCACTGTCTATTCGTGGTTTGATTGATTATTTGGACTACTTGGAAGCTAACGCCCAAGATCCAAGCCGTTATCAATTAGCCTTCTGGCGAAAAATAATGCAACCCATTACTTTAGCGGTAATGTTATTGGTCGCTTTATCTTTTATTTTTGGTCCACTGCGCTCGGTATCAATGGGGGCAAGAATTATGATGGGTGTGGTAACGGGCATTTTATTTTTTGTTTGCAATGAGGTGCTTGGCTCGCTCAGCTTGGTTTACCAATTTCCACCCCTGATAGGTGCTTTATTGCCGAGTATATTGTTTATTAGCGTTTCTTGGTATTTTTTGAATAAAAAAATAACCTAGCCAAAGCGACGACCATAGAGTTAATGGCTTCGAATACATATACTGAAAGGAGATTGTTTTCGAAACTATTAACTCGCAAAATTTTATAACCTTCCTTTATTTTCCGCTAACGATAAAACCACAACTTCAGTGTTAGTTAATCTATCTTGTAAGCTAAGTTTGTTTTTTCGATCAAATAGCACCGTTAAATTACCCAAACCAAGCAGGGTGGGTAGTAGCCGCTTTAAGCCTGTTACTTTATTGATGCGAGTGCCATCTTGGTTCTGTAAGCGTAATCGCCAAGCTTTCATGCCTAGCGTTTGACCCGTTTTAGACCAGAAAAACACAAAGAAAAAACTCACCCAAGCAATATTCCAACCATAGATTAATGCGCTGTAAATAATTGAGGAACGCTGTAAATCAATAGTATGTTCAAAGCCCTGCATATCAATTACAGCAAATTTTATCAATAAATTAAACAGTAAAAATGCAATTGCTCCAGCGAACATATAAACAGCAATGGCAATAAGTACATCGTAGACCCAAGAGCCAAAACGGCGCCTAAAACCTGCTCGGGGAAAGTGCTCTGGCTGACTTATACTAGAAACGCTCATTGAAATCTCATGTTAGGGTAGATATTTCGCGCTAGTCTAACAAACTTTAGCAAAAAAAAGGCAGGAGAATTTAATTTAGTATAAATATCAAGCAACTTAAGAGCTTGTTAAAATAATGTGATGGCAGTAATATATCAATAAAGGTTCATATATCAATAGGTGGTTTAATGGCATTATCATTTTCAGCCCATGGCAAAGCTTATATTTCTGTTGCTGATAGCATTATGACTATTCAAAGTAGAGGGCCATGGAATGTTGAGTACTTTACTGATATGCATAGTGAAATTCTTGAAATAATAAAAAAACATTCACTCACTAACTTTGCCGTTTTACTCATACCGTATGGCGAAGCTATATGTGTACATGAAGCGATGAATTATCACATCAGCTTTTTGCGCAAAGGTAGCTCCAATGCTGTGGCAATAAATTTATCTTGTTGTGATACGCCTTTGAGTACCGAAAATATGTGTCGAAATATCTATGAAGGAGCAGGCTTAAAACATCAGTTTTTTTACGACAATGAACAAGCAATAGATTGGTTGAAAAAACAAAATAGCTAAGATCATTGTAGGTAATTCCTCTCGATTTCTTATCGCAGCTGCTAACAAGTTTTTTGCATTCCCATTTGCCGTCCAACACTTTGTTTAAATAAGCAACAAGCAAGCCATTAAATGAGAAAAACACTTGTCAATCAAGCTTTTTCTCGTATAATGCCAAGCTCTTATTTCAAGTCATCAATGACCAGAAATTAGCAGAAAACAATTTACAAAGAACTCAGTTTTTAAAGCGAAAAATGACTTCTTTGCAAATTGCAAAATTGGCTTACAAGCCTTTGCCAGCGTGATGAAATTGGTATACATAGGGGATTCAAAAAGGAATCCATCTACAGTGTAATCGATTGATTTTAAAGAGAAAAGTCGCAAAATATTAGCAGTTGCAAAATGTATAGAGATGTATAATAATCAGTTGCTAATATTCTAGAATACAAGTATTTATATAAGTTTTAGGTTCAATTTGTTGTAATGTTTTATAAGATTACTTGGAAGTATTTTTACAAAACCTTATAAGGTTTAACGGCTTTGCCGCTGTGGTGAAATTGGTATACACGAGGGATATCGTGTTTAATAAATGAGTCCCACTTAAAAGCGATTTTAAGTTCAAAACTGGATGAATTGCTGGAAATCTAACATGTAATGATGTGGACAATCAGCAGCCAAGCCGCTAGCAGCGGAAGGTTCAGAGACTACCTGAGCGATAGCAGTATTGCTTAATAACAGGAATTAGCTAAGGGTTAATAACTTAGTGAAACAGCGTCCAGCCCTCTTATTTGAGGTGATGATATAGTCCGTGCAGTAACGTAAGTTATTGATTAACAAGTCAAAATCCCTTTTCGAAAGAAGTGTCGGTTCGAGTCCGACCAGCGGTACCATTTTAATTAAACCACTTAATAAATTGAGTGGTTTTTTTATGCCTAAAATTCATCAAAGTTAAATTCCGATTGACAAGTGTTGACATTTGTGGTAGAGTGTGATCCTGTTTTTTATGAGGAGTTTTAATGCAAGATGAAATTAAACAAAACGCAGATAAAAACACGTACCAAAATCCATTCTCAAAATCACAAGAACAACGCAAAAAATTAACACTTCCACTTCCTAAGTTAATAGAACTTGATGAAACATTTAACATTGTTTTTTGTTGTTTATTAGCTAAGCACATAATTGATACAAATAGTCTAACAGACCTCAAAAAAGTACTTAAAGCTGTCGCAGAGTATAAAATTGTGCGAGAGAAAGACCTACTTAACTCACACAGTGCGGGCTACTTTTCATATAAAGGCATACAAGAAAACAAACAAGTTTTTTTCAAAGAAACACCGAGCGGCATTCTAATCGGTTTTTTGCAAGAAACTGAATACATAGCAAAATTTGAAGAGTACAAGTACTACACGCTGCAAGAGCTAATAACAGCAATAGTTGACGCATTAGCTGATAGCGACTTCTAACCCCAAATAAACAACATATTTTTAATTCATTCATTAATTAATTTTAAAGGGAGAAGTATGCCTGATTTTACAATGTGCAAAGGATCTGAGTGTCCAGTTAAAAATTTATGTCATCGATATCGCGCTGCACCGGATCTTGTGCAGCCATATTTTCAAGCACCTTTTGATCACAAAACTCAGCATTGTAAAACGTTTAAAGCTATTGGTCTTACGCCTGTTATGTCTGAAGAAGATGCAGACAAATATTGGAGTAAATATGTCTGATTTTTATAAAAGTAATCATGATCGACAAGTCAAACTATTGAAGATGCTTAACAATAAAATGACTCGTAATTTGTTAGTTGAAAATGAGGTAATCAATCTAAATTACATTGGCAAATTAAACGCATTGCTAAAAAACAAAGATGAGAATGAGTTTTATCAAGTAGTAAGTAAGTTAGTGCTAAACAATGAAAGCGTGGCTGTTTTTACTTTTGATAGCATTGAGATTCGTTTGAATGTATTTAGATTTACTGAACCTGGAGCTGAAAATAGAGAAAGCTTTCAGTTCTTTAGTTTTGTGCTGTTAGAAGAATTTAACGAGCAAGTCTTTTCAGATGAGCAAATGATGGAATGGTTGGACGATGGAGTAATTATACTTGATATCTAAAAGTAAGCACTGCGAAATTGAAGCTTATGTAAACTCTGGTGTGATTAAAGCGCTTCATTTGCGTGATACGCCAGAGCGCTCTTATAAGCTCGCTAAAGCAGATTTACAGTTCGTTATCGATGAAAGACTGCAAGTTTCTTTTTCAAAGAAAATTAATGAAATAAAGCTTAAATTATTTATACAAAAAAGTTTCAAAGGGCCGCTACATTTGTATGATACCTCAGAGCTCTGCTATATAAATATCAATGGCTTGCCAGCCGTTTGGCACATAACAACGGTTGATAAAAATATAGGAGAAATGGTTAAAGCAAAACATTTTCAACATCAAAATATCGTATTTAAACTTACAGTTTTTAAAGCCTGTGACTTTGCTCGAATAAATCAATTTGGAGTACTAAATGACTAAATTATTTTCTCTTTTTGTTATCGTTTTATTACTAACAGCGTGCGGAGGTTCTGACTCTGGCTCAGCAGATATTGGAGAGAATGCAAAAAACGGAAACACTATTGAAATTACTTATGTTGCAGGTGAAATTAAATATTCAGCTGATAGTGAGGATAACATTACAGCACCAAAGAATGATTTAGCTTATGGTTCTAGCGGTATTAATTGTGCCAATTCATCTTATTATTTTGAATCTGAAAATGTTGTGGTTTTTGGTGGTGAAGGCTATCTAGAAACCGACATGAAATATGCGGCTACTTTAGTTGAGCAAAATCTGGATACAGCATTTAGCAAAATGGATATTACTAAAGAAGAATTTGATTTAGCAAGACCTTATTACATTACTCAAGTTGCATATATAATAATAGAGCTGATGTCTGATGGTTGGGATGATGCTGATGGTAATTATTATGATATTACAAGCTTAACTCTAAATTATCCTTTTAACTCGGATGGTTGGACAGAAGCTAGTGGTCCTGAAAGGTTTGCTCTTGTTCATACTTATTGGGACTCTTTAGATAAAGCAGATCAATATTTGCTAGGCAAGGAGTTTGATAAAGTTAGTGATTTTAAGATATCAGAATTGAACGCTAATGTTGGTGATTATAGAATGCCGTTTAAAGTAATGGTTTGTTTGTCTGATAGAATGAATGAATCTCAGTATGGTGAAGGCACATTGCTTGGTATGAACTTAGCTCATCACTCTGTATATAAACGTGCGAACAATGATGAATCACAAGTTGTTTTACATGAGCTTATCCACACTATTCAGCAAAACATTTCTTCACCTTTAAAAACTATTGGTTTTACATTAGATCATTGGTTCAAAGAGGGTCAGGCAACATTCTTAGCAGGTCAAAACAAAGCTAGTACCAAAGATGGAATGCGTCCTATTGATGTAGTTACTTATTATGATCAAGGTCAAAACTTTAGCTCTGGTAATGACGCTTATAAACATTACGCTTTGGCTTACAGCTTGATTGCTGATAAAGAAGCAATGAAAGGCTTATTATACGATGTTCGAAACTATAGCAGTGGTGGTGAAACAACTCCCAGTAATGGCATATCAGGTACTGTATTTGAATCAGCTTTTGATTCAAACATGACTACAACACTTCAAAATTTCAGAACTAACTACAATTCTTTCTAGCTCAAAAACCTACATCTTTTTTGATTTCAAATAACTAGGAGAAGTGTATGTATTTTGTAGGTCCGTTATTCGGCTGGATTATGTGGCTTTTGACGCGTAAGCGTAGCCAGCGCAGGGCAATGGAAGATTTTGTTCAGGATTTATTTGGCTGGTTTCCAAATTTCGTTGGGGATGTGTTTTCATTTTTATTGGTAAATGACATAGCTGTAATTATATACATTTTGACAGCTGGAATCTTTGGTCTTTGTGTAGATGAAGCGCTTCGTTAGCATTAAATAAAAGAATTAATTGAGCTCAATTGTTTAGTGGTTTTTTTATGAGGAAAAATATGATTTGTGGCGTTATGGGTGATTATATTGGCAGCATTTATGAGGATCAATCGATTAGTTCTTTTAATCTGCCTTTAATTACAGCGAGTTCTCATATTACGGATGAGTCAGTAGGAATTGGAGCGATTTGTGACGCACTTGTTCACAATTTAGATTACTCAGAAGCATTGTTGAAGTGGTTTAATCGCTTTCCTGATGTTAATTACGGTTTTGGCACTTCTGAATTCATAATGGAGAACAACACTGATTACATAGGGAATTCTGAAGGTAATCTTGCAGCATCAAGAGCAGCACCAATCGGTTATTTGAGCAAATTGCCTTTAAGTTTGATTTTGGAATATGCGGAAGCATCAGCTAGACCTACTCACAACTCTGAAAATGGAATTAATGGTGCTAAGGCTATTTCGTATTGCATACACAGTATTTTAAACGGAAAAGGTCAGCAAGAAATATTTAATTATCTTTTTTGTGAATTTGGCTATTTAATGGATTTTTACACGCTTGAAAATATAAAGAATACCAATGAAACAGGTAGTAGTGCTTTCAACACTGTGCCTATGTCAATTTGGCTTGGAATGACTGGAAATAGTTATGAAGATACTTTGCGAAATGTTTTATATATAAACAGCGATGGATTAGACACCGACTCAATCCTTTCCATGGTTTCTTCGGTTTCTTATGCATATAATTTTGGCGGAAATAGAAAAAATTCTGACAAAGATAAAGGGTATAAAAAGCTTGAGTTTGAAACCAAAAAATATCTTTTTCAAAGCAGGGTTAATCAACCAATTTTGCAGGTTGTTCAAGAGTTCGAACTTAGTAAAGAGATTTGCGGAATTCCTTTTTAGTTTAATAAAAAAATAAGCGTAATAAGTGGTGTTTTTAACTAATTAATGCGCTTATTTACTACACACGGTGGATTGGAAGTGCTATAATTAAGTATAAGAAAGCGACACACTCTCGTCGCCACTGGGGCAGGTTTGATCACCTGCCTTTTCTTATGACTTTTCATATAGCTCTATGCTGCAAGTAAGCATGAACTTTCACTTCTGATATGATTCAACCACATTTTTGTTTCAGCAGTTAGATTAGCTGTTTTAGCACGCTGTCTGTCCTTTTTATTAGCTGCCACAACTTCGATATTGAATTCTTTTTCGAGTATTGATGTTAGCGTAGACATTTTATTTGTGTATGAGATTTTAGTGTTTTTAAAGTAACTGTTGAAAACATCAATAACTTTTCTTTTATGTATGCCAACCTTTAATTCTGCATTAACTAAAAAATCATGAAATTTAGCGGCATCATCACTGTTAAATCTGTATTCTTCATCATAAAGTTTAACTGTATCAATTAAGCGTTGAATAAATAGTTTTTTGAATTGCATGTCAATAGTAAGAGATTCATTTGATTCAGCAAGTAGTAATGCCTTTATTGTGCTAGTACCAGCTTTGTCGAAATCAAGTAAATCTTGACTAACTTTAGACACTCTATAGAGCTTTCTTAATTCAAAAGCTCTCAACTTATGCTTGTTATCATTATTGGCATGAACACCCATTTTGATGATGTTTTTAGCTTTTATTTCATCAATTCTTTCAGCAGCAATTGTTTCTCTATCACGAACAATAACTTCTTCTTTTTGTCCGGCCTTTAGATTTCTATTGCCACTTTGATTTTCTTCATCATTACTGTAAAACTCAACTTTATGACCAAGAAATTCATAAATTGTAATTACTGTAAATTCATAGTTTTCACGCATTTTGTTTTTGTATGCAATGCGATTAGCTATGCGCTTTAAGTAAATATTGCTCATCATTTTTACAAGTTTTTCTTCAGTAATATCATCACTACATTCTTTATTAATCATATCAATAAGTATACTTGTTGAATTAGTGCAAAGTTTGCGCTCAACTCTGTTAAAGCTAAGAAGAATTTCTTCTCTGAATCTAAATCTATTATCTGCTTGAGTTAAATCATTGGGAGCTGATGTACCATTCGCTAACAAAGATACTTTTTTATAATCAGGGTCAAGTACACTTAAACCATTTTTTGCAGCTGTGTTATAAAAAACTGCTTGTACGGATTTAGCTATCTCAGAAAAGTTACTAATATTTTTTGCTTGCTCTGATTGCATAAATGCAGCGTCAATTTGTGCATACTCAGCAATGTATTTTTGCTCTTCTTTTTGGTCTTTAGAGTCTTTTTTTGGTACGCCATTGATTGCTAAGATATCAGCATCATATTTTGATTTTTTATTGCTGTGTTGAGCATCGATGAAGCCTGCTACCTTCTCATTATTTATTAATGATTTTCTCATCAATTCAACATTTGTAGCGTAAGCCATAACTTTAACTACTGGCTTTTTGAACTCGCTTTTTTGATTATAAACATAGATAGTTTTATTATTATTTTCTGTAAGCTCATATAACCAATCAAGCGTATTGTCATTTACGAATTCGTCAGCAACAAATACTGATTCCGAATTAATTATTTGTTGGTTCAATCGTTCTTGAAGTAAGGCTCTGTCGCTTAATGTTCCATTGCCAACGATGTCTGATGTTGAAAGATCTTCTAGTGCTTCTATTTCATCAAGAAATAAGTTCTTTGACTGATTACGCATATTATCGTATTTGTCATCTAGCATTAATTTAAGCATTACGCCTAGAGCACCTTGTGCTGAAGTGTTTGCGTATGCATTGTGGTAGTTTCTGATATCTTCATCATCAATTAACTGTTTTGTTAAAGTTTTCGAACCTGACATGTAGATCGGGTAATTATTATTAATACATGATTGTTCGAAAAGACGTTTAAATAGCTCTGACTTGCCTGTGCCTCTTTCGCCATTAAAAATATGAAAACCTGGCTTGTTAAGTAAGTAGTTCAAGTCATCTTTGTAATCGACATCAACAAAAACAACTCTTTTGTCATCTTTGCTTATGCTAATAGATTTAATGATTTCTTCTTTTGTTATTTTAATATCGGCTCTTAATTCTTCAATTAGCTGTTCTGAGTTTTGAACCTCTTCTTTAATAACAAGCTCGATGTTTTCAATGTTTTTCTTTGATAACGCTTTCTTGCACTCTCTAAACACTCTTACTTTCTCTCTTTCAATGTCACTGCTAGCACTTGCAAGATTTAAGATAAAAAGTGCCTTAGAAAGAGGTGTAGAGCCTAGTTTTATTTTTGCTTCATTAAGCTGGATTTTTACTTGATAAGTTCGTGCTATACATGCGTCACGATAAATGTTGTTTTCGTCAGAAACGATAATGATGTTTGATTTTTTAACTTCCTCTTCAATTGCATTAACAACTGATTGAGTTATGTAGCTGGTAATTTGCTTTTGTGCTTTGGCTGGAATTGCAGGGGTGTCATCACGACTAATATATAGATTCATTGCTTTACTCTCTTTTTATGTGTCTACATCTGATCAGGATGCTGGTTTCAGTATTTTTGATTCCTTGACTTGTTTAATTATTTTACCAAAAGAATAAGGCTTAAACAATACTTTTTCATATAATAATTGATGGTTATGGTTATGGTTGTATAATTATGTTAAAAAAATACAGTACAATCAGATAGTGAGGATTTAAAAATAAATCTAGATATCCATCGAAAGTATTTTGGATTTACCAGACTTCGTCTGAATATTAGCCAGAATTCTTTCTTCTTTTGTGTGGGACAAATCTTATTAATTAGGCAGTTCTATATATTTATAGGGTGTGGTGGTATTTGCACCACCTGTATTAAATAATAAAAAAGAAAATTAGGAGTAATAATATACTGGTTTAAATTCTTTGAGCTTGCGAAAAAGGTAAAATAAAAATGTATGTTTTGTAATAACAAAGTTATTATATAGAATCACCAAAAGTCTTACTCCTTTATAAAGACCTCTCAAACACCTGTTATTGTTGCATGTTATAATGCAATACAATACTGTATAATAATAGTGCGAGAAGGGGGGGGGTGACAGGTATTACTAAATTAAAGCTTAAAAGTACTGACTTAAAGCAATACAGAGAAAACTCAATTGAAGAGCAAAATGGTGAGTGTCCTCTTTGTCCTCTTTGTCCTCTTTGTCCTCTTTGTCCTCTTTGTCCTCTTGATTCACATGATGCAGTGCAAGATCACGATCAGCACAAAGGTTATTGCAGAGATTAATTATGTCGAGGATGCAATTCTTTAGAAGGCAAAAGAATCAATGCTATTAAAAGATTCGGTAAAGGTGTTGAAGTTTTCCTTGAAAATCTAGCTAATGTACTGGGCTAAAGATTTTACTGATAATCCTATTCATCCAACTTTTAAAACTTATTTTGATAAAGAAATCAGATTAACAAACAAAAAGATTAAGTCATCTAAAAGTCTGACACTGTTATTAGACTAAAAGAAAAACGCAAAGACTAAAAGCAAAAATTGTCCACATTGACATAGCTGCTTAACTAAGAAGTCGTTTATACGCTATATAAAAAGGGTTTTACAAATGGTAAGACCAAAGTTTGAACCAACAGATGAAATTAGGGATGTCGTTCGCAATGGAGCAATGATTGGCAGTACCTAGGACCAAATTGCGACTATGGCAACCCTTCATCTTCAGAATAAGTATAAAGTGGCTGTTAAGAGCCATGATAGGTTTTCAAAAATTAATGCCGCCAACAATTAACTACCTGTTTTATCTAGTTATTCGAGTTCTGTAAGCAAAAAGAGATTACAGCGACAATATCAAAATGATTACAACGACGAAAGGCCAATTATAAAGGCAAAGCTCGTTGACATATTAATGGAAGCGCACTGGCTGGTCATCCTGCTTTATTGATATTTGCATTAAAAACACAATTTGGCATGAAAGAAACCTCGGCTCACGAGCACACAGGCAAAGACGGTTAGCCTCCCAGATACTAGGGGAAGACTTGAAGTTAACAGTCAATCAGAAGAAAACCCATGTAGCTCATAGTAGTAAAAGGGTTAAATTCTTAGGGGTAGGGGTTGGTAGCCGATTTACACGGATACAGGAATCGAAACTTATTGGTTGTAAAAGAAAAGTTAAACAACTAACCAAACGTAACGGCGGAATAAACTTAGCTTAGCGGTGGTAATTAACCCCAGATCGGGTTAAGCGGCAACCATGGTATTCCTCTCAACGTCAGATATATTAAGGCGTGGCTTATTTTCTTTAAGGCAATAAGCCACAAGTCCCGCTAACATATTCAACATAAAACCGTTTGGGCTACGGTGGCGCGAATGCTCTATTTGAGAAATATTCTTCAATTGGTCATTAATCGTTTCAATAATAAAAAGTCTAGAGAGCATTGCTCTATCCCATAATGACAAGGCTTTGGATTTCATATTTCGTCTTACTGTTGTGATCAAATTTACACCATCATCTTTCAATTTCTCTGACAGTTTTTTACTGATATACCCTTTATCTGCATATAACTTACCCGAAAGTTTTTTGGTTATATCTGCTACTGGTTTCGTATCATGTACATTACCTGTGGTGAGTTTAGCATCAACTATTTCACCTCGATAATTGGTGACAAGATGAAGCTTAAATCCATAAAACCATCCCATCGTTCCTTTACCACGCTGAGCAATACCACCAAATGTTTTATGTCTAGGGATGCGTAAGTTATGGCACACTTTAATACTGGTTGAGTCAATAAATTCAATACCTGTAGCATCACCTTTGAGTGTTGAAAAATAACTTGATAAAGGAATAATTGCTTTAGGCATAAGCTCTAAGAATCGAGTGTAGCTTAATAAATAAGGGAAGTGACTCTTATAGAACTTAGCGATATAACCTTTATAATAACTTTTGAAATCACGGTGATGAGACTGACCTGGTCAAGTAAATTCAGTCACCCTAGTTAAGCTACTTTTTCTAACTCATTAATTTTCAATTCAAAATCATTAGGGCTTTGATACCCTAAGTAAGAATGTAGTCGGTTACT